>Ga0194132_10002735_pt1 | contig 32459 bp, 32 predicted proteins | sample TA2KigOf80mmetaG_FD_148612 | JGI IMG/M metagenome (GOLD analysis project Ga0194132, IMG submission 148612) | Freshwater microbial communities from Lake Tanganyika, Tanzania - TA2015054 Kigoma Offshore 80m | ecosystem: Environmental > Aquatic > Freshwater > Lake | place: Tanzania: Lake... | reverse complement strand
AGGCCCGGGGAGGCGCCGCTGGCGCCAGCGAGGCCGCCCGTGACGCCGCCCGAGACGCCGCCCGTGACGCCGCCCGGCGTGGAGCCTGCCGTAGCGTTGCCGCGCGCCGGCCTCGGCGAGGAAGTCATCGCCGACTATCGCGCCGTGCGCCTGTCGCTGAAGGAGCATCCCATGACGCTGCTACGCCCTGCGCTGCCGGGCACGCTGCCGGCCGCCGAGCTCGCCGGCGCGGCGCAGGACTCCTTGGTCACCGTCGCCGGCGTGGTGGTGTGCCGCCAGCGCCCGGGCACGGCGAGCGGCGTGATCTTCATGACGCTCGAGGACGAGACCGGCATCTCCAACCTCATCGTCTGGCCGAAGACGTTCGAGCGCTACCGCAAGGCGGTGCTGGGCGGCCGGGTGGTGGCGGCGACGGGACGCCTGCAGCGCGAAGGCATCGTCATCCACATCATCGCCAATCGGCTCGTCGACCTCTCGTCACGGCTGACCGCACTCAAGGATCCGCTGCCGCCGTTGGCGCGCGGCTTCACGCCGCTGCCGGCCCAGGTCGCCGCCGGCTTCGCCTCGCGCGACTTCCATTGACGCGCTCAACCGCGAGCGGGCGCGTCACGTCGGCGGGAACGGCCCGGCCACGGCGGCGACCGCGCGATCGGCGTCCTGCGCCGTGTTGATCATCGGCACGATAATGCCGTGCGCGCCGGCGTCCATGATGCGCTTGATCAGGTTGGCGTCGTTGGAGGTGAGACGCACCAGCGGCGTCGTGCCCGCCAGCTCGATGACGCGGATCAGCTCCTCGGCCTCGCCGATGGTGATGACGCTGTGCTCGAGGTCGACCGCGAGCCAGTCGAAGCCCGCCGCGCACAGGATCTCGGCAATGGCCGGGTGCGCCAGCGTCACCCACGAGCCGAGCACGAGCTCCTTCTTGCGCAGGCGCTCCCGCAGGGTCGGCTTCGTCACAGGTTGGTTCCCCTCCGCTCGTGTTCGCGCCCGCGGCTCCGCCTGCGCCGATGGACGCCGCTATGCCCCGGAGCCGGTAGCCCGGCGCTGCGAGGGGTGGCGCACATCTGCCGGGAAAGCGATGGTGGGGCTGCCTGGGATCGAACCAGGGACTTCTCGCATGTGAAACGAGCGCTCTACCGCTGAGCTACAACCCCGTACCGCGGTGGCGAGAGCCCTTAGAGTCGTGTCCGCGCCGCGCAAAGTCAAGGAAGCACACCGGTTGCGGCCGCTGTTGGGCCGGCGGCGCGTGGCGGCACAAGGTCGCATTCTTATTCTTTACGAAGTGCCGCGCCAACGCGGCGGGGGCGGGGGCGGGGCACGTAATCCACCCGTTATTTCGGTGCGACGGCGGGGCCGGCAAGTCGACGGGCGCGCGTATTCTTTACGCAGGGGTGGGCGTTCCCTGCGGCGGCCCCAGGGCACTTCCGATACCGAAACCGTTGTGAAGACGTGCGACCGGGTTCAACCAGGCAGTCGAACGTCGGTCTTCTGACCCCCGGCCTCGTCAACGACGGTCAGTCGGCCGCCGTCGGCGGCATGCAGCAAGGCCGACGCGTTCAACAGCTCGATCCCGTAGACGGAGCCATCGGGAGCGAGGTCGATATTGATTTCGTCGCTGACATGAATCGTCTCGACCTCGGCCGTCTTCTGGCGAAGCCGCAGGTACGCAATGTTATGGCGCGGGTCGAATGTCAGCCGCATAGCGGGGCGCCTCTAGCACTAGAAATACTTGACGATGACGGTGATTGCCAGCCAGTCTCCCGCCCTCTTCGACGGCATAGACCTCGAGATGCTTGGTCGTGAACGGTCGGCCTCGCCAGGTACCCGAGGTAGGGCAAGTGCGCCTGTAACCAACGCGGCCAAATCGCACCGGGAACCGCTCGCCGTGCTCAATGGCTGCCGCGACCTCCGACTCCGTCGCGCCCCCCTCCACCGTGCGGGCCAAGGCGTGGGGATGGAAGCGGATCGTCATCGTTCGATGCGCGGCACCTGGGTTCCGGGCGTCGCCCGTCTTGCGGTTACGTCTGCAGGTACTGCGGCAGCTGGGCCATGGTGCGCAGCACCAGGTCGGCGCCGAGTTGTTTGACAGGAGTGGTCGAGTAGCCGCCCTCCACCAGGATGATGGGCAGGTTCACCGAGCGCGCGAGCTTCACGTCGGTCTCGCTGTCACCCACCACCACGGCGGAATCGGCGGTCGTGTTGAGGCGCTTCAGCACCTCCTGGGCCACCTTGGGGTGCGGCTTCCTCATGGGCAGGCTGTCGCCGCCCACCAGCACCGGCATGTACTTGTCCAACCCGACCGCGGCCAGGAGCTTCTTCGACGCCGCCGCCGGCTTGTTGGTGCACACGCCCATGAGGACGCCGCGCATGTGCAGGGCGCGCATCGCCTCCATCACGCCGGGCAGGACCGTGCTGGTATCGGCCACGTGGGCTTCGTAGTCGGTGCGCGCCTTGTCGACGAACGGGCCGAGCTGGTCGGCGGGGAGCGGCCCGCCGCTGTGCTCGAGCGCCTTGTTGACCAGGTTGGGAAAGCCGCCGCCGATCATCGACTTGACGACCTCCACCGGCACCGCCGGCCGGCCGATGGCCTTCAGGGCGCGGTTGACGGCGCCGGACAGGTCCGCCGCCGTGTCCACCAGCGTGCCGTCCAGGTCGAAGATGACTGCGTGTCCGGGAAATCGCACGTTCGCCCCCTCGTGGTAACACTGACTTGGGCTGGTCTGGAAAGGTAGAGAAGGGCCCGTAACGCCCCGGTCCCCCGGCCCCGAGCGACCGTGGTATAGACAAGCAACGCCACGATGACCAATCGAAAAACTGCTTCCGGGCCGCGTTCGCATGGGAATGAGGGCGCGCGTCCGCTCGCGGCCATCGTTCTGGCCGCCGGCCGCAGCACGCGCATGCAGTCCGACCTGCCCAAGGTCCTGCATCGCCTTGCCGGCCGCACCATCCTCGGCCACCTCATCGACAATCTTGCGTTGTTGAAGCCGGACCGTACGTACGTAGTGATTGCACCCGACGGCGAGGCGGTGGCGCACGCGGCGCCCGGCGCCGTCCCCATCGCCCAGGCCGACGCGCGCGGCACCGGCGACGCCGTCCAGCGGGTGCGCGAGGCGCTCGCCGACTTCGACGGCGACGTGCTGGTGCTCTACGGCGACTCGCCCTTCCTGAAGACGGACACCATGCGCGCCATGATCGAGGCGCTGCACGCGCCGTCCCGCCCCGCGGTCGTCGTGCTCGGCTTCGAGGCGGCGCTGCCGCATGAATACGGACGCCTGGTGCTCGATGCACGCGGCAACCTCACGCGCATCGTCTCGGCGCGCGATGCGACGGCCGAGGAGCGCACCATCACCCTGTGCAACTCCGGCATGATGGCCGGCGATCGCGCGCGGCTGTTCGACCTGTTGTCCCAGGTCGGCAGCGACAACGCCCAGGGCGAGGTCTACCTCACCGACGTGGTCGAGATCGCCCACGGGCGCGGCCAGCCGAGCGCCGTCATCCGCGGCGACATCAGCGAGATGCTCGGCGTCAACACACGCGCCGAGCTCGCTGCCGCCGAGGCGATCGTGCAGGAGCGCCTGCGCGCCCAGGCCATGGCATCGGGAGCGACGCTCTTGGATCCGGGCACCGTCTACTTCTCCCACGACACGCGCGTCGGCCGTGACGTGGTGATCGAGCCGAACGTGCTGTTCGGCCCGGGCGTCACGCTTGCCGACGGCGCCATCGTGTGCGCGTTCTCGCACATCGAGGGCGCGTCCATTGGCCCCGGCGCCTCGGTCGGTCCGTTCGCGCGCCTGCGCCCCGGCACGCGCCTCGAGGCCGGCGCCCGCATCGGCAATTTCGTCGAAGCCAAGAACGTGCAGATGGGCGAGGGCGCCAAGGCCAACCACCTGACCTACCTCGGCGACACGGTGGTGGGCGAGCGCGCCAACATCGGCGCCGGCACCATCACCTGCAACTACGACGGCTACACCAAGTCGCAGACCGCGATCGGCGCGCACGCCTTCGTCGGCTCCAACACCGCGCTGGTGGCGCCCGTGAAGGTCGGTGAGGGCGCCGTGGTCGGCGCCGGCAGCGTCATCACCCGCGACGTGAAGCCGGGGGCGCTGGCGCTCACCCGCCCGCCGCAGCACCAGATCGAGGGCTGGGCCGAGGAGCGCCGCCAGTCGCGCACCAAGGCGCCGGCGCACGGTGCCCACGCGGGCGCCAAGGACAAGGTCAAGGAAGAGCCGTAAGGGTACGAACGATGTGTGGAATTGTCGGTGTAGTCGGACGGGCGGAAGCGGCCATCGTCCTGTCCGAAGGTCTCAAGCGCCTCGAATACCGCGGCTACGACTCGGCCGGCGTGGCGACGCTGATCGACGGGCGCATCGAGCGCCGCCGCGCCAAGGGCAAGCTCACCAACCTCGAGCAGCTCCTGCGCACCATGCCGCTCGACGGCAGCACCGGCATCGGCCACACGCGCTGGGCCACCCACGGCGTCGCCAACGAGACCAACGCCCACCCGCACGCCACCCAGTCGGTGGCGCTGGTGCACAACGGCATCATCGAGAACTACCGCGAGCTGCGCGAGGAGCTGACCGCCGCCGGCCACGTCTTCGAGAGCCAGACCGACACCGAGGCGGCCGTCCAGCTCATCACCCATTACCTCGACCAGGGCTACTCGCCCGAGGACGCGACCCGCGCCGCGCTCGACCGCCTGGAGGGCGCCTTCGCCCTCGGCATCCTGTTCGCCGGCCACGAGGACCTGCTCATCGCTGCCCGCCGCGGCAGCCCGCTGGTCATCGGCTGGGGCGAGGACTCCATGTACCTCGGCTCCGACGCCATGGCGCTGGCGCCCTTCACCGACCGCGTCACCTACTTGCGCGACGGCGACTGGGCGGTGCTGCGCCACGACGGCGCCGAGGTGCGCGACGCGGAGGGTGCCAAGGTCACGCCCGAGGTTCGCCTGACGGCAGTGTCCGGCGCGCAGGTGGGGAAGGGCAACTTCCGCCACTTCATGCAGAAGGAGATCTACGAACAACCGAGCGTCATCGGCGAGACGTTGAACACCTACTTCAACCCGTTGACGCGCAACGTGCTGCTGCCGGCGCTGCCCTTCGACCTCGCCGCGGTGCCCAAGATCACCATCGTCGCGTGCGGCACGGCGTACCTCGCCGGCGCCGTCGCCAAGTACTGGTTCGAGCAGATCGCCAAGGTGCCGGTCGAGATCGACATGGCGTCCGAGTTCCGCTACCGCGGCGCGCCGCTGCCTAAGGGCGGGCTGGCCGTCTTCGTCTCGCAGTCGGGCGAGACCGCGGACACCCTGGCGGCGCTGTGCTACGCCCGCGAGCAGGGCCAGCACATCGTCACGGTCGTCAACGTCGCCGAGAGCACCATGGCGCGCGAGGCGGACGTCGTCTTGCGCACCCAGGCCGGACCCGAGATCGGCGTGTGCTCGACCAAGGCGTTCACCTGCCAGCTCGTCGTGCTGGCGTGTCTCGCCCTTGCCGCGGGCGTGGCGCGCGGCGCGCTCAGCCGCGAGGACGAGGAGCGCCTGTGCGGCGCCATCGCCGAGGTGCCGACGCGCGCCTCCGAGATCCTCAACCACGACGACACGCTGCGCGAGCTGGCAGCCGAGATCGCCGAGGCGACCGACGTCCTCTATATCGGGCGCGGCACCGCCGCCGCGATCGCCCTCGAGGGCGCGCTGAAGCTCAAAGAGATTTCCTACATCCACGCCGAGGGCTTCCCGGCCGGTGAGCTGAAGCACGGTCCCATCGCCCTCATCGACGAGACGGTGCCGGTCATCGTGCTGGCGCCCAGCGACGCGGTGTTCGCCAAGACCGCCTCCAACATGGAGGAGGTCATCGCCCGCGGCGGCAAGGTGGTGCTGGTCTCGGACGAGCGCGGCATCGCCGCCACCGGCAAGCTCGCCTGGCGGCGGCTCACCCTGCCGGCGGTGGACCCGTTCGTCGCGCCGATCCTGTACGCGATCCCGGTGCAGCTGCTCGCCTACCACGTCGCGGTGCACAAGGGCACCGATGTGGATCAGCCGCGCAACCTCGCCAAGTCGGTCACCGTCGAGTAGTGGCTAGAACCGCGTCCCGACGCCGACACCGAAGCTGAACCGCGGCGGGCCGCCCTTGCGTTGCTGGTCCAGCACCAGCAGGCAGTTGGCGAAGGCGTCGGTACCGCGATTGAAGCCGTAGCTCGCGCAAGTCGCCTGATCGGCGGCGAGCTGCTGCTCAGGGGTGGTGCAGGCGGCCAGGCCGGCCGCGGCGCACAAAGCAATGACCATGGTTCGCATCGCCCAAACATAGGGTGAGCACCGCCGCCGCGGCATCGGCCGAAATATCTACATCGGTGGTAGGTTCCCGCCGTGGACTTCGACCTGTTCGTCATCGGCGCCGGCTCGGGCGGCGTTGCCGCCAGCCGGCGCGCCTCGCTGCACGGCGCCCGCGTTGGCATCTGCGAGCAGGGCAGGGTGGGCGGCACCTGCGTGAACCGCGGCTGCACTCCGAAGAAGCTGTTCGCCTACGCCGCGCACTACAGCGAGGACTTCCGCGACGCCCACGGCTTCGGCTGGGAAGAAGTGCGGCCCGGCTTCCGCTGGGCGGACCTGATCGCCGCCAAGGATCGCGAGATCCAGCGGCTCAACCAGGTCTACGAAGGCCTCCTGGAGCAGGGCAAGGTGACGCTCCTGCGCGGCCGCGCCCGCCTGGCCGATGCGCACACCGTCGAGGTGGGCGGCAAGCCCGTCAGCGCGGCGAACATCCTACTCGCCACCGGCGCAGGCCCGTTCGTCCCGGACATTGCGGGGGGCGATCTCGGCTTCACGTCGGACGAAGCGTTTCATCTGCGCGCTCTGCCCACCCGGATCGTGATCGCCGGCAGCGGCTACATCGCCGTCGAGTTCGCCAGCATCTTCGCCGGCCTCGGCGCGGCGGTGACGGTGGTGCATCGCGCCGACAAGGTGCTGCGCGGCTTCGACGAGGACGTGCGCACATTCCTCATCGAGGAGCTGCGCAAGAAGCAGATCGCCTTCCGGCCCGGCCGCACCATCAAGCGGCTTGGTCACAAGGGCGACGCGGTGCAGGCCATCCTGGATGACGGCGAGGTGCTCGCCGCCGATGGCGTGATGTTCGCCATGGGGCGCGAGGCGAACACATCGGACCTCGGTCTGAAGGAGGTCGGGATCGAGGTCGACTCGCGCGGAGCGGTGGCGGTGGACGCCGACTCGCGCACCAGCGTCGCCAACATCTTTGCCATCGGCGACGTCACCCAGCGGCGCAACCTGACCCCGGTGGCGATCGCCGAGGGGCGCGCCGTCGCGGACTTGCTGTACGGCGGCGGGGGCCGCCACCTGGACTACGCGCAGGTGCCGACGGCGGTGTTCAGCTCCCCCGCCGTCAGTTCGGTCGGACTGTCCGAGGAGCAGGCGCGGGCCGGGGGCCGCGCGGTGGACACATATAAGTCGAGCTTCCGGCCGCTGCGGCACACGCTCTCGGGCAGCGACGAGCGCGCCCTGGTGAAGCTCGTGGTGGACGCCGGCACGGACCGGGTGCTGGGCGCCCACATGGTCGGCGCCGACGCCGCCGAGATCATCCAGAGCTTGGCCGTGGCGCTGACCGCGGGCGCCACCAAGGCGCAGTTCGACGCCACCGTCGCCCTGCACCCGACCGCCGCCGAGGAGTTCGTGCTGCTGCGCACCAAGGCCCCACCCGCCGCCAAGCCGGCTTGACCGGGGCCGCGGCCGGTCCAACTCAGGCGTGCGGCCTGATATCCTGGCAATTCACGGGGTTCGGGCGTAAGAAGAGCGCCCTCGCACCGGCCGTGAGACCGGCCAGGGGACCGGGTTTGAAGCGATGAAGCGCAATTGGAGCCCCGACAGCTGGCGCACCCGCGCCGCCGCCCAGGCGCCGGAGTATCCGGACGCTGCGGCGCTGGCGCGCGTCGAGGGCGAGCTGCGCCGCTATCCGCCGCTGGTCTTCGCCGGCGAAGCGCGCAAGCTCACGGCGCACCTCGCCAACGTCGCCGACGGCAAGAGTTTCCTGCTCCAGGGTGGCGACTGCGCGGAAAGCTTCGCCGAGTTCACCGCCGACAACATCCGCGACACCTTCCGCGTCATCCTGCAGATGGCCGTGGTGCTGACGTTCGGCGCCGCCATGCCGGTGGTGAAGGTCGGCCGCCTCGCCGGCCAGTTCGCCAAGCCGCGCACCCAGCCCACCGAGCGCCGCGGCGACGTTGATCTGCCGGCCTACCGCGGCGACATCGTCAACGGCATCGAGTTCACTCCGGAAGCGCGCGTGCCCGACCCCGCGCGCCAGATCCGCGCCTACAGCCAGTCGGCGGCGACGCTGAACCTATTGCGCGCGTTCGCGACCGGCGGATACGCCGACCTGCACCGCGTGCACCGCTGGACGCTCGGCTTCGTCGAGAACTCGCCGGTCGGCGAGAAGTTCCGCGACCTCGCCAACCGCACCACCGAGGCGCTCGCCTTCATGGAGGCGTGCGGCATCGACTCGCAGAGCTTCGCCGGCCTGCGCGAAACCGAGTTCTACACGTCGCACGAGGCGCTGCTGCTCGGCTACGAGGAGGCATTGACCCGCGTCGACTCGACGTCCGGCGAGTGGATCGACACGTCCGCGCACATGCTGTGGGTCGGCGACCGCACGCGCGACCTCAGCGGCGCGCACGTCGAGTTCCTGCGCGGCATCTCCAACCCGATCGGCGTCAAGGTCGGGCCCTCCACCAAGGCCGACGCGCTCTTGAAGCTCGTGGACATCCTCAATCCGCGCAACGAGCCGGGCCGCCTCACGCTCATCACCCGCTTCGGCACCGGCAAGGCGCAGGAGCATCTGCCGCCGCTCATCCGCGCCGTCGAGCGCGAGGGCAAGAAGGTCGCGTGGGTCTGCGACCCCATGCATGGCAACACGATTACCTCGGAGAAAGGCTACAAGACGCGCATCTTCGACCGCATCCTAAGCGAGGTCCGTGACGTGTTCGGCGTGCATCGCGCCGAGGGTACGCACCTCGGCGGCCTGCACTTCGAGCTTACCGGCCAGGACGTGACTGAGTGCCTGGGCGGCGCCCAGGAGATCACCGAGCGCTCGCTCTCCGATCGCTATCACACCCATTGCGACCCGCGCCTGAACGCGTCGCAGAGTCTCGAGCTCGCCTTCCTGGTCGCGGAGATGCTGAAGACGCAGCGCACGGCCGCCCCCGCCAAGGTGGCCGAGGCTTCCTGACGGAAGCGCGCGCCGGCCTGCGCGGCGCGCGGCGCCGCGGCTACCCACGCTAACCGGAATGCCCGCGATGGCCGACGCACTCTCCATCGTCATCGCCCAGCTCAATCCCACCGTCGGTGACCTCGACCGCAACGTGGACGCATTGCTGGCGCTGTGGCGGGAAGCCGCCACCGCCCATGCCGATCTGGTCGTCGCGCCCGAGCTCTACGTCGCAGGCTATCCGCCCGAGGACCTGGTCATGCGGCCGGCGTTCCAGGCGGAGGTGCGCGACCGGGTGGAGCGGCTTGCGCGCCTGACCAGCGCCGGCGGTCCGGCCATCCTGGTCGGCGCCCCCTGGAAGGCCGAGGACGGCCGCCTCTACAACGCCGCCTTGCTGGTGCACGACGGCAAGATCGCCGCGCTTCAGTTCAAGCACGATCTGCCCAACTACACGGTGTTCGATGAGAAGCGCGTGTTCGCGGCCGGGCCGCTGCCGCCGCCGATCGGCTTCAAGGGCGCAAAGCTCGGCGTGCTCATCTGCGAGGATCTGTGGTCGCCACCAGTGGCCGCGGCGCTGAAGAAGGCGGGGGCCGAGCTACTGATCGCCATCAACGCCTCGCCCTTCGACGCGCGTCAGCAGAAGGACCGTCTTGCCGCGGTGACCGCGCGCGTGAAGGAGACGCGACTTCCGTTCCTGTACGTGAACCAGGTCGGCGCCCAGGACGAGCTGGTGTTCGATGGGGACTCGTTCGTACTCAATGCCGACGGCGCGGTCGCCCTGCGCGCCCTTGCCTTCCGCACCGACAAGGTCTTGACGCGGTGGCACAAGGCGGCGGGCAAGTGGAGCTGCGCCGCGGGCGCCGTCGCGGCGCACGCCCCCGACCCACAGCCGCTTTATCAGGCGCTGGTGCTCGGCTTGCGCGACTACCTCAACAAGAATGGCTTTCGCGGCGTGGTGCTCGGCTTCTCCGGCGGCATCGACTCGGGGTTGTCGGCAGCCATAGCCGTCGATGCAATCGGTCCAGACAACGTGCATTGCGTGCTGTTGCCGTCGGAGTTCACCTCGAACGAGAGCTTCGCCGACGCGGAGGCGTGTGCCTCCAACCTCGGCGCGCCATTGGTGACCATCCCGATCCACCCGGCAGTGGACGCGTTTCAGCGCATGTTGAAGGGCGTATTCGCCAACCGCCAGGCCGACGTCACCGAGGAGAACGTCCAGGCGCGGGCGCGTGCCGTCACGCTCATGGCGTTGTCGAACAAGTTCGGCTACCTGCTGCTGACGACGGGCAACAAGTCGGAGCTCGCGGTCGGCTACGCCACCATCTACGGCGATATGGCGGGCGGCTTCTCGGTGCTGAAGGATGTCTACAAGACGGACGTCTATCGCCTGGCACGCTGGCGCAACGCCCACCTTCCCGAGGGGGGCCTGGGGCCGGCCGGGCAGGTCATCCCGGACAACATGCTGACCAAGGCGCCGACCGCGGAGCTCAAGCACGGCCAGAAGGACAGCGACTCGCTGCCGCCCTACGACGTCCTCGATGACATCCTGCGCGGACTCGTCGAGGAGGAGTTGCCGGTGGCGACGGTGGTAGAGCACGGCCACGTGCTTGCGACGGTTCTCAAGGTCGAGGCGCTGCTGTACGCCGGCGAGCACAAGCGCCGGCAGGGTGCGCCGGGCGTGCGGGTGACGCGACGCGCCTTCGGTCGCGACCGCCGCTATCCCATCACCAACCGCTTCCGCGAAGGGCCGGACCTGGTCCGCAGGTAGCATGGCCGCCCGTCCCATCGCTGTCCGCTTCGCGCCGTCGCCGACCGGCCGCCTGCACATGGGCAACGCGCGTCCCGCGGTGCTCAACTGGCTGTTCGCGCGCCGGCACGGCGGCACGCTCCTGTTGCGCCACGACGACACCGACGCGGAGCGTTCACGCGACGAGTACATCGACGCGATCGAGGCCGATTTGCGCTGGCTCGGCCTGGCATGGGACCGCCGCGAGAGGCAGTCCGGGCGCCTGGCGCGGTATGCCGAAGTGCTGGAGACTCTGAAGGCGTCCGGCCATGCCTATTCCGCCTACGAGACCGCCGAGGAGCTCTCGCTCAAGCGCAAGGCGCAGCTCAACGCCGGCCGGCCGCCCCTCTATGACCGCGCCGCGCTTCGCTTGACGCCGGCCGAGCGGGCGGCGCTCGAGGCAAAAGGGCGCACGCCGCATTGGCGCCTCCGGCTCGACCATACGGACGTCGCGTGGGCCGACGTCATCCACGGCGACATGACCATCCAGTCGTCCACGCTCAGCGATCCGGTGCTGGTGCGCGAGGATGGCACGCCGCTCTACGTCTTCACCTCGGTGGTGGATGACATCGACTTCGCCATCAGCCACGTCATTCGCGGCGACGAGCACCTCATGAACACGGTGCCGCAGATCCAGCTCTTCCGGGTTCTCGGTGCGCCGCCGCCGACATTCGCCCACTTCGCGCTCTTGGTCGGCAAGGAGGGCGAGAAGCTCTCCAAGCGCCTCGGCGCTCTCAGCCTGGCGGACCTGCATGCCGACGGCATCGAAGCGATGGCGATAGCCAGCTACCTCGCTCGCCTCGGTAGTTCCGATCCGATCGAGCCGCGCTCCGATCTGCAGGAAGTCGCTGCCAAATTCGACCTTACGCACTTCGGCCGGGCGCCGGCCCATTTCGATCCCGACGACCTGCGCGCGCACAACGCCAAGGTCGTGCATCAGTTGCCGTACGCCGCCGCGCGCGACCGGATCGAGACGCTCGCCGTGCCCAACCCGGAAGCGTTCTGGCTGGCGGTCCGTGGCAACCTTTCCCGCGTGGCGGACGCGGCCGAGTGGGCGCGGGTGGTTACCGCCCCGGCCCTGTCGGCGCCGGTGGAAGACGCGACCCTGGTCGCCAAGGCCGCCGCGCTGTTGCCGCTCGAGCCTTGGAACGACGCGACGTGGTCCGCCTGGACCGGCGCGGTGGCCGGTGCTACCGGAACCAGGGGACGTGCGCTATTCCATCCCCTGCGCGTGGCGCTCACGGGGCGCGACACGGGGCCCGAGATGAAGGCGCTGCTGCCCTTGATCGGCCGCGAGCGCGTGCTGGCCCGGCTGAGCCGAGGTACGTGACGTGGGGCTGGTCCTCTACAACACCTTGACGCATCACAAGGAGCCGTTCCGGCCGATGCGGCCGGACTCCGTCGGCATGTATGCGTGCGGGCCGACGGTTTACGACTTCGTCCATGTCGGCAACGCGCGCGCGGCGGTCGTCTTCGACCTCCTGTACCGCGTCCTGCGCCGCTCGTATGCCCGCGTCACCTACGTGCGCAACATTACCGATGTCGACGACAAGATCATCGACGCAGCCAAGCGCAATGGCGAGGCGATCGAGAGTTTGACGGGGCGCACCGAGAAAGCGTACCAGGACCACATGGCGGCGCTCGGCGTTCTGCCACCGACGGTGCAGCCGCGGGCGACGCAGCATATCGCCGAGATGATCGCCATGATCGAGGCGCTCATCGCCAAGGGTCACGCCTACGTCGCGCACGGCACGGTGCTGTTCCACGTGCCATCCGATCCGACCTACGGCGAGCTGTCGCGCCAGGATCGCGAAGGCATGATCGCCGGCGCGCGCGTCGACGTCGCGCCCTACAAGCGCGACCCCGCCGACTTCGTTCTGTGGAAGTCCTTGACCGCCGACCAGCCGGGCTGGGACAGCCCGTGGGGTCGCGGCCGCCCGGGCTGGCACATCGAGTGCTCAGCCATGGCGGACAAGTACCTCGGCACCACCTTCGACATCCACGGTGGCGGCCAGGATCTGATCTTCCCGCACCACGAGAACGAGATCGCGCAGAGCCGTTGCGCGCACGAAGGTGCACCGCTGGCCCGCTACTGGGTGCACAACGGCTTCATCACGATGCGCGGCGAGAAGATGGCCAAGTCGGTGGGCAACGTCGTCACCGCCCATAGCCTGCTGCAGCGCCACGACGGGGAGACCATCCGTCTCACTCTTCTTTCGGGGCACTACCGGCAGGGCCTGGATTGGACCGACGAGGTCGTCGAGCAGTCCAAGAAAGCGCTCGACCGTTGGTACCGCGCCGCCGGGGACGCCAAGGCCGGCGAACCGGACGACGAATTCCTTGCCGCCCTGGAGGACGACCTCAACACGCCGCTGGCGATCGCGCGCCTGCATGGGCTGGCGGACCGCGCGTTGGCCGGCGACACCGCAGCCCAGCCCGCCTTGAAGGCGTCCGCCGGCGTGATGGGAGTCCTCGCCAAAGACGCCAAGGCGTGGTTTCGTGGCGGCGCGACGGGGACCGACGAGGCCGAGATCGAAGCGCTCATTGCGCAGCGCGCCGCGGCCAAGAAGGCCAAGAACTACGGCGAGGCGGATCGCATCCGCGCCGCTCTGGAAGCCAAGAACATCGTGCTCGAGGACACGCCCAAGGGAACGAGCTGGAGGCGCGCATGAAGCGCGAACGGCTCTACATGTTCGATACGACCCTGCGCGACGGCAACCAGAGCCAGGGCGTCGCCTTCACGGTCGAGGACAAGCGCGCCATCGCCCAGGCGCTCGACGGCATCGGCATCGACTACATCGAGGGCGGCTGGCCCGGCGCCAATCCGACCGACACCGATTTCTTCGCCAAACCGCCCAAGCTCAAGCGCGCCAAGCTGACCGCGTTCGGCATGACGCGGCGGCCCGGTCGCAGCGTCTCCAACGACCCCGGTCTCAAGGCCGTGCTCGACGCCGAGGTGCCGGCCGCCTGCCTGGTGGGCAAGACCTGGGACTGGCACGTCGAGCTCGCCCTTGGCACGACCCAGAAGGAGGCCGTCAAGGTCATCGCCGACAGCATCGCCGCCGCGGTGACGCGCGGGCGCGAAGCGATGCTCGACTGCGAGCATTTCTTCGACGGCTACAAGGCTAACTCTGGATTTGCCCTCGAGTGCGCGATCGCCGCCCTGGAGGCTGGCGCGCGCTGGATTGTCCTGTGCGACACCAACGGCGGGACGCTGCCGCACGAGGTCGAGCGCATCGTCACCGCGGTCGCCAAGGTAATCCCCGGCGATCGACTCGGCATCCACGCCCAGAACGACACCGACAATGCCGTGGCCAACAGCCTGGCGGCGGTGCGTGCCGGCGTACGCCATGTCCAGGGAACGCTGAACGGCATCGGCGAGCGCTGCGGAAACGCCAACCTGGTCTCGATCATCCCGACCTTGCTGCTCAAGCCGGACTTCGCCGAGCACTACGAGACCGGGGTCGGCTCAGAGGGATTGCGTCAGCTCACCCACGTCTCGCGTCTGCTGGACGAGCGCCTCAACCGCGCGCCCAACACGCACGCGCCGTACGTCGGCGACGCGGCGTTCGCGCACAAGGGCGGCTTGCACGGCTCGGCCGTCGCCAAGGACCCGCGCACCTACGAGCACGTCTCGCCCGAGCTGGTCGGCAACCGGCGCCATGTCCTGGTGTCCGACCAGGCGGGCAAGGCCAACGTGCTGCTGCGCCTGAAGGAGGTCGGCATCGAGGTCGCGGCGGACGATCCGCGCCTTGGCGGCCTGATCGCCGACATGAAGGAGCGCGAGCACCAGGGCTACGCCTACGACGATGCGGCGGCGAGCTTCGAGCTGATGGCGTTGCGCGCCCTCGGCCGCATTCCGGAGTACTTCCACGTCGCCAGCTTCCGGGTCATCGTCGAGCGCCGCTACAACGCCCGCGGCGGCCTGGTGACCACCTCCGACGCCATGGTCAAGAGCGTCGTCGACGGCGACACGCTGCTGTCGGTGGGCGAGGGCAACGGCCCGGTCAACGCGCTCGACTACGCCCTGCGCCAGGAGCTCGGCAAGTACTCGGCGTACCTCGCCGACCTCGAGCTCGTGGACTACAAGGTGCGCATCCTGACGCAGGGCACCGGCGCGGTGACGCGCGTGATGATCGAAAGTCGCGACGGACAGGGCAATCGCTGGGGCACGGTCGGCGTTTCCGCCAACATCATCGACGCCTCGTTCCAGGCGCTCTATGACGCGATCGTCTACAAGCTGTACCGGGACGGCGCGCCGGCCGGAATCGTCAAGGCAGCCGAATAGGCGGTCCGGTGCTGTCCGACAGCTTTGCGCGCATCTCCGCCGTCGCCCAGGACTGGCAGGAAGGCATCGCCATCCTGGCGGGGTTCCTGCTGCTGGTGGGCGCGTACCTTCTGAACGCGCGCGGCGTGCGGCGGCGCGAAGCCGAGCGGCGCCGCAACGAGAGCCGCGCCATCCTGGCGGCCCTTTACGGCGAGATCGTCGTCCTGCGCGAGAAGGTATCGGTGGTGGCGCGTCTCGTCGCCGACAAGGCGCTGCGCCACACCGACCTCGGCGAGCAGTTCATCGCCGAGAACATGCCGCCGACACCGGTGCTGTTCGAGCGCCTCGTCGACAAGATCGGCGTGCTGCCGTCCAACTACGTGCTGCGCATCATCAGCTTCTATGCGAGCTACGAGGAGGCGCGCGGCGGACTTCGCATGCTGGCGCCCCACAACGGCTTGTCGTACGCGGCAACCACCTTCCTCAATCCCGCCATCACGGCCGTGCAGGAAAGCGAGCCGATGCTGCGCCGCATGGAGGCGGAGGTGGGCGCCGAGCGTGCGCCGGACTGCGATCTCGGCGAGGCCGAGAACGTGGTCGACATGCTCGAAAAGCAGTTCCGCCGCTAGGCATGGGCATGAGCACATCGGCGCGCACGCAGGCGCGCGTGGGCGCGGGCTATGCCCTCGCCGCCGTCGCCGTCTGGGGCTTCATTCCGCTCCTCTACGAGGTTCTGCGCGAGGTGCCGCCGGCGCAGGTGCTCGCCCATCGCGTCCTGTGGTCCCTGACGATCGTGATGGTCCTGTGCATGGCGCAGGATCGCGCCCGCATGCTGCTGCTGCACCTCGCCGACCGGCGCGCGCTGCTGCTACTGGCGGTGACGGCGCTGCTGATCGCCTCCAATTGGCTCGGATTCATCTTTGCCGTGAACCGCGGGCAGGTGCTGCAGTCGAGCCTCGGCTACTTCATAAGCCCGCTGTTCAGCGTCCTGCTCGGCATCGTGCTGCTGCGCGAGCGGCTCAACTGGCCGCAGACCGCCGCCGTCGCGCTGGCAATTGCCGGCGTCGTCAATCATACCATCGCGTTCGGCGACTGGCCGTGGATCGCCTTGTGGCTTGCCAGCTCCTTCGCGCTGTATTCGTATCTGCGCAAGATCGCCCATCCGGCATCGCTCGAGGGCCTCGCCATCGAACTGCTATGGCTGGCGCCGTTCGCCGGCGGCTATTTGCTCCTGATCGGCGCGGAGGGCGCCTTTGGCATGGCGGAACCGGTGCTGAGCGGCGCCCTCATCCTGGCCGGAGTGACGACTGCCTTGCCGCTGGTTTGGTTCACCGCCGGCGCGCGGCGCATGCGCCTGGCGACCATCGGCATCCTGCAGTTCATCTCCCCGTCGATCCAGTTCGTGCTTGCCGTGACGTACTTCGGCGAGGCGTTCGCAGCCGCAGACTTCATCACGTTCGGCTGCATCTGGGCGGCGGTGGCGCTGTATGTGTGGCCGCGAACCGCGGCGTTGCGGGCGGCATAGATGGCAGGCACCGATCGCACCCAGGCGCTCATCCTCGGCGGCCCCGCGGTGGTGCTGGCGCGACCGCAGCTCGGCGAGAACATTGGCAGCGCCGCGCGGGCGATGCTCAACTTCGGCCTGTCCGACCTGCGCCTCGTGCAGCCGCGCCAGGGCTGGCCGAACGAGCGTGCGGTCGCAGCAAGCTCCGGCGCCGAGGAGGTCATCTCGCGTGCACGGGTATTCGATTCGACGCCCGAGGCGCTCGCCGATCTTCAGCACGTATATGCCGCCACCGCGCGGCCGCGCGACATGGAGAAGATGGTGCTGTCGGCCGAGGAGGGCGCCCAGCGTTTGCACGAGCACATCGCGCGCGGCGACACCGCCGGCGTACTGTTCGGTCCGGAGCGTACCGGCCTGCACAACGACGAGCTCGCCATGGCCGATGCGGTCATTGCCATCCCGGCCAACCCCGGCTTTGCGTCCCTCAACCTTGCGCACTCGGTCCTGCTCATCGGCTACGAGTGGTTCCTCGGCGCGAAGCACGACGAGACAGCCCGCGGTCCGGTGCGCCGGCGCGGCCGCCGGTCGGGCAAGGCACCCAACAAGGAAGTGCTCGAGATGTTCGCGCACCTCGAGCGCGAGCTGGACGCCGCCCGCTTCTTCTGGCCGAACGAGAAGGCCAAGCGCATGGCGCGCAATATCCGCAACATGTACCTGCGCGCCGGCCTGACCGAGCAGGACGTGCGCACCATGCGCGGCATCATCAAGGCGCTGGTGGAGGGGAACCCGCGCGCGCGGCGTGACTACAAGGACTAGCGCGGGTGTGGCCGCCGCCTGGTGCGCTGCGGCGAGCTTGCGGCGTATTCGAGGTCGGCGGCCGGCCTCGGTGGGCGCGTTGTGGCCTGTTTCTCAGGCGGCTTTCGGGGCCATTCCGGTTTGACAACCGCAAGGCCCCTGGGCTAAGTACCCCGGCCCCGAGGGCCATGGTCCTTGGGGTGTTAAGCACCTTTGTGGCTAAGGCCACGGCTCCAGTGGGGCCGAGCCGTTGGCCGCCAGCCAAGGACCACATGACCAAACGCGCTTCGTCCAAGTACAAGGTCAACCGCTCGCTCGGCGTCAATCTGTGGGGGCGGCCGAAGAGCGCCCTCAACCGCCGCGACTATCGCCCCGGCCAGCATGGCCAGGCCCGCCGGCGCCGCCTGTCGGACTACGGCAACCAGCTCGCCGCCAAGCAGAAGCTGAAGGCCTATTACGGCGAGATCTCCGAGCGGCAGTTCCGCAACCTGTACCGCGAAGCCATCCGCCTGCCGGGCGACACCTCCGAGCACCTGATCGGGCTCCTAGAGCGCCGCCTGTCCACCGTCGTCTACCGCATGAAGTTCGCGCCGACGGTCTTTGCGACGCGCCAGCTCATCAACCACGGCCACGTGCGCGTCAACGGCAAGCGCGTGAACGTCGGCGGCTACATGCTGAAGGCGGGCGACACCATCGAGGTGGGCTCGAAGATGAGGGAAAACGCCACTGTGCTCGAGGCCAGCCAGTCGGCCGAGCGCGAGGTGCCGGACTACCTCCAGGTCGACCACAAGGCGATGAAGGGCACCTTCCTGCGCGTGCCGTCCTTCGCCGAGGTCCCCTACCCGGTGCAGATGCAGCCGCACCTCGTCGTCGAGCTTTACTCGCGCTAGGCGCGCTGACCTGACGAAATACGAAGAGCCGCGGGCAAACCCGCGGCTCTTTCGTTTTCGGGCCCGGCTAGGCCGCCTTGGTGGCGACGCCCTTGTCGGTGAAGAGCGTCTCCAGCTCGCCCGACGCCTGCATCTCGCGCACGATGTCGCAGCCGCCGACGAACTCGCCCTTCACGTAGAGCTGCGGAATGGTCGGCCAATCCGAGAAGTTCTTGATGCCCTGGCGCAGGCTGGGATCGGTCAGCACGTCGATGCCCTTGTACTGCACGCCCATGTTGTTGAGCACCTGCACGACGGCGGCGGAGAAGCCGCACATCGGGAAGGCCGGCGTGCCCTTCATGAACAGCACGACGGAATTGTCCTTGATCTCCTGGCGGATGCGGTCGAAGACCGGATTGGCAGCCTGATCGCTCATAAGGGTTCCTCTCTATCGCGGCGGCGCTTCGGTCTGCAGCGCAAGCGCATGCAGCTCGCCGCCCATGCGGCCCTTCAAGGCCGAGTATACCATCTGGTGCTGCCGCACCCGCGGCACGCCCACGAACGCCTTGGAGATGACCTTGGCGGCGTAATGGTCGCCGTCGCCGCGCAGGTCGTCGATCTTGACGATGGCGTCGGGGAACGCCTCCTTGATCAGGCGTTCGATTTCCTCGGCTTTCATCGCCATGGACCGCCCCCACAACCTTAAGCGCTTCCAGACATATAGGCTGGCAGCCACGCCTCGTTGGCGGCCTTCAACTCGCTGACGGATATGGCCCACCCCCCAATGCCTGTCAACGACGCGCCGCCGGTAGTTCCGATACGGCGGGCAATCACGCCTTCGTTCTCGGCATGGGTCAGCAGGGTGGCGAGGTCGGACTCGGCCACTTCCAGCACGTACCGCGCCTGATCTTCGCCGAACAGGAAGGCGTGCGGGGGCAGGGCCGCAGTCGGGATTTCCAGCTTCGCGCCAATCCCACCTGCCATTGCCATCTCGGCGACGGCGACAAGCAAGCCTCCGTCCGAGACGTCGTGACAGGCCAACGATTTGCCGGTCTGGATGAAGGTGCGCACGAAGTCGCCGTTGCGGCGCTCCTCCTGCAGATCCACCGGCGGCGGGGCTCCGTCTTCGCGGCCGGCGATCTCGCGCAGGTAGAGGGATGCGCCCAAGTGCCCCCGCGTGTGCCCGATCCGCACCAGCGCATGGCCGGCGCCCTTGAGGGCGATGGTCTGCATGACACGCAGGTTGTCGAGAATCCCGACGCCGCCGATCGATGGAGTCGGCTGCACCCCCGTGCTGCCTGTGTCGTTGTAGAGCGACACATTGCCGGACACGACGGGGAAATCGAGCGCCTTGCACGCCCCGGCCATGCCTTCGATGCAGCCGGCAAACTGGCCCATGATCTCGGGCCGCTCGGGGTTGCCGCAGTTCATGCAGTCGGTGATGGCGAGCGGCTTGGCGCCGACCGCCGTGATGTTACGCCACGCCTCGGCAACGGCCTGGGCGCCGCCCACCTTCGGGTCGGCATCGCAATAGCGCGGCGTGCAGTCGGTGGTGATTGCGAGCGCGCGGTCGCTGCCGTGGATGCGCACGACGGCCGCGTCGCCGCCCGGGCGTTGCAGGGTGTCGGCCATCACCATGTGGTCGTACTGGTCCCAAATCCAGCGCTTGGACGCGACGTCGGGGCAGGAGATCAGCTTCTTCAGCACGCCGGCAATGTCGTCCGGGATCGGCACGCTGTTGGCGTCGACGGATGAGCGCGGGGCGGACGGAACCCAGGGGCGCGCGTACTCCGGCATCTGCTCGGACAAGGGCGCCACCGGCATGTCGGCCGCGACCTGGCCGTGCTGGCGCAGGACGAGCCGGCCCGTGTCTGTCAGCCGGCCGATCACCGCGAAGTCCAATTCCCACTTGCGGAAGATGCGCTCGGCCTCGGCTTCCCTACCTTGCTTCAGCACCATGAGCATGCGCTCCTGGCTCTCCGACAACATGATCTCGTAGGCGCTCATGCCCGGCTCGCGCTGCGGCACCTTGTCGAGGTCGAGCTCGATACCGAGGCCGCCCTTGCCCGCCATCTCGAACGACGACGAGGTCAGGCCCGCCGCGCCCATGTCCTGGATCGAGACGATGGCGTCGGTGGCCATCAGCTCGAGGCACGCCTCGATGAGCAGCTTCTCGGTGAACGGGTCGCCGACCTGCACGGTGGGCCGCTTGGCCTCGACCTCGTCGCCGAACACCGCGGACGCCATGGTGGCGCCGTGGATGCCGTCGCGCCCGGTCTTGGAGCCGACGTAAACGACCGGATTGCCGACGCCCGCGGCGCGCGCGTAGAACACGCGGTCCTTGCGCGCGAGGCCTACGGTCATGGCGTTGACCAGGATGTTGCCGTTGTAGCGTGGGTGGAACGTGCATTCGCCGCCGACCGTGGGCACGCCGACGCAATTGCCGTAGCCGCCGATGCCGCCGACGACGCCGGCGATGAGGTGGCGCGTCTTGGGGTGCTTGGGGTCGCCAAAGCGCAGCGAGTTGAGGTTGGCGATGGGCCGCGCGCCCATGGTGAACACGTCACGCAGGATGCCGCCGACGCCCGTTGCGGCGCCCTGGTAAGGCTCGATGAACGACGGATGGTTGTGCGACTCCATCTTGAAGATGGCAACCATGCCGTCGCCGATGTCGATGACGCCGGCGTTCTCGCCGGGACCGCACACCACCCACGGCGCCGTGGTGGGCAGCTTGCGCAGCCACTTCTTCGAGCTCTTGTAGGAGCAGTGCTCGCTCCACATCACCGAGAAGACGCCAAGCTCGGTGACGTTGGGCGTGCGCCCCAGGATCGACTGGGTGAGCTTGTGCTCGTCCGCCGAAAGGCCAAACTCGCGCGCGAGGGCCTCCATGTTCTGGGGCTGGCCCGCGGCCTTGGTATTGGCCGCGGTCATGCGGCGAGAGCCTCGGCGATGCCCTCGAAGAAGGGCCGTCCGTCCGAGCCGCCCAGCATCGGCTCGATCATGCGTTCGGGGTGCGGCATGAGGCCGAGCACCGTGCGCTTCTCGTTGAAGATGCCGGCAATATTGCGCGCCGAGCCATTCGGCGAGTGCGCTTCGCCGACGGTCCCCTCCGCGCTGCAATAGCGGAACGCCACCAGGCCTTCGCCCTCGAGCCGATCCAGCGTCATGGGGTCGGCACGGTAGTTGCCGTCGGCATGGGCGATGGGAATGCGCACCACTTGGCCGGTCTTGTAGCCGCGCGTGAACATCGAGCCGGTGTTCTCGACCTTGAGGTGAACGTCGCGGCAGATGAAGTGCAGTCCGGCGTTGCGGATCAGGGCCCCCGGCAACAGCCCGGCCTCGGTGAGGATCTGGAATCCGTTGCAGATGCCGAGCACGGGCACGCCTTGCTTGGCGCGCGATGCCACCTCGGTCATCACCGGCGAGTGCGCCGCCATGGCGCCCGAGCGCAGGTAGTCGCCGTACGAGAAGCCGCCGGGCAGGACGATCAGGTCCACCTTCGGGATGGCACGATCGCCATGCCACACCATGGTCGGCGCCGAACCGGTGACGCGGGCGAGAGCCACCGCGACGTCGCGGTCGCAGTTGGACCCCGGGAAGACAATGACGGCTGACTTCACTTCAGGACTTCGCCAACGCTTACTTCCACACTTCGAATGCGTAATCCTCGATGACCGTGTTGGCTAGCAGGCGCTCGCACATGCTGCGCATGCTCTTCTCTGCGCTCGCCGTGTCGGCGTCCTTCAGGTCGAGCTCGAGGAACTTGCCTTGGCGGACGCCAATGACGCTGTCAAAGCCAAGCGCGTGCAGCGCGTTGGCAATCGCCTTGCCCTGCGGATCGAGAACCCCCTGCTTGAGGGTCACGTGAACGCGCGCTTTCACTGCATCACCTTGGGGCCGGGCATGTCGCGCGGACCGCTCTCCGGCAGGATGCCCAGGCGCTGCGCGACCTCCTGGTACGCTTCGGCGACGCCACCGAGATCCTTGCGGAAGCGATCCTTGTCCAACTTGTCGTTGGTGCGCACGTCCCACAGGCGGCAGGAGTCGGGACTGATCTCATCGGCGAGGATGATGCTCATCTCGTCGTTCTGGTTGTAGTAGCGGCCGAACTCGACCTTGAAGTCGATCAGGCGGATGCCGACGCCGAGGAACAGGCCGCACAGGAAGTCGTTGACGCGCAGCGACAGCGACATGATCTCGTCGATCTCTTGCGGGGTCGCCCAGCCTAACGCGGTGATGTGCTCTTCGGACACATGCGGGTTGCCGAGCTCGTGGGCCTTATAGCAGAACTCGACGATCGAGCGCGGCAGCGTCGTGCCTTCCGGAATGCCGAGACGCTTCGAGATCGAGCCGGCGGCGACGTTGCGCACGATCACCTCGAGCGGAATGATCTCCACCTCGCGGATCAGCTGCTCGCGCATGTTGAGGCGGCGCACGAAGTGCGTCGGCACGCCGATCTCGCCGAGCTTGGTCATCAAGTACTCGGAGATGCGGTTGTTGAGCACGCCCTTGCCGGTGATCGTGCCCTTCTTCTGGTTGTTGTTCGCCGACGCGTCGTCCTTGAAGTACTGCACGAGCGTGCCCGGTTCCGGGCCCTCGAACAGCACCTTGGCTTCGCCCTCGTAGATTTGTTTGCGTCGCGACATCTAGGTCCTGGAGGAACGGCAGCGCCCCGCTTTTGCAGCGAGTTGTCGGGGTAGGCCTGGCGGTTGGGAGAGGGGACCATATCGCAATCATCCGAGGCCCACAACGCGGCGAAAGAGGCGGAAATCCTAGGGTTTTGCCCTATGGAGGCAGGGCTGTCCGCGACGCCTTGGCGATTGATTCGGGCGCGTCCGGGGGCTATCCCTTCGCCTCCTGCCCGCCGCCTACCAAGGAGCCCCGCCCATGGCGATGGACGATCGCAAGAAGGCCTTCGAAGAGAAGTACGCCCACGACAAAGAGCTCCAGTTCAAGGTCAATGCGCGCCGCAACAAGCTCCTTGGCTTGTGGGCCGCCGAGCAGATGGGCATGAAGGGCGACGCGGCGACGGCCTACGCCAGGACCGTGGTCGAGTCCGACTTCGAAGAGGCGGGAGACGAGGACGTCTTCAAGAAGGTCATGGGGGACCTCAAGGGCAAGAAGGTCGACGTCTCCGACCACCGGCTGCGCAAGCGCATGGAAGAGCTGCTCACCGAGGCTCGCAACCAGTTGATGGCGGAGTAGCGGAGCTACGCGCCGCGGAACACGCGCTTGAAGATCGTGTCGACGTGACGCGTGTGGCGCATCGGATCGAATGCCGCATCGAGCGCTTTCTTCGACAATAGCTTCTTCACCTGCGCGTCCTGCTCGATCCGGGCGCGGAAGCTGCCACCCTGGTCCCAAACCTTGAGAGCGTTGCGCTGCACGACGCGGTAGGCGTCCTCGCGCGACATGCCCGCCTCGGTGAGCGCGAGCAGCACAGCCCCCGAGAATACGATGCCGCCGTTCTGCTCGAGATTGGCGCGCATGCGCTCGGGGTAGACGACCAGCTTGTCCATCATCTGCGTCAGCCGGACCAGCGCGAAGTCCAGCGCGATGGTCGCATCGGGGCCAATCACGCGCTCGACCGAGGAATGCGAGATGTCGCGCTCGTGCCACAGCGCCACGTTCTCGAGCGCCGGCACCACCGCGCTGCGCACGATGCGAGCGAGGCCGGCGAGGTTCTCTGACAGGATCGGGTTGCGCTTGTGCGGCATGGCAGAGGAGCCCTTTTGTCCGGCCGAGAAGAACTCCTCGGCCTCGCGCACTTCCGAGCGCTGCAGATGGCGTACCTCGGTGGCGAGGCGCTCGAGCGAGCTCGCGATCACCGCGAGGGTCGAGAAGTACATCGCATGCCGGTCGCGCGGGATGACCTGAGTCGAGACGGGCTCGACCGCCAGGCCGAGCTTCTTGGCGACGTACGCCTCCACCCGCGGATCGACGTTGGCGAACGTGCCGACGGCGCCGGAAATCGCGCAGGTGGCGATGTCGGCGCGCGCGGCCTCCAGCCGCTGTTTGGCGCGAGCAAACTCGGCATACGCGTAGGCCAGCTTGAGTCCGAACGTGGTCGGCTCGGCATGAATGCCATGGGTGCGACCGATGGTGATGTCGTCCTTGTGCTCCTTCGCCCGCCGCTTAAGCACCTTCAGCAAAGCGTCGAGGTCGGCGAGGAGGAGGTCGCTCGCCCGCGTCAGCTGCACCGCCAGGCACGTGTCGAGCACGTCGGAGGACGTCATTCCCTGGTGGACGAAGCGCGCCTCCGGTCCGACGTATTCCGCGACCGACGTGAGGAACGCGATGACGTCGTGCTGCACCTCGCGCTCGATGGCGTCGATGCGGGCGATGTCGAAGTTGCCCTTGGCGCGCAGGGCCTTGGGAACCGATTTCGGCACCTGGCCCAGGCTGGCCATTGCCTCGGCCGCCAGGGTCTCGATCTCGAGCCAGATGCGGAAGCGCGCGTCGGGCTCCCAAATGGCGGACATTTCCGGGCGGCTGTAGCGCGGGATCATCGGCGGTCCTGGCGGTGGCGGTAGTGGTAGAGTTGCCAGCCGCCTGGGGCACCTAGGGGGAGGAGCATCCGCATGCGCGCCGGCATTCCGTGGCGTCTCGCCACTGTGTTTCTCATGGTCCAGCCAGAGGTCGCAAGTGCCGCCGACCTGTTCTTTTGCGAGGAGCGCGATTCGGTCGGCTTCCACCTCGAGGCGGCCCAGCCGGAGCGCGTTCGCTTCCCCGGCGCCCGCTTCACCCTGTTCGTCGAATACCCCGGCATGGCGGTGACCATCGAGGGCGGACCCTCGTTCAACTTCCGGTGCGGCGGTGACGACCAGGTGTGGACTTGTAGCGACGGCCTGCGCCTGTTCGTCCTGCAGCGCGCCTCCGGGCAATTCGCCATGGGCCGGCTGGCCGGCCTGGTGCTCGCCGGGACTCCGGCGCAAGGCCTGACGCGCGAGCCGCTGGCGGTGAGCTGGGGCGTCTGCGAGCGCTAGCGGCTCAGAAGTCCATGTGGCGGACACCGTCGGGCGTCCCCAGCAGGCAGAGCCTCGCCCGATGGCGGGCGAAAATCCCCACTTCGACCACTCCCGGCCACAGGCTCACCTCGATCTCCATGGCCGCGGGGTCGGTGATCGACAGGCCGCGCACATCGAGCAGCAGGTTGCCGTTGTCGGTGGTGACGCCGGCGCGAGGCTGAGCGTCGCCGCCAATCACCTTGAAACGTCGGATCACCTGGTTGGTGGCCATGGGGATGACCTCGACCGGCAGGGGGTACTTACCCAACACCTTCACCAGCTTCGAGGCGTCGGCGATGCAGATGAAGGCGCCGGCGAGGTCGGCGACGATCTTCTCGCGCGTGAGGGCTGCGCCGCCGCCCTTGATCATGTTGCCCCGGTGGTCGATCTCGTCGGCGCCGTCGATGTAGACCGGCAGGTGCTCGACCTGGTTGGCGTCGAACACATGAATGCCATGTCCGCGCATGCGCTCGGTGCTCTTCACGGAGCTCGAGACGGCGCCCTTGATGCGATCCCGGATCGAGGCGAGGGCATCGATGAACAGGTTCACGGTCGAGCCGGTGCCTACGCCGACAATGGACCCGGCCGGCACATGGTTGAGCGCCGCCCTGGCCACCATGGCCTTCATCTCGTCCTGATTCACGTCGCTGCTCCTACAAGAGGCCGAGGGTGCGGAAGCTTGCGTGCTTGCCCCGGCCGATCACGACGTGGTCGTGCAGCACGAGTCCAAGCTTCTGGCAAGCCTCCTTCACCTGGCGGGTCATGTCGATGTCTGCCGCCGACGGCGTGGGATCGCCGCTCGGATGATTGTGGACGATGATCAGCGCCGACGCCGACAGCTCCAGCGCTCGCTTCACCACGTTGCGCGGGTACACCGGCGTGTGGTCAACGGTCCCCTGCTGCTTCTCGTCCTTGATCAGCACGTTCTTGCGGTCGAGGTAAAGGACGCGGAACTGCTCGATCGTCTCGTGTGCCATGGCAGTGGTGCAATAGGCGATCACCGCATCCATGGACGAGAGGGCGCTGCCCCGGCGCGCTTCCGCGCGCGCCAGGCGCGCCGCGGCGACGTAGGTGGTCTTGAATAGCGTCACAGCATTCGGCGGCAGGCCCGCAGCCTCCAGTCGCGCGCGGTCGGCCCCAAGCACGTCGCCGAAGCTGCCGAACTCGCCCATCAGGTCCTTGGCGAGCTTCTTGGTGTCCTTGCGGGGAATTGCGAAGGTCAGGAGGAGCTCGAGCAGCTCATACTCCTGGAAGGCGTCGGGCGCCTCGTAGAAGCGCTCCTTCAGCCGCTGCCGATGCCCGAGGTAGTGCGGTGCGTCCTCGGCGGCCTCGGCCTTCTTACCCGCCATAGGGCGGCCGATCGCGGCCGATCGCCGAGCGCGTGAAGATCTCACGGCCGTCCGCCGTCACGCCGATGGTGTGCTCGAACTGCGCCGAGAGCGACTTGTCGCGCGTCACTGCGGTCCATCCGTCGGGGAGCATGCGCACCTCGGGTCGGCCGGCATTGAGCATCGGCTCGACGGTGAAGCACATGCCCTCCACGAGCGGGATGCCGTCGCCAGGCTCGCCATAGTGGAGGATTTCCGCGCCCTGAAAGATGCGGCCGATGCCGTGGCCGCAGAAGTCGCGCACCACCGACGTGCGCTGGTGCTCGGCAAACGACCGGATGGCGTGGCCGATGTCCCCTGTCGTGGCGCCGGGGCGCACCGCGGCGATGCCGCACATCATCGCTTCGTAGGTCGCGTCGCACAGGCGGGCGGCTTTCCGGCCGACATGGCCAGCGAAGTACATGCGGCTTGAGTCGCCGTGCCATCCATCGACGATCACCGTCACGTCGATATTCACGATGCCGCCGTCGTGCAGGACCTTGTCGCCGGGAATGCCGTGGCAGACGACGTGGTTTACCGAGGTGCAGATGGACTTCGGGAAGCCCTTGTAATGGAGCGGCGCCGGAGTGCCGCCATGTCCGACGATGAACTCGTGACAGGCGGCGTCGAGGAAGCCGGTCGACACACCCGGCCGCACCAGTCCGGCCGCATGGTCCAGCGTGTCGGCGGCAAGGCGTCCCGCCTTGCGCATCCCGGCGAACTCTTCGCGCGACAGCCGGGGAATGCCCGGCTCCTGCCGGGCAAGCCGTGCCGTGGAAGGCTCGGACATGCCGAGGCGCCGCCTCAGGCGGCGGGGTAGGGCGGACGATCGAGACCTTTTGGCGAGCGCGTGAAGATCTCGTAGCCGGTCGCGGTCACGCCCACGCAGTGCTCGAACTGTGCCGACAGCGAGCGGTCGCGCGTGACGGCTGTCCAGCCGTCCGGCTGCATGCCCACCTCCCACTTGCCGAGGTTGATCATCGGCTCGACGGTGAAGATCATTCCCTCCACGAGCTTCACGCCGGTCCCGGGCTCGCCGTAATGAACGATGTTGGGCGGCTCGTGGAAGACGCGGCCGATCCCGTGGCCGCAGAAGTCGCGCACCACGGAGTAGCGGTGGTGCTCCGCGAACTGCTGGATTGCATGGCCGATGTCGCCCGTCGTTGCGCCCGGGCGCACAACGTCGATGCCCAGCATCATCGCCTCATAGGTGATTTCGCACAGACGCTCCGCCTTGCGGCCGACGTCGCCAACGAAATACATGCGGCTCGAGTCGCCATGCCAACCGTCGAGGATGACGGTGACGTCGATATTGAGGATGTCGCCGACCTTCAGAATCTTGTCGCCGGGGATGCCATGGCAGACGACGTGGTTCACCGAGGCGCAGATCGACTTCGGGAAGCCCCGGTAGTGCAGGGGCGCCGGCAACGCACCGTGATCCATGATGAACGCGTGGCACAGCGCATCGAGCGCATCCGTGGTGACGCCCGGCTTCACGAACGGCGTGATGTGGTCGAGCGTCTCGGCCGCGAGGCGCCCGGCCTTGCGCATGCCGGCGAAAGCGTCCGCTCCGTGCACGCGGACCGGCGACGGGTAACGGGGCGTCTGGAAGGTCGGCGCGTCGCTGACCGCGGCAGCTGTCCGGTTCATAGGAAACTCCTCGGTGCGGCCTAGACCGCCACCGGCAAGGACCTGTCTAGCACAATTTCCTCGGGCGAGAGAGCGCAGGCGTAACAAAGCATCTCTACCCCTGCTTCCCGGGCCCGGTGGACCGCCGCCTGGAAGGCCGGGTCGATATCCCCGGCGATGGCGAACTCTCTTGCGTCGGAGCGCTGCGCGACGAACAGTACGACGGTCCGCACGCCCTGCGCGGCGAGCGCCGCCAACTCACGCAAGTGGCGCGTGCCACGGGCCGTGACCGAATCGGGGAACTCGGCCCGGCCGCGCTGACGCATCAGGTGGACGTTCTTGATCTCGACGAAGCAGCGCTGATCGCCCTTTTCCAATACCAAGTCGACGCGGCTCCGTTCGCCGTACCGGACTTCGCGCCGGATGACGTCGTAGCCCGCGAGCTCGCGGACCAGCGATCCCCCAATCGCTTCCTCGGCGATACGGTTGGGGCGCGCCGCGTTGATGCCGACGAGACAAGCCGTGTCCGCCGGTTCCGCGGCGGGCTGCACCAATTCCCAAGTCCAAGGCAGGACACGCTTCGGATCCTCAGAACGGGACAGCCACACCGGCACATTCGCCTCGGTGAGGCCCAGCATGGCGCCTGGATTGGGACAGTGCGCCGTCACCGCCTGTCCGCGCCAAGGGCCCGATTCCAGCACGACGTCCGCCAAGAACCGCTTGTACCGGCGGACCAGCCGGCCACGCACCAAGGGCCCCGGAAACAACATGCGCTAGCGAAGGTAGCCCCTTTGGCGGTCCTTTCAAGCGCCCAACCCGTCGCGGCCGCCTGTTTCCAACGAAGTATCGGGCGGCCCAGAAGAAAGGGGCGCGACCCCGCCGGATGGAAAGTCGCTGGCCGCCCGGGCTAGACTGCGAATGCCCTGTGTGGGGCCGCTGGCAGCCTTTGGTGGACGGTTAGTAGCCGCAGCGCCATGGCATTGAGCATCGATTTCCGCGTGCGGAAGGCCTCGCCCGTTGATGCGAGCGCGATTGCGCGCGTCTACGTTTCCAGCTGGCGCTCCACCTACCGGGGTCTTCTGCCCGACACCATCCTGCGCGCGATGAGCGAGGTGCGCGAGACGCTGTTCTGGTGGACCGCGCTTTGCTCCCAACGCAATCAGGCGGTGACGCTGGTCGTCGAGGACCAGGACAGCCAAGTCATCGGCTTCATCAGTGCCGGCCCTGAGCGCGCGGGCGGCTCGCCCCGGCGCGCCGAGGTTTACACGCTCTACCTGCTCGACGCGTTCCAGCGCCGCGGTTTCGGCGCCCGCCTGATGTCCGCCGCCGCCGACCGCCTCCAGGGTCTCGGCTTCGCGTCCCTCATGGTCTGGGTCCTGGCCGGCAATCCCGCCCGTGCGTTCTACGAACGCTTGGGAGCGCAGAAGGTGGCAACGCGCACCATCCGCATGGGCGGACGCGCGGTCCAAGAGATTGCCTTCGCCTGGCCGGATCTCGCCTTCGCGCGCGCCGCGGCGGCGCGCGACTCGCACCAGTAATTCCCGGCGTTCGCCGGCTCCCGCGACGGACGCGGCCGGAGCCCTAGTGGTATGGTCCGCCGGCGCCCGCTTGGCGGAACGGTAGACGCAGAGGACTTAAAAGCCGGCGCCACCGGTCCGAAAAGGCAGCAAACGCAACGCGTTGAACAAAGCGGACTTTGATTCGGCCCGGCCGAGGCCCGACGTATATATACGGTCGAGCCGGGGCTTGGCGGAACGGTAGACGCAAGGGGCTTAAAACCCCTCGGGCTTCGGCCCATGCTGGTTCGAGTCCAGCAGCCCCGACCATCGGTGGGTCCACTCGTCGAACTTCCGTCGCAAAGCTAGGTCGCGGTCATCCTTCGAGAAAGACCTCTAGCTGGTGCGCAAGAGCCCGCTCGCTTCGCGTCTCGCATTCCCAGACGATGAGCACGCGCCAGCCCAGCCTCATGAGTTCGCCGCGCACGCGACGGTCGCGACTAGCGTTCCGCTCAAGCTTCGGCACCCAATATTCTTGGCGCGAGCGCGGGACGGGCCCAAGCCCGCAGCCGTGTTGGTGCCAAAAACACCCGTGGACAAAGATGAGCTTGCGAAGACGCGGAAACACTAAGTCCGGCGTCCCGGGCAAGTGCCGGTAGTGCAGGCGAAATCGGTAGCCGAGTCTATGGCAGAGCGATCGCACCGCGAGTTCAGGCTTCGTATCGGCCTTTCGGACGCGCGCCATTCGGCGTCTGACGACCTCGGGAACATCGGGAAAACTCGCAACTCGCCTGATTCTTCCGATTCGGCGGTGGCGAGCGGACGGGGATCACCCTCGCAACGGCGCCGCGTCCGGCTACCCGGTCGTCGCCGGGGACCGGAGCAATTGGACTAGGACGCTCCGCTCTTCCGCGGGTGTGAGTTCGTTCGCGCGCATCTCAAGCATGTACATAACTTCGTTCACCATGCTGGGAGGCTGATCACCCTTGAACGAAGTCAGGCGCACGCGGTCGAGCTCGCGTTCACGAAACAGCCTTGGAGGCAGATGGATGTTCAGGAAGCCAGGGCCGGCATCGTACAGCTTCGCTTTGTCGGGGTCGTAGCCGTAGGCCCTAAGCCCCGCATCAAAGGAGCGGATGGCATCGACATCCGGGCTTCCGTCAGCACGAACAATCATTCCGCTAGCATCTGCAATGAATGAAGTGAGCTTGCGCGGCGCCGTGGGGTCGCGGCGGATGCCAAGGGACCAAACAAAGACTTCCTCTCCATCTTGGGCATCCAGTTGGCTGATGCTCCTAACGTAGTGCTCTCTGACGGCCTTAGACGTTGTCTTGACCTCAATTGCCAAACCTTTGGCGGCGTAGTCACGCTTGGCCTTGTCATGCCCCCACCACCTTGCCAAAGCTTCGAACGGTGGAAGCCCGAGTTCGCGTGCCAGCGAAAGAAGGCGCCTAAGTAGGACAAGCTCGCCCAGCAGTCCCAGTTGGTGTTCTTCGCCAAGGATCGTGTCCTGGTCAGTTAGGAGCTCCAGTATCCAACTTATTTCGCCGATCAAGGCAGCGTTGGAGACCGTCGCACCGGATGACAGGCGTCTCTCAAACTCATAGGCAATATGCGCCATGATCCGATTTCCGTGCGCGGCGTTCGAACTCATGAGGCGTAGCGCCGGAAAGGGTGTTCCGCCAGGAACCGGAACAATCGCGGCTGCGTGTTGGATGCTCAGTATCTTGGGGTATGTCCCAAAGGACTCTTCGTCGCCCGCGACAAATATTGCGAATCGCCCCGCGTCATCACGGCTAAGAAACGCACGATTTCCGACCAATGGAACGACGTTCCAGCGGCCGCCCTGCGCGGCAGGCAGGCCTGTGAACTTGGTCACAAGTTCTTCGATGGTCGACACGTGACTAGCCCCGCGCCTTGGTGACGACTCGGCGCTCATCAGGGCCTCCGCCGGGGATCGAGATGCCAAAAAACGGCGTGTGATACCGCCTCTTCTTGCCTTTCCTACTGCGGCCTAGCGCGTCGCGGTGGACGACATAGAGCAGCAGAAGTCCCGACGCTCCGCGCGCGCGCTCTGTGCTGCCCATCTTGAAGCGATCCGGCGGCCTATCAAAATAGTAATCCCCGGGCCAATTCGAACCTCTGCCGGTCCAGCTCCCCTCAACTCGGTCGTGCTGACTGATTTGCCGGTTCAACAAAGGAAAGTCGAACGGCTCGACGCCGCTCTCGGATTCTCCGAACGACACGCCGACACTGAATGTTGGTGGTGGCTGGCCGGGAGGCGAAGACGCTGCCCACATGCGTAGATACGCCGCGACGTGGTACGGGTCGACTTCGGGATCAATACTTGTTGCGGCTGCCCGGGCTTCATCTCGGGGACGAAATGCGGTCCCGAGGAGGTTGCCCTCCTCGCCGGGATGTCAACGCCGGAGTAAAAATGCATCGTCTGGCCGGAGTAAAAATGCATCACGGCTGACGGCAGGAAGGCCCCCCGCGGGGGGCCTTCCTGGGCCCTCGTTTATTCCTCGGATGG
>Ga0194132_10002733_pt1 | contig 32465 bp, 22 predicted proteins | sample TA2KigOf80mmetaG_FD_148612 | JGI IMG/M metagenome (GOLD analysis project Ga0194132, IMG submission 148612) | Freshwater microbial communities from Lake Tanganyika, Tanzania - TA2015054 Kigoma Offshore 80m | ecosystem: Environmental > Aquatic > Freshwater > Lake | place: Tanzania: Lake... | reverse complement strand
GGACTGTTGTTTCATCGTTTGGTGGAGCAAGCCCTGGCCGTAGGCCCGGTCCTGTGCAAGGACTTGGTGGGCGGAACCGGACCACAATCTGTCGTGTCAGGGGAATCAAGTGCATAGCCCAATTCTTGAAATCAAAGCCTGATCGTGCCGCTCAAGGTTTTCTCCAGCAACTCGCGCTCGGCGGTGATCAGTTTGTGCTGCTTGACCAACGCGTAGCGCCGCTCGAAGTAATCCTGGTAAAAGGTCAGGATGTCGGCGTCGTCATCGACGATCAGAATTTTGGGTCTCGTGCTGGACATAACGGGATGAATCCTAAGACCTCGGCGAAAAATTCAGAGGACAAATTTCCGCAGCGATCAGCACGCCCTGCCGCTCACCCATGATACCGAAGCCATCGCCTTTGCGCTGTCCAATGGTTGCGGCCTCCTCACGGCTCAAAGCATCGGTGCTAATCCAGCGTCCGCCGGTAGCGCTTCACCCCAATGGTCAGGGCTAGGGCAGCAAACAGCGCGATTTGCCAGAGCTGCAGTGCCACTTCTCCAAGGCCGTTCCCTTTGAGGAGTATGCCCCGGACGATTCGCAGAAAATGGGTCAACGGAAAAAGTTCGCCGAGCGCCTGGGCCCACGCCGGCATGCCTCGGAACGGAAACATGAAACCGGACAGCATCAGCGACGGCAGGAAGAAGAAGAACGCCATCTGCATGGCCTGGAGCTGGTTGCTCGCGACCGTGGAAAAAGTGATCCCCATCGCCAGATTTGCCGCGATGAAGACCAGCGCCGCCGCGAGCAGAAGAAGGAGATTCCCCATCAGCGGAACATGAAAAAGAAGACGCGCGGCGATAAGAATCAGCGCGATCTGGATGTAGCCCACGAGAATGTAAGGGACAATCTTGCCGACCAGCACCTCGAGCGGACGTGTCGGCATGGACAGAAGATTCTCCATCGTGCCGCGTTCGCGTTCGCGAGTGATGGCCAGCCCGGTGATCATAACCATCGTCATGGTAAGCACCACCCCCATCAAGCCGGGCACGATGTGGTACGCCGTGATGCCTTCCGGATTGTAGCGCGCATGCACGCGCAGGTCGATCGCGTCCTCAGTCCCGGCCAAAAACGACAGCGGGCCTTTGAGATCGTGCTGCAGCGCGGTGTGCATCAGGGCGCGCAAAGCGGCCATGGCATTGCCGGTTGCGGCAGGATCGGTCGCGTCCGCTTCGACGAGAATCGCCGGTCTGTCCCCGCGGCAGAGATCGCGCGTGAAGTTCTCCGGGATGTTCACGACAAATTGAACTTCGCCGCGCGCCAGCATCGTGTGAGCTTCTTCTTCCGTCCGCACCTGGCGAACAAAATCGAAGTAGCGGCTGTTTTGGATCGCATGAAGCAACGCGCGGCCCGGCGGGCCGTGGTCGGCCAGGAGCACGGCCGTGGGCAAATGTTTTGGGTCCGAGTTGATCGCGAAGCCGAAGAGCACAAGCTGCATGATGGGCACGCCCAGCATCATCGCGAACGTGAGACGATCCCGGCGCATTTGCGCGAACTCTTTCACCACGATGGCCCAGAACCGCGAGACAGAGAAGACACGCGCACTCATGACGCGAAGTTGTCCGGGGAGCGCTCGATCAAGTGGATGAACACATCCTCCAACCCCGACTCAATCCGCTCCCAATGGTACGCCTCCGTTCGAAAGGCGGCGATGGAGCGGTCGAGCGCGGCGGCATCATCGCCACTGACATGCAGCGTATTGCCGAACGCCACCGCGTGTTTCACGCCCGGCATCCGGCGAAGCGCCTCCGCCAATTGGAGCAAATTCGGGCCGCGGACCGACCAGGTCGTCAACTTTGCCTGGGCCACGACTTCGGCGACGGTGCCGTGGGCGAGCAATTTCCCGTATCCGATGTACGCCAGGCGATGACAGCGCTCGGCTTCGTCCATGTAGTGCGTGGCAATGAGAAAGGTCAGCCCTTGGCCGGCCAGTTGATGAATCTGTTCCCAGAATTCGCGGCGCGCTTTGGGGTCTACGCCGGCCGTTGGTTCATCCAATAAGAGCAACTTCGGACTGTGGATCATGCAGGCGGCCAGAGCCAGGCGCTGCTTCCAACCGCCGGAAAGCTGGCCCGCAAGCTGCCGTTGCCGTTCGGCCAGGCCGAGCCGTTCGAGGCTCTCGCACACGGCCGCGCGCCGGTTGGGCACCGCATACATTCGCGCGACGAAATCGAGATTCTCGAAAAGGCTCAGATCTTCGTAGAAGCTGAATCGCTGCGTCATGTATCCGACCTGACGCTTGATGGCCTCGCTCCCGGCGATCACGTCGTGACCCAGGCAGGTGCCGCGGCCCGCATCGGGGCGGAGCAAGCCACAGAGCATGCGAATGAACGTGGTCTTGCCGCTGCCGTTCGGGCCGAGAAAGCCGCAAATCTCTCCCGCGCGCACCTGAAGATCGATCTGATCCACCGCGGTCAACTCGCCAAAGCGTTTGGTCATCCCGCGGACGTCGATGGCGAGATCAGTTGGCATGCGGGACGAGAAACTGCACATCGACCGGCTGGCCCGGATGCAGATTGGCCGCCGTTTGCGGATCCAACGCCACCTCAATCAGGAACACCAGTTTGCTCCGGCTTTCCCGGCTGTAAATGACCGGCGGCGTGTATTCCGCGCGCGGCGAAATGAACCTCACTTTCCCGGCGAGCGATTCCTTCAAGCCATCCACCGTGATCCGCACCGTGTCCCCAAGACGGAGGGTCCCGACCCGCGTCTCCGGCACGAACGTGCGCACTTTGATATTCTGGGGCGGCAACAGCGAGATGACCGGCCGGCCTGCGCCAATCCATTCGCCTTCCCGGTAAAACGTCTCGAAAACCAATCCGTCCTGCGGCGCAATCCGGCGCTTTTGCGAGAGGGTCCACTCCGCCTGAGCCAGAGCGGCCTCCAGCGCTCGCACATGGGCCTCCGCGGCCACGACCTGGTCGGCACGGGCTCCCAGTTGGGCGGTTTTCAGTTCGGCTTCGAGTTGCGCGACACGCTCGCGATTCTGCTCGTTTGAGGACCGCGCACGGTCCTTGTCCTGGGCCGAGGTCGCCCCCGAACGAAAGAGTTGAAGCTGCAGCTCGAATTGTTTTTCCGAAAAAGCCAGCGCGGACCGAGCCTGCTGGAGCTGCGCCACGAAGGATTCGATTTCGGTTGGACGTTTGCCTTTTCTGGTGTCTTCCAAATTCGCCTGCGCCTGCGCGAGGCGTCGTTGCACTTCGTCGCGTGCGGCCGTTTCAAACGCGCTCTCCAGGGTGAAAAGCGGCCCGCCCGCCGAGACCTGAGTTCCGCGCTGGACGGCGAGCGATTGCAGCGTGCCGCCCACCGGGGCAGCCACGTAAACGAATTCGCCTTCCACATAACCTTGCGCTCGGTCAGCCGGCGCACGACTGCAGCCCGCGAAAAGGCAGAGAGCCAATGCCAGGCGGCTCAAGCCAATCATAACGCCAAGGCGAGACGGGCATCGGGGCGCGTCGGCCCTGGTTTTGAACCACGCGAGTCTCATGGTGATCACGTACCGAACGCTGAGAGCAGCCAGTTCATCTTTTCCTCGGCGCCTCCTTGCGCTTCGACGGCAGCGGCGCCCGCATCCCTGCCGCCAGAAAGGCCACCAATTGTCGGATAGCAGTATTAGGGTCGGAGGGATCGCAGAGGCCGCCGGAAATGAGCTTCAGCCGCTGCGGATCGCAGATGAGATGGCCCATCGCGCCGATGATGAATTGCATCCGCCAGTAGAGCGCATCGCGCGGCAGTTCCGGCACGGCGCGCTGCAACGCGGTCGCAAAGCGTTTCACCACGCCGCCGAACTGGTGGCTGAGCATCTTTTGCAAATGCTCGCCCGGCTCGGCCACCGTGCGGCCATATAGCCGCATCACGACGGGGCCTTTCGCCGAGTCGCGCGCCAGGCGCAGCGCTGGGCCGACCAGCGCCTCGATCACTTCCTCCAACGGGAGCACGCCCTGGCCGGCGCGCCGCTCGATCGCGTCCAGCCGTTCCAGGCGAGCCTGATTGACCGGGCCGACTCGCCGCGCAAAAACCGCCTCGATGAGCGCTTCTTTCGATCCGTAGTGATAATGGATCGCGGCCAGATTCACTCCGGCGACGGAAATGATGCGCCGCAGCGACGCCGCGTCGAAGCCGAGCTCTGCGAACGCTTGCTCCGCGGCATCCAGGATCAGCGTCTTGGTGTCGCCTTCGGATAATTTGCCCATGGATTAAAACGGTCGATTGAATCGAACGACTGATTTAATCCACCGTTTTGCTGAAGTTGTCAAGAGAACGATGCGCATCCTGGGAAGCGTCGATTAGCGAACCGGAGCGCCGGAGGCGCCTAAAGGCGGGACTACAAAACAATGCCGGTTCCTGGAAAGCTTCCTTGGGCTGATTACCATGCTCTCGCCCCATGAACCCGGTAGGGCGAGTCCGTCCCGGCGAGCCGCTCGACGTGCCTGGAACACGTCCGACTCGGCTCGCTGAGGACAGGCTCGCCCTACCGTCAGGTTCAGGGGAAGAATGGGCAGAGGGAACACACATCCTTCCCAGCAGAGACTCTTCACGTTAGCATCGTTGAGAAGTTGTCCCATGCAAAATCCCGCTCCCAAAATCTGGCTGGCGCTGGCGCCGGCGATGGTTCTGCCTTTTCTCGCTTCGCTGTTCTATTTCGTATTCTGGAGCGAGAACGTGATCGCCAGATGGATTTATGGCTTCACGAAATTGTTTACGCTCCTCTGGCCGATCCTTGTGGCCCTGTTGATTACCAAGACGGGCTTGCCCCGGGTCAAACTCACCGACGCATCGCACCGGCGCGCGCTGCCTTTGGGAGTCCTGGGCGGAATCGGGATCATCAGCGTGATGGGGATTCTCCTGCTCACGCCTTGCCGGGAGGTGCTCCAGGCGAGCGCGCCCAGAATTCGAGCCAAGGTCACGGCGTTGGGGATTCTGGACTATTACTGGACGTTCGGCTTGTTCCTTTCCCTGATTCATTCGCTGCTCGAAGAGTATTATTGGCGCTGGTTCGTCTATGGACATTTGCGACAGGTGGTCGCGACGGGATTGGCGCACATCCTGGCGGGAGCGGCGTTCTCCGCGCATCACATCGTGGTCGCAACGCAATATTTTCCCCCGGCGTGGGGTGTGCTTTTCGGAGGACTCACCGGCGTTGGCGGTCTGCTCTGGAGCATTCTCTATGAGAAACAACGAACGCTGGCCGGCGCCTGGATTTGCCATGTCTTCGTGGACCTGGGCATCTTGAGCATCGGGCATTGGCTCCTGTTTGGGACGTATTTTTGAACCGGAATGAATTGTTCAGCCGAAAGAATCGAATTCGGGTATTCAAAACATCCTTCCTTTCTTGCCCGCCTTGCCGAGCGTAAGGCCGGCATTCCAGCCGTGTCCGTTGAAGCGGTTTTTAGCTCCTTGCCGGACGATTGGTCCGAACGTGAATGAGCGACGGAAATCAGTTCGAGCCAACAACCAAGTAAGCCAGCGCCGACAGAATTGCGGCGCAGGGCAGGGTGACGACCCACGAAGCCAGCACGCCGAGCACCGGTTTCCACTTCGCTTGACGGGTGACAATGCCCATGCCGAGCAGCGAGCCGACGCTCACGTGCGTCGTGCTCACCGGCAGACCGCTGAAGCTGGCCGTCGCTACCAGCAGAGCGGTTGAGAGGTTGGCGGCAAAGCCCTGGCCGGGATTCATGCCGGTGATTTTGTGGCTCATCGTCTCGGCAACCTTTCTTGCGTTGAACACACCCCCGATGGCCATCGCCGCCGCCACACTCAGAAAGCCCCAGCGAATGTCAAAAGCGCCCGCCACGAGCAACAGCGCAACAATTTTGGGCGTGTCGTTCAGCCCGCGCGCGAAGCCCACCGCGCCCGCGCTCAGGAAATGCAACGTGTCCAACACTCGGCCCGCATTCAATCCGAGCACAGTGCCCGCGTAGCGCTGCGTGCAAGCGGACGGGTCGTCCACAGACACGGAAAGCACCGGGAAAGTCTGCGCCGCGAACAAACCGTTCGGCTGGGGTAAAGGCAAGACTCGTTTTTCAACGCCAACACAGACACACATCTCTTTGGTGACACCGAATCGAAGCCGAGCGAAGCGGAAGATCAAATAGACGACCGCGCCCAAAACCATGGCCAGCAGCGGGCTGAACAGCAGGGGCGCAACGAAAATCTTCCCCAGCACGGCGAAATTCACCCCGCGGCCGGCTCCGCCCAACCCCGCGCCAATCAAGGCGCCCGTCAACCCGTGCGTGGTGGAAATCGGAAAGCCCAGCAATGCGGCCAGAATCACCGTCGCTCCCGCGCCCAACGCGACGGCGAGAATGAATTGCGGCGACGCGGTGAGCGCATCGGGCACCAGACCGCGTCCAGAAAAGTTCTTGAGCAACGACTGCCCAAGCAACAGGGCAGTGAGGCTTCCGGCGAAGGTCGTCAAGGTGGCCCAAGAAATGGCGGCGCGATACCCGCAAGTGCGGCTGCCAAAGAGACTGGCCACACCTTTGAAGTTGTCGTTCGCCCCGTTGGCATACGCCACGAAGCAACCTGCCAGAACGATGAATAGGGTGAGCATTATGGGAGCCGGGATGTTCATTTGGGGCGCGGAAAGATGCGCATTTGGGCATATATGAACCGCCGGCGTCAACTCTTATTCCACGGCGGAGAGAATGGCTATTCGGGCTGCCCGTCGAAGCGAAACGTGCAGCAGCCGAGGTCGAGAATGGTTTCGTTCTTGGACAAGCGCCGGCGAAACTCGGGGACGATGTCGCATTCGACGTGGCGCCCGTGACGCTCGCCCTCGATGATGCCGGCATGGCGAAGGATTTTGAGATGCTTGGAGACGTTGTATTGCGAAACGCCCAGCCGCTCGACGAGATCGTTGACCGTGAGCGGTTCAGCGAGCAGCTCACGCACAATGCGCCAGCGCGTTTCGTCCGCCAGCGCTTTCAGCCATGAAATGCAGGGTTCGGAAGGCATAACGAGCCGTTTCGATCTACATTCTGGCCGATTCTTGCTGTTTTGTCAGCAGCAACGTTCCTCGCAACCCTGGACTTTGGGGCAGAATCAGGTTGGGATTCCAGCCGGGAGAATGCGTGTACGGAGCAGAGAGGACTGCCGCAGTCCAAGACGCTCGCGTGTGGATGGAAGCGTGCCCTGTTTCATGAACCAGGTCGGGCGAGTCCGTCCCGGCGAGCCGCTCGACGTGCTTGGAACACGTGCGACTGGGCTCGCTGGGGACAGGCTCGCCCTACCGTTCGGTTCATGGGAGCAGTCACGATTTCCGAACCGCGCATTGGGACCATGAACCCACTCCTTCCCCTCCCAGGATGGGACTTTCATTCGGCGTCGCAGCGTCCAGTTCCCCTCCTGGGAGGGGCGACGGGGTGGGTTGGTTCAAGGGAAGCCACTCTCGCTGTCGGGAACATCGTCCTCAAACCAGCGCTTGAACCACTGCACGGCGGCGGCTCGTGCTTCGGGCGGAAAATCGTGATCGCCTGCGTACCAGTAGTAACGCACGCGATTGGCGTGGCCCAGGGCGCGATACACCGCGCTCACCGCCGCGCAGTTTTCCTCCTCCATCGGGCGGCGCTCGCCAGCGGCCTGACCTACGAGCAGCGGCCTTGGCGGCATCAGGGAAGTCAATTCGTAAAACGTAACCGGCAAAGGCAACGTGTGGTCCAGCACGAATGGCCGGAGCGCAGGCATCGACTGGCTGTTGCCGCCGCCTTTGGGCACAGCCCAGTGCATCCCGTGGTGCAGAAAGTCGGAGACCGGTCCGTTGGCGACTGCGACTTTGATCCGGGGTTCCAACGCCGCCGTAAAAATCGTGCTGTGCCCGCCGTAGGAATGCCCGATCATCCCGATCTTCTCCGGATCGACAAAATCCAGCGTCTGCAAGTAGTCGATGGCGCGGGAAGTGTCCCAAATATCTTTGCCGTGAATCGACCAGTCCGGAAACTGTTTGTAGAAGTCGGTCGTGTCGTAAGGGCGGCGGCCCGGTTTGATGCGCTCGCCGTCGCGGAGATAATCCGCCGCGAAAGCGACGAATCCGGCCTCCACCATGTCGAGGGCAAAGGCATGATTCCGCTGCGGCGGGGTGTTAGGGGCGCGACCGGACAAGCCCACGGTGGTTTCTTTGCCGGCGCCGCTTGTCGTGCCGTAAAAGCAAATGACCGCCGGCGCACGCGGGAGACGCTTCTTGGGGATCAGCAAGTAGGCCGGCAGGCGGTCGTCGGATTGGACCTGGATGGACACCTTGCGGCGGACGTAGTCGCCGCAGTCTTCTTCGGAGAGGATTCTCGGATCGAGCGGGACTTTCTCTTTTGGGAACGGGCCGAGGATTTTCATCGCTCCCTCGAGAATGCGCTGACGCTCTTTGGGCCAACTGGCTGCGCTGGGCGGCGTCTTCCGAAGACCGGCATGCGGATGCGCATTCATCTCCCGCAAAAGGACCGGCTCGCCAGGCCGCGCGGGATTGTATCGGTCGCGATTGGCCAGGAAGTTCCTTTTGATGTCTTCCGCCGATACTTCCTCATCGACAATCCACACCTGACCGACCAGGCCACCCAACGGCATCGCCAGCCGAACGGGTTCGCCGGCGGCGGTGTCGCGGAAAGGCCAGATTCTGCCGCCGGTGACGGCGTGTTCGTCGGTATGCACCCGCGTTCCGTTCAAGTAGAACTTCTGGAAGCCTCGCGCGTCCTTCACGACGGCCAGTTGGTTCCAGGAATCGAAGGCGACTTCGTTCACCGTAACGTGCGCGAACGGCATGGAGCCATTTCCGTTGATCGTGCCGAGGAGAAACCCTCGCTGGTCCGTGCCGAGCACGAAATTCACCCAGTTGGTCGCGGGACGAAAGAATCGTTCGCCGAGCGGGCCGATTTCCGGAATGTCTCGAAAGAAGAAATATTGCTCGCCGCTTCGCCTTGGAAAAAACCAGCCGCCCACGGTCATGGCCTGAATTCCATCGAGCGCTCGCGAAAACTCGACTTCGGAGTATTGGAGAGCGGTCGTGAATTCCAGCGCGCCCCCGAAGCGCCCTTGAATCCGTTTGGCGCCGTGGAACAGCTTGACGTTTGGTTCGTCCTTCTCGAAGTCGAGGAAGAGGGCGGCGCTCCGTGGATCAATCTCAGCCTGGACCGCGAACGCCAGGGCAAGCCCTCCCAAACCATGCAGCCATAGAGCAAGGCCAAACGGTGTCATACTTTTCCCGGCAGAATCCCAACGGGATTCCACCGCAAAGCCCAGGGTTGCGAGGCACGAGCTACCCCTGGGAATAGGGGGAACACGGGCTCAACCCAGCAATTCTCATTTTGGCGACAGACGGGAGCGCGCAGCTTGCACGTAGTCCCGGCTTTAGCCGGTTTTGTGCGCTGGCCGGCTAAAGCCGGGACTACATGCAGATCAAAACGAGAATTGCTGGGTTCAACCCCAACGGGGTTGCGTCTTAGGCCAATCGAAGAGGCGCAACCCCTTTGGGGTTGGTTCCTTCGCGTTCGCTTTACCCAGGGTAGCTCGTTCCTCGCAACCCTGGGCTGGAGGGCACAATCCCCTTGGGATTGGCGCTTAGATCCGAGTAAGGCTTTCATTGCTCAACTTTCACCGTGCCGAACCGGATGACCGGTCGGGCGGCGTATTCCTGGTAACGCTGCGCGACGCCGCCGCGAATCGCGTCCTGGCCGTGCACCACGATTCGGTAGCGCAAGCGCAGCGTGGCTGCGGGCTCCAACGTGTAAGGTGTTTCCATGTTGAACGCGGCGCCGGCCCAGCCGTCGTTTCGGCAATGCCAGCCGGTCGGAGCATTCGGGTTGTCGGGATGATCGAGGAGGGCGATGCCTGCCCACCGGCCTTGCGCGATGGGGCCGGATTGATCGATCCAATGAGCGCGTTTCAAGTGCGCGCGCTGTTCGTTCAGATCGCCCTTGGCATTCCGGATTTCGCCTGCGCCATCGAACACGGTCATGGATTGAGCCACGCGTGCCGCCAGAAATCCAAAACTGGTTTTCCCGAAGGTCACGGGCTTTGCGCCCGCCGGAGTCAGGGAGAGTTCCACGTCAATAATCCGGAAGTCGTCTCCGGACTGGTAAATCGTGAAGCTGCGGCGTTCGCGCAGTTGTCCTTCTCCTTGATTAAGCCAGTGTGTCTTTTGGGCAAGCCGGCAAAAAATCGGCCCGTCTTCCATCAACTCCAACTGTTCGTGGGCGATGACGCCGCCGCGTTCTGACCAGAAATCGAGTCCATTGACGCTCGCGTGGGCAATCCAGAGCGAATAATGGTGCGCGTGGCTGCCGGTGGGATCGTGCGGCTTGCCGAATTCCGTCAGCGAGATGCCATCGGGGCCGTTCACGGGATAAAAGAAAGGCCGGCGAATGCTCGGCGTCGCGGAGGCAAGCGACGCCGGAGGCGGGCCAAGGCGATACGAGGTGACCAGTTCCTTGCCGTCGAAAATGTGAATCACGCCGTCCAGGGGCCAGTGCGGGCGCAACTGCATTTGGGGAAACCAGCGAACCGGCGTCGCTCCGCCTTGTTCATCGAAAGCCCGAAGATTCTGCGGAGGGAAAGGCGCCTGGATCATTTTGCCCTTCTTCGGGACGCCAAATTTCAAAACAAAGGAAGCCTGGCCATGGGTTGCTGCGCGAACAATCCAATTCAACTCCCCCGTGACCTTGATTGCGTCGGGCGTTTCGCCGGCGGCGTATTCGCCGAGGTAACTGACATTCGGCGGTGTGTCCGGAAGCGCGCGGCGAGTTTTGGGGCGGGGTTGATCTTGCGCGCTAAATTGGAATGGAATCTCTTCCTCTTTGGCGCCAGGGCCCACGCGGAACAACCGCAACGAGCGCTCATCAACCGCTCCAGACACGTTGGCCTGTGCCAACCGCTCAGAGAAATCCACCTGACACTGGACCGGGACGAATTCTGCCTGCGATGGGATTCCGGTCACTTGAATCGAAGTCGAGAGCCAGCGGTGGGAGTCTGACGCGGGTTGGGTTTGTGAAGCCGCGTAAGGCGGTTGGGCTTCTTGGGGCCTCGGGCTTTTTTCGGCGCCTTGCACTCCGCCGGGTAGAAGCAGAAGATGGACGCAGAAGGTGATAGAGAGGACAGAAGGGACAATCAGGCCGGAAGGCGGAAGCGGACGCCTCTGGAGCTGGCAAAATCCCATTGTTGCCATGGGGCTAATCAGATAGAACCGCGCCGAGCAATCGTCAACGAAGGAACCGGAGGACTCCAGTTATCAAAGGTCGAGACCCGGATGAACCGAACCGCTTGTCGCGCGGTCAAAGCGAGTAGCCATTCAGCCGACAAATATGAGTGCACACCGATCTTCGACGCAGTCCCTTCCAATGAACCGGCATTGGTTTGTAGTCCCGCCTTTAGGCGGCCCCGGCGCACCGGACCGGCTAAAGCCGGGACTACATGCTGGGCGTGGTTCATGGGCCCTGTGCATGGTTCCGAGATCAAAGGAGCTTCCCCTGAACCTGACGGTAGGGCGAGCCTGTCCCCAGCGAGCCGAGTCGGACGTGTTCCAAGCACGTCGAGCGGCTCGCGTGGACGGACTCGCCCTACCGGGTTCATGGGCCGAGTGCGGGTCCGAAAGGCACAGGACCCTTCCCATGAACTCGGTAGGGACGGATGGGCTTCCCAAGCCCCGCCATGAGTCTCCCCAGAAAGAACTTTCGCCTCGCGAAATGCGGACCACTCCGTCCCTGACTTTGCTCCGCGGTCGAAAGTGCAATTTCAGGGACGCGGTGGAACGCGTCCTTACCCGTTCGTGGGCTGCATGCCTGCTTTTGCTCGGCGGCGCGTATTTCCTCATCCTCCTGCCGGTTTCCGCGGCGCCGAAAGGTCCCGATGTCAAACACGCGCCCCAACAGCCCAAATCAAACGAACCCGTCCGCATCACTGCCGATTTCAAGAGCCAGCCGAAGCCAAAACAACTGGAGCTGCAATATCAAATCGTCGATCCGGGAAAGTATATTGCGTTCAATGATCCCGTGTTCAAAGCACAGTGGACTTCCGCCCGGATGAACGATTCGGGTGAGAACGGGGACTCGGCGGCCGGGGACGGCGTATTCACGGTCGAATTGCCTTCCACGATCCAAAAGCACCGCCGCCTGGTCCGATATCGAATCGCGTCGCCCGACGAGAAGAAGGTCGTCGCGCCCGAGGCGGACGACGAACAAACGAACTTTGCCTATTTCGTCTATGACGGCGTTCCATCCTGGCGCGGCGCGATTAATCCGCGCAGCAGCGACGCCAAACTCCGGGAGGCCGTGACGTATCCCGGCCAGATTCTGCAACGCGTGCCCGTCTATCATTTTCTCAGCCACAAGGCCTCAGTGGAGAACGCGACGTGGAACGAGCGCGGTGGGTTTGGCTCCGGCAGCCGGCACGAATACCTTTACACGGGCACGATGGTCTATGACGGCGCGGTGTACGATCACGTAAAGTTCCGCGCCCGCGGCGGTGTCTGGCGCCACGCCATGGGCAAAAATATGTGGAAGTTCAATTTCCTGGGCGGCCATCGATTCCGGGCGCGAGACAACTACGGAATCCCGTACGACGCCAAGTGGGACAAACTGAATCTCGGCGCGTGCATTCAGCAAGGCGACTTCGGCATGCGCGGAGAGCAAGGTATGTTCGAAGCCGTGGGCTATCGGCTGTTCAATCTCGCCGGGACCGAAGGCCCGCGCACGCATTGGGTCCAGTTGCGGATTATCACCCAGGCCGAAGAAAGCCCGGCGGACCAATATGCCGGCGATTTCTGGGGCCTGTACCTCGCGACCGAAAACGTAGATGAGCATTTTGTGAAGGAACACGATTTGCCGGCCGGGAACGTGTACAAGATCGAAGGGTACCAGGGCAAACTGGCCTCCAACGGCAACCCCGCCGTGGCCAATGGGTCGGATGTGAATGAATTCCTCCGCGCCAGCATGCAGCGCCAGCAACCCGACGCCTGGTGGTTGCAGAACGTGGACCTGGCCCGCTACTACAACTACCGCGCCATCGTCGAGTGCATTCACCATTACGACATCGACGCCGGCAAAAACTATTTTTACTACCTGAATCCCGCGACGCGAAAATGGATCGTGATTCCGTGGGACGTCGATCTGACCTGGGGCGACCACATGCACGGCGGCGGCTACGATCCGTTTTTCCGGACCGGCCTGCTTTCGCGCTCTCCTTTCAAGCAACAGTACCAAGACCGGCTGGCGGAGATTCGGGATCTGCTTTTCAACCCCGAACAACTCAATCTGTTGATCGACGAACACGCCGCGATGATCAGCGACCCCACCGGCCTGCTGTCCATCGTCGAAGCCGATCGCGCGAAATGGGATTTCCATCCCGTGCTCGCGTCGTCGCGCGTGATGCCCTCCAAGGCCGGGCATGGGAAGTTTTACTTCGGCGAGCCGCGAAGCACGTTTCGGTCGATGGTGCAATACATGAAGACCTACGCGGCGAAACGGATGACGTGGATCGACCGCCGCCTTCTCTCGGACTTCCAACCGCCATCCCCGCCGAAGATTGCGGGCGCAGGGCCGGGCCAGTTCCGGATCGAATCCAATCCCGAAGATTCAGGAAGCAGCGTTTGCCGCTGGCGCCTGGCGGAAGTCACCGACCCGGAGAGTCCGTCCTTCAATCCGCGCCAGCCCTGGAAGCACGAAATCACCGCGCTCTGGGAGAAGGAACTGAAGAGCGACCAGGCTGCTGAGGCGCCGGCGAATCTGCTCAAGCCGGGCCATGCCTATCGCGTTCGCGCCCGTTGGCAAGATGCGAGCGGCCGCTGGAGCAGGTGGTCCGCGCCCGTCCAGTTCACCGCGCCCTGAGGTGAGAGCGCGCTTGGAAAACGCCCCTGGTAGGGCATCGCTGCCGCGATGCCGAAATCTCCATCGGCACGCGCAGCAAAGGTTCCATCAAGCCAGACGCAGGTTGCTTCCTAGAGAAAGGAGGCGCCGCGGCAGCGCCAGGCAGCCCCGCCCTGCATCAGCCCATGAACCGGGGCGAGCCCGTCCCGGCGAGCCCCTCGTGCGTCTGAAGCTCCGTTTGAATTGCGGCTCGTTGAGGACAACTCGCCCTACCGATGTTAAACAGATAATTGAAGCTAAGAGCTTCCGGGGACTGCCCGCCGGCCTACGTTTCGCGTCATGGGCATCATCACGATCGATTCGGCAACGCCATCACCAACATCAGCCGTGACGATCTCGCTTCGTGGGCCAAAGCGCCCTGCGCACGGCGCATGAACCGGGTAGGGCGAGCCCGTCTCGGCGAGCCGCTCGACGTGCTTGGAACACGTCCCGATCGGCTCGCTGGGGACAGGCTCGCCCTACCCGGATGTTCACGGGAAGAAAGAGCGCCTGGCTCGGATATTCGGATCAAGCTCGCCGGTCGGAAAGAACCTCTGCCGCTGGTTCCATTCTATCAGTCCGTTCCGGAGGGACAGCCTCTGGGAATCCTGGGTTCAGCCGAGTCTCTGGAGATTGCCATCAACGGCGGAAGCGCGGCGAAAGAACTTCGTTTGCAGATCGGCGATCAAGTCACCGTACGATTTCCGGAGAGGACGGTCTGTGGTGCAGGGAGTTGGTGAGGACCTTTCTGGCTGCGGCCCAGACGCCGGTTGGCAAGGAGCTTCCCTGGTCCGATCATTCTGACTGCCTCGGTTGACACTCGCCGGACCCGCTCGTAAGTTCGCCGCCGATGTTCGAATTGGCCGCGCCTTACCAACCCGCCGGGGATCAGCCCCAGGCCATCGCCCGATTGACCGACGGCCTGTTCTCCCGAGCGAAACATCAAACGCTCGTCGGCGTGACCGGGTCCGGCAAGACGTTCACCATTGCCAACGTCGTGCGCAACGTGAACCGGTCCACGCTCGTCATCTCCCACAACAAAACTCTCGCCGCCCAGCTTTACGCGGAGTTCAAAAGTTTGTTTCCCAATAACGCCGTCGAATACTTCGTCAGTTACTTTGATTACTACCAGCCGGAGGCTTACATCCCGCGCACGGACACCTACATCGAGAAGGATTCGAGCATCAACGAAGAGATCGAACGCCTCCGGCTCTCGACGATGAATTCGCTGTTTTCGAGGCGGGACGTCATCGTCGTGGCGAGCGTTTCCTGCATTTACGGCATCGGCAGCAAAGAAGATTACGAGGCCATGGTCATCCCGTTGCGGATCGGGCAGGAGATCACGCGCGACCAGTTCCTGAGCCGCTTGGTCGATCTCCAATACAGCCGCAACGACGTGGATTTCAGCCGCGGCCATTTCCGGGTGCGCGGGGACACGGTCGAACTCTGCCCCGCGTATGCGGAGGACGCGATTCGCGTGGAGTTTTTCGGAGACCAGATCGATCGCCTGACGCGCTTCGAGCCGCTCACGGGCCGGAAGCTGGACGCCTTGCAAGCCATCACGGTTTATCCCGGCAAACAGTTCGTCACGCCCATGGACAAGATCAAGCGCGCGGTGCTGGGCATCCGCGAGGAACTGACGGAACGGATCGCGTGGTTTGAAGCCCGGGGCAAGCTCCTCGAAGCGCAGCGGCTGAAAATGCGGACTGAATACGACCTGGAGATGATGCTGGAAATGGGCTTTTGCTCCGGGATCGAAAATTATTCGCGGCATCTGAGCGGACGGGCGCCCGGCTCGCGGCCTTGCACGCTCTTCGACTTTTTTCCTTCGGACTATTTGCTCGTCATTGACGAATCGCACGCCACGGTGCCGCAGATCGGCGGGATGTACGAAGGGGACCGTTCGCGCAAAACGGTTCTGGTGGAGCATGGGTTCCGTCTGCCCAGCGCGCTGGACAACCGGCCGTTGAACTTTCAGGAATTCCAGCAAACGCAGAACCAGACCATTTACGTGAGCGCCACGCCCGGCCCCAAGGAGATCGGCTGGTCCAAGGGCCAGATCGCGGAGCAAATCGTGCGACCGACCGGTTTGGTCGATCCGACGGTGACCTTGAAACCTCTGAAAGGTCAAATCGATGATTTGATCCATGAAGCCCGGAAACGCGTCGAGGCGAAGGAACGTGTCCTGGTCACGACGCTCACCAAACGCACGGCTGAGGAACTGACCGATTACCTCCGCGACATCGGGATCAATGTCCGCTATCTGCACAGCGAGATCGACGCGATTGAGCGCGTGGAGATTTTGCGGGCGTTGCGCAAGGGCGAATTCGACGTGCTGGTGGGGATCAACTTGCTTCGCGAAGGATTGGACCTTCCCGAAGTCTCGCTCGTGGCAATCCTCGACGCGGACAAAGAAGGCTATTTGCGGTCCACGACCAGCCTGATTCAAACCGCCGGCCGCGCCGCGCGCCATCTGCACGGCGAGGTGATTCTGTATGCGGACGTGAAGACGCAGAGCATTCAGAAGTTTCTCGCGACTTCCGAGTATCGACGCCAGAAGCAGCTTGCCTACAATCAGGCGAACAACATCACGCCGCGCAGCGTGAGCCGTCCGGTCGAGGAAGGCCTCTCCTCGCAAAAGGAAAGCCGGGCGGCGGCCGTGATTCAGGATGCGGGCGGAAATTTTGACGTGACGGAAACAATTCGCGAACTCGAGGAGGAAATGCTCGCGGCGGCGAACAATCTGGAGTTCGAGAAGGCGGCGCTGCTCCGCGATCAGATCCGCGAGTTGAAACGGACCTTTGGAGGAAAGGCCGACCCCGCGGCGCCGCGCGTCACAACCTACCCCAAGGCCCGGCGCCGAGCGCGCAAAGCGATGATGCCTGATTGATGCGGCCCGCCTCATTGCTCGTAGCGCAGCAGAATTGTATTCCCTCCGTCAGGCGGGGCGAGGCTCCTGCCGAGCCAACGCCATCGTGGAAAACGTCCTGTTCCTTTCGGACCTGCACTCGGCTCATGAACCCGGCAGGGCGAGTCCGTCCAGGCGAGCCGAGTTCGACGTGCGTGGAACACGTCCGACTCGGCTCGCTGGGGACAGGCTCGCCCTACCGTCTGGTTCCTCTGCGGTTTTGAGGTTGAAGCGTCCGCAAAACGCTATACATACGGGACCGTGAAATACATCCTGGCCCTCGACCAAGGCACCACCAGTTCTCGGGCGATTGTCTTTGATCAGTCCGGTTCGATCAAATCCGTCGCTCAAAAGGAATTTCCTCAGTTGTTTCCACAGCCCGGTTGGGTGGAACACAATCCCGCGGACATCTGGTCCACGCAGGCGGGCGTCGCCGTGGAAGCGCTGGCCAATGCGCATTTGACCGGCCGCGACATCGCGGCGATCGGCATCACCAACCAGCGCGAAACCACCGTGGTCTGGGATCGCAGCACCGGCAAACCGATCGCCAACGCCATCGTCTGGCAAGACCGCCGCACGGCCGCGCTGTGCGATCGGCTCAAGGCAAAACGGCTCGAACCGCTCATCCGCAAAAAGACCGGGCTCGTCATCGACGCCTATTTTTCCGGGACCAAACTGCAGTGGCTGCTCAATCATGTGAAAGGCGCCCGCGAAAAGGCGAAGGCTGGCGCCCTGGCGTTCGGGACCGTGGACACCTGGCTGGTCTGGAACTTGACCGGCGGGAGGCGGCACGTGACCGACGTCACCAACGCCTCGCGCACGATGCTCTTCAACATCAAGACCGGCGAATGGGATGAGGAGTTGCTGAAAATCTTCGGCGTGCCGCGCGCAATGCTCCCGGAAGTGCGCAGCTCCAGCGAAGTCTATGGCGAGACCGAGTTGCTGAGCGAGCGCACCCCGATTGCCGGCATCGCGGGCGATCAGCAGGCCGCGCTCTTCGGCCAAGCCTGCACCAAGCCCGGCATGGTCAAGAACACCTATGGCACCGGCTGCTTCATGCTCATGAACACCGGGACCAAGCCGGTCGCATCCAAGAACAATCTTCTGACGACCGTGGCGTGGAAGATTGGCGACCGGACCGAATACGCGCTGGAGGGCAGCATCTTTATCGCAGGCGCGGTCGTGCAATGGCTGCGCGACGGTTTGGGCATCATCCGTTCGTCCTCGGACGTCGAAGCGCTGGCGGCTCAAGTGCCGGATGCGGGCGGGATTTATCTGGTGCCGGCCTTTGCGGGTCTGGGCGCGCCGCACTGGGATCAGTACGCCCGCGGCGCGATTCTCGGCCTCACGCGCGGCGCGAACGCGCGGCACATTGCAAGGGCCGCGCTCGAAGGCATCGCGTTCCAGGTGCGGGACGTTCTGGCCGCCATGGAATCGGATTCCGGAATTCGTTTGAAAGAATTGCGCGCGGACGGCGGAGCGGCGCGCAACAATTTGCTGATGCAATTTCAGGCCGACTTGCTCGGCGTGCCGGTCGTGCGCCCGAGAGTTTCGGAGACGACCGCGCTCGGCGCGGCTTATCTTGCCGGGTTGGCGGTGGGTTACTGGAAGAACGAAACCGCGATTGCCGGGCAGTGGCAGCGCGACCAACAATTCCGTCCCCGCATGAAACCCGCTCTCAGAGCCAAGCTGGCGGTAGGATGGGCTAAAGCCCTTGACCGCGCCAAAGATTGGGAAAGCCGATAGCTCCAAGCCGGCGGATTTGATTCTCAACAGGAGGTAGCGGAGCCAACAGAGAAACCGCAAACTTAAATCGAGACCCGGACTTCGCAGCGAGGCCTTGTTCTCTGTGGCCTCTGTTTGCTCCTGTTGAACTCAACTTCCGTTGCAGAATCCATCATGACGCGTTCAGAAGCGCTCGCCGCTGCGCAGGAATCGGCCCGCGGCTGGGACGTGATCGTCATCGGCGGCGGCGCCACAGGATTGGGCACGGCCGTGGATGCGGCGGCACGCGGCTACCGCACGCTGTTGCTCGAACAAAACGACTTTGCAAAGGCGACCTCCAGCCGCAGCACCAAACTCATTCATGGCGGAATTCGCTATTTGCGGCAGGCTAATGTCTCCCTGGTGCGCGAATCGTTGATCGAGCGCGGCTTGCTGTTTCGCAACGCGCCGCACCTGGTTCGTTCCCGAACCTTCGTTGTGCCAAACCATCGCCGGCTGGACGCCGCGTACTACGGAGCCGGGCTGAAGCTCTATGATCTGTTGGCTGGCCGCCTGAGTTTGGGGCCCTCGAAGCTCATTTCTCGTGAAGAAACATTGCAGTTGCTGCCGACGTTGCGCCCAGAAGGCCTGCGCGGCGGCGTCCGATATCTCGACGGACAATTCGACGACGCGCGGCTTGCGGTTTGTTTGCTGCGGACGCTGGCTGATCTGGGCGGGACAGGCGCCAACTACGTGCGGGTCGTCTCGCTATTGAAAAGCCCGGGCCGCGTGTGCGGTGTGGCGGCTCGGGACGAGGAGAGCGGCAACGAATTTGAGATTCGGGCCCGCGCCGTGATCAACGCCACGGGCGTTTTCGCCGACGCCATGCGCCACCTCGACGCCGCGGATTCCCGGCCGCTGGTTACGTTGAGCCAGGGTGCTCACGTGGTGCTCGACAAATCGTTCCTGCCTGGCGACAGCGCGCTGATGATTCCGGAAACAGACGACGGTCGCGTGCTGTTTGCGATCCCCTGGTTGAATCGCGTCGTCGTCGGCACGACGGACACGGCGGTCGCGGAAGCCGGATTGGAACCACGGCCGCTCGACGAGGAAATTGAATTCCTGCTGCAACACGCGTCGCGTTACTTGACGAAAACTCCGACTCGCCGAGACATTCTCAGCGCGTTTGCCGGATTGAGACCGCTGGCGGCCACAGGCCGGAAACGGAACACTTCCGAAATCTCCCGCGGGTATGCTTTGAGCGTGTCTTCATCAGGCCTGATCACCATCACCGGTGGAAAATGGACGACGTATCGGAAGATGGGCGAAGCTGCCGTCGCGTTGGCGGCGGAAGTCGGCGGTCTGAAGAAGGCGCCGCCTCGAACGCGCGAATTGAAGTTGCACGGCTGGTCCGAGGAAGCGCGCGATGATTCACACTGGCGCGCATATGGCGCCGACCTCGGCATGGTGCAGGCTTTGCTCCAGGAGCATTCGGACTGGAATCAGGCGCTGCATCCCAGGCTCCCCTACACGTTGGGGGAAGTCGTGTGGGCGGTCCGCCATGAGATGGCTCGCACGGTCGAGGACGTGCTGGCCCGGCGCACGCGCGCGCTGATCTTGGATGCGCGAGCGAGTCTCGAGGCCGCGCCGCACGTCGCCGCGCTGATGGCGAAAGAGCTGGGTCGCGACGAGCGTTGGGTGGCCGAGCAATCGTCGGCCTTCGCCGAGTTGGCTCGCGGCTATCTGCCAGGACAAAGCAGGACGCAGCCATTTGCCGTCTCCAATCGCCTCTTTAACTCATTTAACGATTCAACTCATTTAACTTAGCCACAGCCGCGATTCCGTAACAATCGTCACCGATTTTTAGCTGGCGCTCACCGCGGACCCCAGGCATAAATAGCCGCGCAGCAAACGAAACCAGGCAAGTGCTATGACACGGAAATTACGCTACATGCGCGGCGCGGAATTTTTGGCGTGGGCGAGGCGCGAACGCCGAGCATACCTGCAGGGGTCTGTTAGGCGTGAGCAACGAAGTCCACGTCGAAAAGGACGGCCGCCCTGCGGGTTGCGCCAGATTTGTCTTTGGGCTTCGTGGCTCGTCGGTCCCAGACCCACTTCGGGGTATGCTCCCTCCTCGCGCCTCGCCCCAAGCCAAATCTGGCGCAACGCATGTCTCGTAATTTCCGTGTCACAGCACTCGCTGATGATGTTCCAACCGAAACCTGCCCCGGCTCTGCCAACGCTCGCCCGAAACGAGAAAAGCGGTTTCACCTTGATCGAACTGCTGGTCGTCATCGCCATCATCGCCATCCTTGCCGGAATGCTCCTGCCGGCGCTGAGCAAGGCCAAAGAACAAGGCCGCCGCGCGAAGTGCACGGGCAATTTGAAACAGATCGGTCTGGCCGCGTCGATGTACGCCGACGATAACAACAACTCGTTCTTTCATCTGAACGGGTCGATCCCAAACGACGGGCAGTGGACCTTGAATCCGCGCACCACCGCCATTCTGCCGAAAGAGCATCAATATGCGTATTGGGCCATCGGGTATTGGGACTATTACGGCGGCACGAAGGAAGTGTTCGGGTGTCCGAGCGCCAAGACCGTCGATGAATGGCACGACGACAATCGCTACTATCCGAAAGAGTTTTGGCGGAATTCCACCTACGGCATGCCTGGCAACCTCATCACGCCGTACAGCGCCGCCGCCGGATCCGGTTTTCTCAAGGTCAGCAGCTACAAAAGCCCGCAAACCACAATCTTCTGCCAGGACGCCGCCGAACAAAAAATGGAAGGGCCCGACGACAGCATCGGTTTGTTCCCGGGGAAGACTCAAGTGCTGGAGCAGTGGATTGGCAATCCGCCCGGCAGCGGCGGCCTGGGACGCTCCCTCTACAATGGCTTCCGCTTCGAGTGGGAATGGTGGCGGCATGGCCGCGTTTGCAACACCATCTGGGTCGGAGGCAATGTCTCCGGCATTAAGTTCAAAGACTACAAAGGCGTCGATTACCGCTGGTACACTGGCGAAGAGCCCAGGGAGCAGCCCCGATTCTAAGTGACCGCTCATTCCATGAACCGCAAGCAGGTAGGGCGAGCCTGTCCCCAGCGAGCCGATCCGGACGTGTTCCAAGCACGTCGAGCGGCTCGCCGGGACGGACTCGCCCTACCGGCGACGGGTTCATGGGCCTTTTCCTGGAAAATCTTCCTGGCACTGTGCGCCGCCGTTGTCCTTATTTGCGGTTGCAGCCGAGAAGCCGCGCCGCCGAAACCTCTCGCGATCGATCAGGCGCCCGCGAGTTTGCAGGAGGTCTTCAAAGGCGCCAGCCCGGAATCCAAGAAGTTGGTGGACGACGCGGTGGCCGCGCTTGGCGGAAAGGATTTCGCGAAAGCGTTGTTTGCGCTGCAAAGCCTGTCGGGCCGCTCGGATCTGACGGCATCGCAGCGAGACATCGCCTCCCGCTCGATGCTGGCGGTGAACCAGGCGCTGGCGGACCAGGCCAGCAGCGGCGATCAAAGCGCGCAACAGGTGCTGCAATTTCAAAGAAGCAACAAGTGACGAAACCTGAAACGAACAATCCTATGAAACTTCAACACCCTCCATTGCGTTCCCTCCTGGTGCCGGCCATCGCCTCGGCCTTGCTTTGCGCCTCGGTGCATGCCCAACCCTCCGGGCAATGGGATTTTGATAAGAGCGACCTTTCGGCGACCGCCGGCACGGCGCTTCAGTACCTCGATGGAGCAGGAGCCGCCACGGCTCAGCAGACGAAATTCGGAACCACCACGTCATTCGGCATTCCAGACATCGGAGGCACCGCCGCGCAAGTCATGAAATTCCCCGCCGCCGGCCCAGGCATGGGGTTCGCGATGCCCACGCCAAAGGCGGCGAATGGAGGTGGCAGCTTCGTCAACCAATGGACCCTGATTCTCGACATTTTGTTTCCAGCCGAGTCGGAGGCGAAAGTCCGCGCGATCATTGACACCGATGGCGGACTGTTCAATCCGGACTCGGACCTCTTCATTGGGGCCAACGGCGGGCTCGGCGTGGGCGGGCAGTTCGCCGGAAAGCTTTTGACGAACACGTGGTACCGCATTGCGTTCGTCGTGGATGCTCAAGCCAAGACCATTTCAAAATACATCAATGGGGTGCAGGTCGGCGTTCAACCGACCGATTCCTTGGATGGCCGCTGGGCCTTCGCGCCGGGGAGCAACGCCCCCTTGTTCGCGGACGACAATGATCAGACCACAGTGGGCTACGTCAACAGCATCCAACTGCGCGATGTCGCGTTGAGCAAAGCACAAATGCTGGCGCTGGGTGGGCCCGTGGCGGCAGGCATTCCGAAAGATTTGCCGCCGGTGCCTTCTTACATCGAACAAGCCATTCCGCTCACCGCCTTCGCGCCCAAGGGCACCGACATTGGATTTGTCCTGAATCTCGGAGATACCACCGTTCAGGACAGTTCGATCACGCTCAAGCTGGACGGCGCCGCCGTGACCGCGCCTTCCATCAGCCGCAGCGGCAAGCTGGTGACTGTTCGCAAAACAGGCGTCGATTTCGCTATCCCCTCCAGGCACACGATCGAACTCAGCTACACGGACAGCCTGAAAGGGGCGCAGACCGCTTCGCATCAGTTCGACATCGTCATCTTCTACGAAGACTTCGATGGACTGAAGTTGGAAGACAGTGTGGATGAATTGGCCGGCACGCCCGCCGTCTGGACCAAGACGCCACCGACCGGTTGGAAGATTGATGACAGCAAAATGCCTGGAAAGGACGATCCCGATGTGGGACGAACCGAGTGGGAAGGTTGGAGCTTCGCCAATCGGGAATTCTGGATTCGGGCGGACGATCAAACGCGGTCCCTGTTCACACTGGCCAGGAACACCGTCGCCATTGCCGACCCGGACGAATGGGATGATCGCGGCGCCCCCGTCCGAACGGTAGGTTATTTCAATTCCTTCCTGAGCACGCCAGCCATTCCCATTACCGGAGCCGCCGCCAACTCCATTTTCGTGCGCTTCGATTCAAGCTGGCGCCCGGAAGGCATGGATGACGCGGGTCCGGACGGCCAGCAGACCAACAATCAGACCGCGACGGTGATGGTGTCGTACGACGGCGGTCCCGCCGTCCAAATCTTCAAATACGATTCCGACCCGAAAAGCCCGACTTACAAGCGCGACGCGCAAAACGAGACCGTGATCGTCGATGCCAAGAATCCCCCCGGCGCCAAACAAATGGTGCTGACTTTCGGAATGACCAACGCGGGGAACGACTGGTGGTGGGCGTTCGACAACTTGATTGTCAACGTCGGAGTCAAGCCGCCGAGAATCACCCAGGAACCCCGGTCGCTCGAAGTTACGGCTGGCCAGTCGGCAACCTTAACTGTCGCGGCCGAAGGCGACTCGCTTTCGTATCAGTGGTTCAAAGCGGCGCCCACCGGGAAGGCCGCGATTTCGGGCGCGACCCGAGCCCAATTTTCTATTGCGTCCACCACCCTCGCCGACGCCGGTTCGTACAGTGTCGAGGTCAGCAACCCCGGCGGCAAAGCCACGAGCACAGCCGTGGACCTGAATGTCATTCCCAATCTGGGGGGCACGATCCTTTTCTCCGAGAATTTCGACAGCCTGGCTTTGAGCACGAACGTCAACGAAGCCTTGTTTGGCGCGAAGGTCTGGACGAAGAAGCCGCCGGCAGGGTGGACGATCGATGACTCGATGATGGCCGGCATTGATGATCCCTCGTCCGGCGTGACCGAATGGAAAGGCTGGAGTTTTGCCGACGCCAAATGGTGGGCCGCGACGGCTGGAGACCAAAGACGCTCCGAATTCACGAAAGCCAGCGGGGCGGCGGCCATTGCCGATCCGGACGAATGGGATGATCGCGCGCCGGCCAGCAGCCTGGGCACTTTCAACTCCTTCCTCAAGACGCCGCCCATCTCGCTCGCGGGCATCAAACCGAATTCGGCGGTGCTTCGCCTCAATTCGAGCTGGCGTCCGGAGGGTAATCAAACCGCCACGATCTCCGTGTCCTACGACGGGGGAGCGGCGGTTGACGTGCTGGTTTACAAGGAAACCTCGGACGACAAGACCAACGAAACGTTGGATTTGAAACTGAACAATCCGGCGAACGCCAAGACCATGGTGATCTCGTTCGGCCTGACGGACGCGGGGAACAATTGGTTCTGGGCCATCGATAACATCGTGGTGAAGGCCGAGCGCCCGCCGCTGTTTGCCGAAAACTTCGAAGGTTTGACTCTTGGGCCGAACGTGGAGGAAGGGATCACCACGGGCAGCGGCGGCGCCAAACCCAAGGTTTGGACCAAGACGCCGCCTTCGGGCTGGATTGTCAACGACGCCGGAGTGCCCGGCGCCGGAACGGACAATGACGGCGTGAAAGAATGGGCGGGGTGGAGTTTCGCCGACCGCGCCTGGTGGGCGAGCACCGCTGGCGATCAACAGCGCTCCCAATTCACGAAAGGCGTCGGCGCCGTCGCGATTGCGGATGGTGACGAATGGGACGACCTTCCGCGCGCTTCGGGAACGATGAACGCGTTCCTCAGCACGCGCCCGATCGACATCACCGGCCAGGCGGCCAATACTCTGGTGCTGCAGTTCGATTCCAGTTGGCGCGACGAGCCGGCGCAGAAGGCCAACGTTCGCGTCAGTTACGACGGCGCCGCGCCCATGGAAGTGCTGCGCTGGGAATCGGTCGAAACCAGCCCCAACTTCCATAACGACGCGGTCAACGAAACGGTGTCTGTGCCGCTACGCAATCCCGCGGGAGCCAAGAGCATGGTCATTACCTTCGGATACCTCGACGCCGGCAACAACTGGTGGTGGGCCATCGACAACATCCTGGTTTCGGCAGGAGAAGCGCCGCCTCCGGCCGTGGCGCCTGCGATTGCGACGCAACCTCAAGGAGCGACCGTGACCGCGGGCGCAAGCGTGACCTTGACCGTTGCTGCCAGCGGCACAGCGCCGCTTGCTTATCAATGGAAAAAGGGCGGCCAAAATATCGCCGGCGCAACTCAGCAAACCCTGAACTTGAGCAACGCACAAGTAACGGACAGCGGCAGCTACACGGTCGATGTCACCAATTCCGCAGGCACGGTGACCAGCCAGGCGGCGGTGGTCACGGTCAATCCGCCCGCCACGGCCCCTGCGAGAATCACCGACGGCCTCGCGGTGTATCTCAAGTTCGACGGCGATTTGAAGGACGCGTCCGGCAACAACATCAACGGCACGGCCGTCGGCTCACCGACGTTCGCCGCTGGCAAAGTCGGTTCGGGCGCCTTATCCGTGACGTCCAAAAAGGACGGCACATCGTTTAACTATGTCACTCTGGGAACGCCCGACGTTTTGAAGTTCGGCACGAACACGGACTTCACAGTGTCATTCTGGGCGAATTACAAGACCTGGACCGCCGATCCGTCGTTCGTTTCCAACAAAGATTGGAACAGCGGCGGCAACACCGGCTTCGTGATCGCGACGGCCGGTGACGGGCGCCTCCAATGGAATTATCGTGTCACGGGCGGCGCGGCCCGGAAAGATTATGACGGTCCGGCAGGAGCGTTCACGGGCGGTGGCTGGCACCACGTCGTGGTGAGCTTCGCGCGCAACGGAGACGCCAAAGCTTACCTCGACGGAAAACTGGTGAATACGTCAGCGATTGGAGCGAGCACGGGCACGATTGATTCTGGATTGCCGATCAACATCGGCCAGGACGGCACAGGCAAATACACGGACGGCGGCGCGGTCGGCGTCGATAACGGGTTAATTGATGAAGTGGCCATCTGGCGCCGAGCGTTGGACGCGACGGAAGTCCAAAAAGTGTATGTCCGTGGATCAGCCGGCGTGAGTTTCGATTCCCCGGCCTTGACGGACGACCTCGCGGTTCATCTGACGTTCGACTCGGATTTGAAAGACTCGTCGGGCAATAACCTTCACGGCGCCGCCGTCGGCGCCGTGTCCATCGGTCCGGGCAAGATTGGAACGGGCGCGCTGGTCGTGAACTCGAAGAAAGATGGATCTTCGTTCAATTATGTCACGCTCGGGATGCCCGAACTGTTGAAGTTCGGAACCAACACCGACTTCACCGTTTCGTTCTGGGCCAATATCAAGACCTGGACCGCCGATCCGTCGTTCGTTTCCAACAAAGATTGGAACAGCGGCGGCAACACCGGCTTCGTGATCGCGACGGCCGGTGACGGGCGCCTCCAATGGAATTATCGTGTCACGGGCGGCGCGGCCCGGAAAGATTATGACGGTCCGGCCGGCTCGTTCACGGGCGGCGGCTGGCATCATGTGGTCGTGAGTTTCGCGCGCAATGGCGACGCCAAGGCTTACCTGGACGGGAAACTCGTGAACACCTCGGCAATCGGGCCGAGCACCGGAACGATCGACTCCGGATTGCCGGTCAACATTGGCCAGGACGGCACCGGAAAATACACGGACGGTGGCGCAGTCGGGATCGAAAACGGTCTGATCGACGACGTTGCCATTTGGCGTCGCATCTTGACCGAGGCGGAGGTTCAAAATATTTTCACTGCCGGCGGAAGCGGGACGAGTTTCGACGGAACCGGCGGCGGTCTGAGATTGGGAGCGACGCGCACCGCGACCGGCTTGAGTCTGAGCTGGTCAGGCGTGGCGGTTCTTGAGGCGGCGGACTCCGTGAACGGGCCTTGGCTGCCCGTGGTGAACGCCGTGAGTCCTTTCACTGTGCAACTGAGCGGGAGCGCGAAGTTCTACCGGTTGAAACAGTAAATCGGCTTGCCCTTCCCGTTTGAAGGGTCGCGGGTTTTGGTGATGTGAACCGTGTGTCATCCCAAAACCCGCTTTTTTTTCGAAGACTCAGCTTTGCAATGGCACGTTCGTAACAGGAGGAAACATTCCCCTGGCAACTCGTTTGGCTTTTTGTGTTTGGTGTGTTTGGTGTGCCTAACTGCTTCTTCCAGGTTCAACGGCTCTCACTTCTCGCTGGAAACTTTTGGTTGAAGTCGCGAATCCGTTTGCGCGCCTCGGCAAGCTGATCCGAATTCATCCGGCGTCCCAAGCTGTCTCTCGCGCTCGCGGCATCCTTGAGTCCACGCTCCGCCGCCAGGCTGTGCCACTTGTAGGCCTCGGCTAGATCGGGCGCCACGTCCTTGCCGCGCTCGTAGCGTTCAGCCAGGTTGTAACGCGCCAGCGCGTCTCCCTGCTCGGCCGCGCGCTCGTACCAGCGCAACGCCTCTTTCGGATCCCTGGGCACGCCCCGCCCCAAACCGTACATGCTCGCGAGAGTGTATTGGGCATCAGCGCTCCCGTTCTCCGCGGCCTGACGATACCATCGCGCCGCTTCCGCTTCGTCCTGGGGGACTCCCTGGCCGATGTCGTGGAGCACGCCGAGATTGTATTGCGCGCGAGCCAGGCCCTGGTCTGCGGCCTTGCGATACCATCTGATCGCTTCCGCGAAATCCCGTTTGACTTGCTTGCCTTCGGCGTAAAGTTCGCCCACCAAATTCTGCGCCTGAGCCTCGCCGGCCTCGGCCCGAGCTTGGGTCTGGTTGAAATCGGGCCGCGGCTCGGCCGGTTGAGCCGGCCCGCCGTCTCCGGGTTCACGATACCACAACACCGCCATGACCAACCCGCCTGCGATCAAAAGACACAGGACCGAAATCCCGACCAGGTTTTTCCAGGAGCGCCGCATATCCTTCAGCTAATCGAGCAGGCGCTTCGTGTCCACGAAATTTCAACAGCCGGGGAACGAACGGAAAAGGACGCGAAGGGACGGATGCCGCGCGAGCCGGGCGTCATTGAGTCTGACCTTCGCGGTTTCGCATCAATCCCCGTTCCAGTTGAACCACTCGGGAATTGCGCATCGTGTCTTGCTCTCGTTTCCATCGAAAGATACGGTTCCGCCGTCGTGCGCAGCGCCCTTTGTCCCATGAACCTGGTAGGGCGAGCCTGTCCCCAGCGAGCCGATCCGGACGCGTTCCAAGCACGTGCAGCGGCTCGCCGGGACGGACTCGCCCTACCCGGTTCATGGGGCGAGAGCATGGTAATCAGACCAAGGAAACTTCCCCTCTCGCGCTCAACATGACCACTGCCCCCAGGCTCATTGGGAACAACGCGGCTTACGAACGCTGGCGCTGGCAGATCTTCGCCATCACCTGGCTGGCTTACGCCGGCTTTTATCTCACGCGCAAATCCTTTGCTGTGGCCAAAATCGAAATGGGCAAGCCAACTGGCCTCGGATTGACCGATTCGCAAATGTCCTGGATCGACGGCAGCTTTTTGGCGGCGTATGCCTTCGGCCAATTCTTCGCCGGCGTGGGCGGGGATCGACTCGGCACCCGCCGTGTGATCCTGGCCGGCATGCTCGGCTCGGTGTTGGTGGCGTTGTGCATGGGGGCGACTTCGCTGGTGGTGCCACTCATCCTTTTCTCGGGGCTCCAGGGATTGTGTCAATCCACGGGATGGGCCCCGCTCACGAAGAACATTGGCAGCTTTTTTTCGCAACCGGAACGGGGAACGGTCATGGGCCTCTGGTGCACCAACTACGCGGTCGGTGGTTTCCTGGCGTCGATTTTTGCCGGATACGCGGGCGGTTTGCTCGGCTGGCGGTATGCGTTCTACCTCCCGGCTGTGGCGCTGGCCGTGATCTGGCTGCTGTTTTTCTGGCTGCAGCGCAATCGCCCCGAAGACGTCGGCCTGCCGCCGATCGAGCAATATCATCAGCAATCAGGACCTCAGACCGCCCCGTTAGCTGCAGAGGCCGAAGAAGCGGACGGCTCGTGGCGGGCCGTCGTAACGGTTTTGAAGCAGCCGATGGTGCTGCTGCTGTCGGCGGTCTATTTCTTCATGAAACCGACCCGTTACGCCATTCTGTTCTGGGCGCCAAAATATTTGAGTGACCGGCTCGGCACCAACATGGCGCAGTCCGGAGCGCTGGGCAGTTTGTTTGAGTTGGCCGGACCGCTCAGCGCCTTGTTGGCCGGGGTGATTTCTGACAAGTTGCTCGGCTCCCGCCGCAATCCGATTTCGGTGGTATGCCTCATCACCTCGGCGATTCTCGTTTTCTTCCTGGACAAACTTCCAGCCACCAAACTCATGCTCGGCACTTGCCTTTTCCTGATTGGCTTCGCGCTGTACGCGCCGGACACACTTGTCAGCGGCACCTCCGCAATTGATTTTGGGACGAAAAAAGGCGCTTCGACGGCGGTCGGGTTGATCAACTGCTGCGGGTCCATCGGCGCGATTGTGGGCGGCACCATCCCGGGTTTTTTCCACGATCGCTGGGGATGGAACGGCGTCTTCGTGGCTCTATCGGTCTCCTTGCTCATCGCAGGCCTCCTGCTCGTGCCCAAATGGAATGCGGTGCCGAATAGCCGTTGAATTTTTTCCAACAGGAGGTAACAGAAATAACAGAGTTCTGAGTTTCTTTCCCTCTGTTATCTCTGTTGCCTCCTGTTGAACCCCATTTCCACTCGGAATCACCCCCGCTTCAATTGGTCTGCGATGGGCCGCGGCATCCAGGGCGCCGCAATGCCCAGATCGGCCAGCACGACTTGAGCGCAGTTGTAGCCGGGCAAACCGGTGATGTTGCCGCCGGGATGGCACGATGAACCGCACAGATAAAGCCCCTTCAGAATCCCACGATAATGGCCCGCGCCCGCGAAGGGCCGATGAAAACCGACCTGCCCGTTGTTGAACGCGCCCACCAGCAGATCGCCGTGCTTCATGTTCGGCAGCGTGCGTTCGACATCGAGCGGACTTGCGGTGAAGGCCGCCAGCGTCGCCGATTCTATGTTCGGCGCGTATTCGCTCCACTTTCGCAAAAGAACACGTCCATGTTCCTCCTTGGCCCGGTCCCAATTCTGCGGATCGCCTTCGAGGCGATAAGGAGTCTTCTCCCACATAAAGGCGGTATGGCGCCCTGGCGGAGCCTGGGAAGCGTCGAAACGCGTCGGGCACGTGCCCCACATGACGGTCGGCGGGATGGCGCCCGCTTCGTGGTGACCCACGATGTCCTCAAACTGTTCGGGACGGTCCAGGCCCAGAATGACCATGAACGCGTCCTTCAGTTCAGGGCAACGCTCTGCGGCCTGATACTGCGGGGCTTCGCGCAAATTGACATTCAAGGCAAAGAGCGGCGCGATGAAGTTGTATTGAAAGTTGCGCGCTTTCTCCGCAACAGGGGCGGGCAATTGATCTGGCTCGATCAAGTCTAGAAAGGTCTGGTGCGGGTTCAACCCGGACGCCACCAACCGCCGCGCGCGGACGAACGCGCCGTCCGTCGTTTCGACTCCGATGACGCATCCGTCCTCGATCCGAATCTGCCTGGGAGTCGTGCGAAGCGCGATTTCTCCCCCCGCTTCGCGCACGGCCGCGATCAGAGCATCGGCCAGACGCCTGACCCCGCCCACGCACATCTGTGCCATCCGGCCGCTGGCCAGCAACGCCGGAATATGATGTCCGAAGCCGCGGCAGCGCAGATCGACTTCGCGCAGGCCGTTGAAGAAAAGCAGTCCGGCCTGAATCGCCGGATGTTCGAACTCCTGGCGCACGAATTCGAGGGGCGAAAGTTCGCTCACTTTGAGAAGCACCCTTCCCTCCTCGGTCTCCGACAACAAAGCGCGCCGCTGATCCAAAGGGAGCGGCGGCGCCTGGGCCTCCGGAACGAGAATATTCTGCACGATGGGGCGGAATCGCTCGCACCAACGTTGGAGGGCGCCGGCGTCGCGGCGGCTGAATTGAGCGAAGGACTCGACCGTTTTCTCGAATTGCGTCCACCACTCCAAAGCGCGTCCATCCGCTGTGATCAGGGCGACGTTCAACTCTGGCTCAAGATACTCGGCGCCGTGCTGGCGGAGATTCAGATCGCTGTACCACGGGAGCCGCGTCAACCCCCGATGATAAAAGGAATGCGTGTTGTGGAAGAAACCGGAGCCGACTGGGTTCTCGACTGTCTCCAGCCCGCCGCCCGCTACGGCGCGCGGCTCGAGGCAAACCGTGCTCAGCCCGGAGCGCCCCAGATACGCCTGTAGAATGAGGCTGTTGTGCCCGGACCCCAGGATGACCGCATCATAGACATCGCGCATGAGGTCTGGAGTCTATCGAACCCTTCATCTGAAACCCAAGATCGAAGAGTTTGCTCATCGGATTGGATTCTGGACCTTGCTCAAGCCGGTCGCGATCTGGGGCATTGCCCTCATGATTGCCAAGGGACAGCCGCATCATTTCTTTGACCTGGAGGACTGCTGGGTCTGGATTCCTTTCCTTCGTTGGAAGGCCATCCAAAGCTGGGCGCTTCGTGGGAAGGCTTCGCGCTCGAACAAGTGCTGCGGTTGACCGGAGACCGCGACGCATATTTTTGGGCGACCCACGCTGGCGCGGAGCTCGATCTGCTGATCACCTGGAAAGCCAAACGCTACGGTTTCGAGTTCAAGTATGGCGACGCGCCGGCTCTTTCCAAATCGATGCACGTCGCCTTGAGCGACCTCAAACTGGAGCAACTGTTTGTCGTCTATCCGGGGCCGCAATCCTACCGGCTGCACGAACATGTAGAAATGCTCTCCATCACCTGATGCGAAGACGACCAGGCCGATCAAGCACGCCCAGCGAGCGTTTTGGTTCGATGCTCAGCGGGTCGTGGGCGGAGATTGGGGAGCCACCGAGCTGGCGATTTTTCGGCAAGTCAACTGGAGCCGGGGGTCGCCTGTTTTCGGATCGAATGCCGCGGGACAAAGCAGATGCGCGCGCGCGCAGAGCCGGGCGGCCTCCTGGATTTGACCGGCGCGCCAGTAGATTTCGATCAAACGCGCCAGCACTGCGGCGACGGCGTCGGGATCAAGGCGCGCCAAATCTTCAGCCTTGTGGCTGGCGGTGGGACTTAGTGGTCCATTTCATAAATACGCTCACGTTCGCGGCAAGGGATTTTTCGGCCAGACGAGGCGCGAGCGACGAGCATATCCCGAAGTGGATCTGTAAGGAGCAAGCAACGAAGTCTGGCGAAA
>Ga0194132_10002732_pt1 | contig 32484 bp, 35 predicted proteins | sample TA2KigOf80mmetaG_FD_148612 | JGI IMG/M metagenome (GOLD analysis project Ga0194132, IMG submission 148612) | Freshwater microbial communities from Lake Tanganyika, Tanzania - TA2015054 Kigoma Offshore 80m | ecosystem: Environmental > Aquatic > Freshwater > Lake | place: Tanzania: Lake... | reverse complement strand
AAGGCAAGCGCGCCGGCGACCTTGACGCAAGGCCGCGCGCCGCACGGTAGTGAGCGGCGTTGTGCCGGTGGAGATGCGGTGCTATAGTCACAAAGGTTAATCGTGCATTCCATCACAACGGGCAGGGAAGGTCGAATGGCAGACCATGACATCCTGGTAGTCGGAGCCGGCCTCGCGGGGATGCGCGCCGCCATCGCCGCGTATCGCGCGGGGGCGAACGTCGCAATGTTGAGCAAGGTGCATCCGGTGCGTAGCCACTCGAACGCGGCGCAAGGCGGCATCAACGCGGCGTTGCGCGGCGAGAACGACTCCACCGAGTCGCACATCTATGACACGGTGAAGGGTAGCGACTACCTGGGCGACCAGGACGCCATTGAGTTAATGTGCAACGACGCGCCGCGCGAGATCATCGATCTGGAGCACATGGGCGTGATCTTCAACCGCGACGAGAACGGGCGGCTGGGCACGCGCGCGTTCGGCGGCGCCTCGTATGCGCGCACCTTCTTCGTGGCCGACATCACGGGGCAGGCGATCCTGCACGTGATGTATGAGCAGATCATGAAGTCCGGCGTGCGGTCGTACGAGGAGTGGTTCGTCACGGACTTGATCGTGGAGGACGGCGTCTGCAAGGGCGTCGTCGCGATGGAGATGCTGACGGGGCGGTTGCGGACGATCACGGCGAAGGCGGTGATTCTGGCGGCGGGCGGCGTGGGGCGGGCCTTCGAGCCGAGCACCAACGCGCTGATTTGCACGGGCGACGGGATGGCGCTGGCCTACCGGGTGGGCGCGACGTTGATGGACATGGAGATGGTGCAGTATCACCCGACGACGCTGAAGGGCAACGGGGTGCTGTTGAGCGAGGCGGCGCGCGGCGAGGGCGCGTATCTGCTGAACAGCAAGGGCGAACGCTTCATGGAGAAGTACGCGCCGAAGATGAAGGAGCTGGCGTCGCGGGACGTGGTTTCGCGCTCGGAGACGACCGAGATCGAAGAGGGGCGCGGCGTCGACGGCTGCGTGCTGCTGGACCTGCGCCACCTGGGCAAGGAGAACATCCTCCGCAAGCTGCGCTACATCCACGAGGCGGCGCTGGAGTTCGCGGGCGTCGACATGACCGAGGCGCCGGTGCCGATCCGGCCGGGGCAGCACTACATCATGGGCGGGATCAAGACGGACGTGGACACGCGCACGTGGGACGAGTCGGGCCAGAACCGCTGGCGGGGCGTCAAGGGCCTGTTCGCGGCGGGCGAGACGGCGTGCGTGAGCGTGCACGGCGGCAACCGGCTAGGTGCGAATTCGCTGTTGGAGACGGTGGTGTTCGGCAAGCGCGCGGGCGAGGTGGCGACGGCGTATGCGAAATCGCAGCCGGATTTCCATGTGTCGGACGCGCACTTGAAGGACCGCGAGCACGCCATCAAGGCGGTGTTCGACCGGCCGGCCAAGAAGGACTCGGTGGCGAACGTGCGCCTGGAGATGGGCAAGACGATGGACGAGCACCTGGCGGTGTACCGCACCGAGCAGGGCATGCAGACGGCCGCGAAGAAGGTCAAGGAGCTGAAGGACCGGTACAAGACCTTGCCGGTGGGCCACAAGGGCAAGGTGTATAACACGGACTTGATCTTCCACATGGAGCTTGGCTTCATGCTGGACTGCGCCGAGGCGATCTGCTCGGGCGGCCTGCTGCGAAAGGAGAGCCGGGGCGCGCACGCGCGGCGCGACATGCCGAACCGCGATGATGCGAACTGGCTGAAGCACACGACGACCATCATGGGCCCGGATGGGCCGGTGGCCGGCACGCTGCCGGTGACGATCACAAAGTGGCAGCCGCAGGCCCGTGTGTATTAGGATGGAATGTTAGGACAAACGTTCGCCGGGGTTGCCGCGAGCATCCGGCGCGAGCACATGCCCCGCTCGGTCCCGCCGCGGCGGGCATCTCCTGGGGAGATGGACAGGAAGGCCGGTTGAGGATCGAGCGCATGAGGAGACGCTGACTAATGAAAACGACCTTACAGGTGAATCGGTACGACCCCGAGGCGAGCGGTGAGAAGTCGACGGTGCAGGAATACACGCTGGACGTGCCCGAGCACTACACGGTGCTGGACGCGCTGATCCAAGTGCGCGAGCAGGATGACCCGAGCCTGGCCGTGCGGTGTTCGTGCCGCGCCGCCATTTGCGGCTCGTGCGCCATGCGGATCAACGATCAGGCGCGGCTGGGCTGCAAGACCCGCGTGACGGTGATGGCGCCGAAGGGCGAGCCGATCAGAGTCGAGCCGATGGGCAACCAGCACGTGGTGAAGGACCTGGTGGTGGACCTGGACCTGTTCTGGGGCAAGGTGCGCGCGGTGCAGCCGTACTTGCAACCGAAAGGCCCGGAGCCGGAGGAGGAATACATCGCCTCGAACGAGTCGATGCTCAACCTGCTGACGCCAATGGGCTGCATCATGTGCGGCGCTTGCGTGTCGGACTGCACGGCGCTGGAAGTAGACAAGAACTTCATTGGGCCGGCGGCGCTCGCGAAGTCGTACCGGTTCGTGGCGGACCCGCGCGACGGCCAGGCGCGGCAGCGTTTGGAGGTGATGAACGAGTACGCAGGTGCGTGGGACTGCACGCGGTGCTACATGTGCGTGGAGGTGTGCCCGAAGGGCGTGGCGCCGATGGACCGCATCATGGAGCTGCGCGAGCACATCATGGATGCGGGGATGACGAACACGCCGGGCTACCGCCACGTGGCGTCGTTCGCGCGGTCGGTGGAGCACAGCGGCTGGCTGAACGAGACGGACCTGGCGGTGGACTCGTGGGGCCGGTTCAACCTGCCGAAGCTGCTGTCGGAGGCGCCGTTCGGCATCAAGATGCTGATGCGGGGCAAGATGCCGCTGCCAGGGCCGCTGCACAAGAAGCGGCCGGGCCACGAGAACATTGCCCGGTTGATGAAGCGGCTGGAGCGCAAGCAGCCGGCGAAGGCCGGGGCGCACTAAGGGCCGGGAACGGCGGGGCCGGGCCCTGCCGACGTCGAGACTGACATCCGCGAAAGCGGCTAGAGGAATAAGCGACATGAAATACGCCTTCTATCCCGGCTGTGTGTCCCGTGGCGGCACGCCCGAGCTCTACACGGCCACCATGGCGATCGCGGGCCGGCTGGGCCTGGAGCTGGAGGAGATCGTGGGCACGTCGTGCACGGGCGCCGGCGTGCTGCAGGAGAAGGGCCAGAAGCTAGGCGACACGCTGAACGCGCGAACCTTCGCCATGGCGGAGCGGATGGGCCTCACGACCATCATGAACATCTGCTCGACGTGCCAGGGCGTGATGTCGCAGGCGAACTACCGGATGCTGCAGAACGAGGCGTACCTGGACGAGATCAACAAGGAGCTGCAGATCGAAGGCTTGCAGTACACGGGCCGCATCGTGATCAAGAACCTGGCGTGGGTGGTGGTGGAGGAGGTGGGCATCGAGAAGCTGAAGTCGATGGTGACGAGGCCGCTGAAGGACGTGAAGGTGGCGCCGTTCTACGGCTGCTACATCTTGCGGCCGTCGTGGGCGCTGGGCCTGGACGACAACCCCGGCCGTGGACAGTACCTGGAGCAGATCATCGAAGCATGCGGCGGTGAGCCGGTGAACTTCCCGGGCCGGACGAAGTGCTGCGGCTTCCCGCTGGGCGTGATCAACGAGAAGAACTCGCTGACGATGGTGGCGAACCACACGCACGACGCGCACGATCATGGCGCCGACACGATGGTGACGCCGTGCCCGCTGTGCCATCTGAACCTGGACGCGCAGCAGCCGAAGGCGCAGGCGCTTCGCGGCAGCGGCTTGAAGATGCCTGTGCTGCACCTGCCGCAGCTGATTGGCCTGGCGTTGGGCATCGGCGCGAAGGAGTTGGGCATCTACCGGCACATGGTGAGCGCGAAGGCGATACTGGACAAGGCCAGCGTGCGCGCCTAGGCATTCACGCGGCAATCGGCGGCCGATGCCGGCGGCCGGCCAATACGAACGCTATTTCACCGGGGGGGGGCGCTCCGATAATTGGAGCGCCCCCCTGCTTTGTGCATGGGAGGTCGTGGAGAGGACGTCGTGCGTCTCCGGTCTGCCCGAGGTCGCGCGCCGCGACAACGACCGCGACGCCCCCGCGAATAGCGCCGTGCGTTGCGGCGCTGTCGGGCGAGGCGCGCCGTCGCCACGAAGACGGGAGCGCCGCCGCCCGTCCACCTTTTCCACGGCCCGACGGCGTGACCGGCGGGCTCGACCGCCCGCTCCGCGTGCCGCACCTTGTCACTCGCGACGCCCCCTGATACGCTCGGCGCGCCATTTGCATGGCGTAACGATGCGGCCGGCGGAATTCGCCGGCGGAGAGGGATTCCATGTCGACTGCCACGCTTACGGAGCCGGGGACGAGTAAGTTCGCGCAGGCGGGAAAGATCAAGGTCCATTACAACGAGGCGGGCACGGGGCATCCCGTGATTTTGCTGCACGGCGGCGGCGCGGGCGCGAGCGGGTGGAGCAACTTCGTCCGCAACATCGGGCCGCTGTCGGAGAAGTACCGGGTGTTGCTGGTGGACCAGCCGAACTACGGCAAGACCGACCTGGTGCCGTTGACGGAGCCGTTGGGGCAGGTGTCGGCACGGATGGTGCGCGACCTGATGGACACGCTGGGCATGCAAAAGGCGACGCTGGTGGGCAACTCGCTCGGCGGCATGACGACATTGAACTTCGCCGTGGACTACCCCGACCGACTGGAGCGGATGGTGCTGATGGGCACGCCGGGGCCGGCGGTGGACCTGTTCACGACGTTCCCGACGGAAGGGCAGAAGCTGTTGTTTCGCCTGTTCGACACGGCGACGCTGGAGGCGTTCCGGGCATTCATCAACATCATGTGCTACGACGCGTCGTTCGCGACGGACGAGCTGTTGCAGCAGCGGGTGAAGGCGGCGACGGCGCGACCGGAGGCGGCGCAGATCTTGAAGGCCGGGCTGATGCGGAGCCGCGACCTGGTGCCGGCGCTGCGAAACACGAAGCACAAGAGCCTCATCATCCACGGCCGCTACGATCGGGTGGTGCCAATGGAGGGGAGCATGCAGCTCTTCTCGCTGCTGGAGAACTCGACGCTGCTGTTCTTCAACAAGTGCGGCCACTGGGCGCAGTTCGAAAAGGCGGACGAGTTCAACCGGGCGTTGGTCGACTTCATCGACCACTCGTAGCGGCGGGAAGCACAATCGCGTGGAGCGGAAAGGAGCCACGATGGCGACGACGGCGTTGACGGAGCAGAGCACGAGCAAGTTCGTTCAGGCGGGCGACATCAAGCTGCACTACAACGAGGCGGGCAGCGGCGACGCGGTGATCATGCTGCACGGCGGCGGGCCGGGCGCGAGCGGGTGGAGCAACTTCAGCACGAACATCGGCCCGTTCGCCGAGCACTACCGCACGATGCTGTTCGACATGCCGCAGTTCGGCAAGTCGGACCCGGTGGTGATCAACGAAGAGCGGGCGCATTACAACGCCAAGGCGATCAAGAAGGGGCTGGACCAGCTGGGGATCAAGAAGGTGTCGTTCATCGGCAACTCGTTCGGCGGGGCGACGTCGCTGGCGTTCGTGCTGCTGTACCCGGAGGCGGTGCACAAGCTGGTGCTGATGGGCGCGGCGGGTTACGGCCAGAGCATTTTCGGGCCGACGCCGCTGGAGGGCATCAAGGCGCTGAATGCATGGTGGCACGTCAGGACGAAGGAAGCGATGAAGGAGATCGTTGACATTTTCGTCTACGATCAGAAGTTCAAGACCGACGAGCTGGTGGGGCGCCGGTTCAACGCGGCGATGTCGAAGCCGGAGCACATCGAGGCGCGCAACAAGAGCACGGGCGGGCTGATGGACTACACGCCCGAGTTGCACAAGATCAAGGCGCCGACGCTGGTGATTTGGGGCCGCGACGACCGCTTCTCGCCGCTGGACTGGGCGCTGCGGTTGACCTGGCACCTGCCGAACGCGCAGCTGCACGTGTTTCCCCAGTGCGGACACTGGGTGCAGTACGAGAAGTCGGACCAGTTCAACCGGCTGGTACTCGACTTCCTGCAAAACGGCTAGGCGGCCTACGCCGCCGCAGCGCGGGATGCCCGCCGGCTGCCCATCGCCTGACGCTGGCACGATGAATCGCTTGGTCGGGCGGTGGGCAACCGGCGAACGCGGAACCAATGCGAAGGGGCAGCACATGACGACGAAGTCTCCGATGCAGCTGACGGACGAGAACACGAGCAAGTTTGCGCAGGTGAACGGGATCCGCATGCACTACAACGAGGCGGGGACGGGCGAGGGGGCCGTCGTGATGCTGCACGGCGGCGGGCCGGGCGCGAGCGGGTGGAGCAACTTCAGCACGAACATCGGTCCGTTCGCCGAGCACTACCGCACGATCCTGTGGGACGCGCCGAACTACGGCAAGACGGACGCGCTGACGATCAAGGACGAGGTGCGGACGCACCACGCGGCGCGGCACATGAAGGGCCTGTTGGACGCGATCGGCGTGAAGAAGGCGCACTTCCTGGGCAACTCGTTCGGCGGGGCGACGACGATCGACTTCGCGCTGCATTACCCGGAGATGGTGGGCAAGATCGTGCTGGTGGGTCCGGCGGGCTACGGGCCGAGCACGTGGCTGCCGACGCCGCTGGACGGCATCAAGGCGTTGAACCATTGGTGGCACGAGCCAACGCGCGAGAACATGGCGAAGATCGTCGAGCTTTTCATGTACGACAAGAAGTTCAAGACCGACGAGCTGATCGACGCGCGCATGCGGTGGGCGACGGCGAACCCGAAGCAGATCAAGGCGCGGCTGGCGTCGACGGGGCCGCAGAAGGAATACACCTTCGACCTGCACAAGATCGCGAACCCAACGCTGGTGGTGTGGGGGCGGGACGACCGCTTCTCGCCGCTGGACTGGGGCATGCGGCTGATCTGGCACATGCCGAACGCGCGCCTGCACGTGTATCCGGAATGCGGACACTGGGTGCAGTACGAGAAGTCGGACCAGTTCAACCGGCTGGTGTTGAGCTTCCTGCAAGAGAAGTAGGCCGCGCGCGATGCGGGCGCCCGGCGACAGGGCCCGTGGGTGCCGGCGCGGGCCGGCGGTCGTGGGGGCGCCGGCGCGCCCCGAGCGGGGCGAACGACGTCGGTTGCCGAGGAGTGCCATAAGCGATGCCATTGACCTATGAGAACACGAGCCGGTTCATCGACGCGAAGGGGCTGACGTTCCACTACCACGAGGCGGGCGGCGGCGAGCCATTGGTGTGCGTGGGCGCCACGGCGATCGGCGCGACGGCGTGGGGGCAGCTCTACCGCAACTTCGAGGGACTCTCGCGGCACTACCGCGTTCTGGCGGTGAACCTGCCGCCGCATGGGGAGTCGAGCAAGGACATCACGGCGTTCAACGGGCAGCGGACGGTGTTCTACGCCGACCTGCTGCGGGACTTCATGGACGCGCTGGGCATACGATCGAGCAATTTGTATGGCGGGTCGCCGGGGGCGGCGGTGGTGATGCGGTTCGCGATGCGCCATCCGGACCGGGCGAAGAAGCTGGTGCTGGACGCGCCGACGCAGCTGGGGCAGGGGTTGTTCGCCCCGAACCCGATGGAGGGGCCGAAGGCGAACATGCGGATGGGGGCGAACCCGACAGTGGAGATGGTGCGGAGGACGATGGAGACGCAGTTCTCGGACCCGAGGCACATCGACGACGACATCGTGCGGTTCCGGTACGAGTCGCTGACGCGGCCGGGCTACCGCGAGGCGCTGGCGAAGCTGACGGGGCCGGTGGAGGACATGCGGCCGGAATTGGACAAGATTCCGCATCCATCGCTGGTGATCTTCGGGGCCGCGGAGCGCGACGTGGCGCTGGACCGCGGCTTCGAGGCGATCTGGCGGATGCCGAACGCGCGGCTGCACATTTTCGGGCACGCGGGTCATTGGCCGCAGCACGAGCGACCGGAGGAGTGGAACCGCCTCGTGATCGGGTGGCTCCAAGAGGTCGCCTAGGAGCGCGCAAAACCCCGGCGGTCGCGCGGACGAACCCCATGCAAAAGCGGTGAGCGATTCGTCGCTCACCGCTCTTCTTCACGCCGGCCAGTCGCCAGGGCGTTCTATGCCTTGGTCTGCTGCCCGACGGCCTTGAGGGCGGCATCGCTGGGCTTGGCCTCCCGCACGCCGACCACCTTGGCCCAGGCGGTGAGGCCCTGGGCGAAGCCGAGGGCGCCGAGGGGCATGAGGACGCATTCGAGCGAGTGCAGCACCTCGTCGGGCGTGGCGCCGTGGACGATGGCCTGGCGGATGTGGCCGGCGATGTGGTCGACCTCGGCGCGCATGGCCGCCAGCACGACGGTCTGGAGCAGCTCTTGGGTCTTGCGGTCGATGGAGCGGGGGCCGAAGTAGCCGTATTGCAGCAGCCCCTCGTACTTCTCAAGCCATTGAGGGTCGGCGACGGCCATGATGCGGTGATAGGGCACGGTGTAGCCGCGCTGGGTGTAGATGGCGTCGATGACTTCTTGCGGCGACGGCTTGGGGGTGTCGGCCATGGGGAACCTCCACGAATATACTTGGCGCATTATCGCGGGTTCGAGGCCGATCGGCGATGGGAGGCGCGCTAGCCGTTGAGGCGCTCGCGGCGGGAGAGCACGGCACCGCACGCCACGCAGACGGTGTCCATGACGATCCACGAGAGCGAGCGGATGCGGTAGCGGCGGGTGACGACAGTGCACTGGGAGCCGGCGTGCCGGCATGGCTGGGCCGCGATCACCGGGGGAGGAGGGGAGGCCATGGCATCACGCTCCGGCGCCGGCGGGCATGCGTCCCACGTAGGACATGATGCGGCCCATGTCGCGGGCGCAACGCCCGCAGCACTCGTTGTCGTGCAGCCCGAGGGCCTGGGCGATCGCGTCGGGGTTGACGCCGGCCTGGGCGGCGGCGGCTTGGACGCGCGACTCGGTTATGCCTTTACAGATACAGACGAACATCACTGCTCCATCCGTTGTGCGGTTACACGAATGTTGTTACTAGTACACACAACTTTTCAAGCGTTGTCAACAAGCGTTGATCGCATGTCCGGACTACCGGCGACGAATGCGCTCACGTCTGGTAGGGCAGGCACGCACGCGGGAATCACCCCTGGAGGTTTCGACCATGAAGGCGCGCCCCGGAGTAATCGACCAGCTGAACGCCCTGCTGACCGGCGACCTCACGATCATCAACTAGTATTTCGTGCAGGCGGAGATGATGCGGAACTGGGGCTACGAGCGCCTGCATAAGCGGTTTCGCGAGATGAGCATGGGGGAGATGCGGGACGCCGAGCACTTAGTGCGGCACATCTTGTTTCTGGAGGGCTTGCCGAACCTGCAACGGCTGAACACGGTGAAGATCGGCGAGTCGGTGGAGGAGGACTTGCGCCTGGGCCTGGAGAGCGAGATGGAGGCGTGCGACCGGCTGGGGGCGGCGATCGAGCATTGCCAATCGGTGGGGGACCATGGCACGCGGGAGATGCTGGAGGACATGCCACACGACGAGGAGGAGCATGTCGACTGGTACGAGACGCAGATGGAGACGATCCGGCAGATCGGCATGCAGTCCTACCTGTCGGAGCAGCTGCGAGGGTAGCGTGGCGCGTCTGGCGCGAAGGGCGCGGCGATAGGTAGCACCGGTTGAGCGCACGCGCCGGGGAGGGCTTCGCTTGCGCGCGGTGGGCGGCGGGGCTATCGTTGGCGCACTTTCCACGATGGAGCCGTGCGCCGATGGCGGACTCGCGCATCACCAAGGAAGCGACGGACCGGTTCGCGACGGTCGAGGGCGTCAGCCTGCATTACAACGACAGCCAGGCGTCGCCGCGCGCACGAGAGAAGGCCGGCGCGCCGCCGGCGTTGGTGGGCTTTCACGGCGGCGGGCCGGGCGCGAACGCTTGGGACAACACACGGTTCAACATCGACGATCTGTTGAAGCACTTCCGCGTGCTGCTGGTGGACCTGCCGGGCTACGGCGAGTCGGACAAGGACGTCACCTTGCCGCCGGGCACGTTCGTCGACCATTACTTCGCGAGGCTCATACGTAGGCTGCTCGACCAGCTGGGCATCGAGCGGGCTCACCTTTACGCGTCGTCGTTCAGCGGGCTGCACGCGCTGAAGTTCGGCCTCGAGTATCCGGAGCGCACCGGCAAGATCGGCTGCAGGCGTCGTTCGCCGGGACGAACGAACCGCTGCTGTTCGGGCCGACGCCGGCCGAGGGCATGCGGGCGCTGGGCGCGTACCGGGCGGACCCGACGCGCGCCAACATGGAGCGCATCATGGAGCTGTTCATTCCGGACCCGGCGCTGTGGACCGAGGAACTGGTGGAGCGCCGGTGGCGGTCGGCGCGGACGCCGGGGCATTTGGAGGCGTCGGCGCGGTTCACGGGACCGGGCAAGCTGAGCCAGCTGTGGCCGGCGGTGCGGGAGCTGCGGGCCGAAGTGCTATGCGTGTGGGGGCAGCAGGACTGGATGGTGCCGGTGGAGGGCGCGATGCGGGCGTTGGCGCAGATACCCCGGCTGCGGCTGCACGTGTGGGCGGGGGCGGGGCACTTCGTGCAGTACGAGCGGCGGGACGAGTTCAACCGGCTGGTGGTCGACTTCCTGACGCATCAGGCACTGGGCGCGGCCGGATGCCCGCCGTCCGCGGGACGAGGAGCCTGACTTGCTGGGCGCATTGCGTGAGCGACGCTGGCGGATGTTCTGGATCGAGTTCTTCTTCGACGCGTTCGGGACGATCCAGATATTCGGCGCGGTGACGCTGGTGCCGTTCATTCGGGATGATTTCGGCGTGTCGCCGTCGTTCGCGGCGTGGGCGACGATCGGCTATTCGATCGGCACCGCGAGCGGGATGCTGCCGATGGCGTATCTCGGCAACACGCTGGGGCGCAAGCCGGTCTTGCTGATCGGGCTGGCGACGGAGGCGACGTGCCTCGCGCTGCTGTTCGTGGCGCCGAACATGCTGGCGGTCGCCGCGATCCGCACGGTGGAGGGCGTGGCGAACGCGATGACCACCTCGTCGATGATGGCGATGGTGCAGGGGTCGTTCACGCCCCGCGAGCGGGGCAAGACGCTGGGGCTGATGAACGGCGGGCAGGGGTCGGGGGCGGTGCTGGCGACGTTCATCGCCGGGGCGATTGGCGAGAATTGGGACTGGCGGTGGCTGTTCCTGCTCATCGCGCCGATTTACGCGACCACGGCGGTGCTGGTGGCTTGGCAGTTCCGCGACATCGCGGGCGGCCAGACGGCGCGGCCGTCGATTTGGCGGTTCGATTTCGCGGGCATGGCGGTGCTGGCCGGCGGGCTGACGGCGCTGGTGCTGGCGCTGCAAGAGGTGCGTGGCGGCGGGCGGGGGCTGGCGATCGGCGGCGCGATCATGGCGCTGGCGATCGTGGCGTTCTGGGCGTTCACGCGGATCGAGCGGCGGGCGAGGAACCCGGTGATCGACCCGAGCCTGTTCCGCAGCCGCAGCCTGACGTTCGGGGCGCTGGCGAATGCGCTGTTCTCGTTCACCTATGGCGCCGCGCTGTTCCTGTTCCCGTTCTACCTCATCGATGGGCTCGGCTGGGCCGGCGGGTTCGCCGGCGCGACGATGATGACGTTGAGCATCGTGCGGCCGATCGTGGCGCCGATCAGCGGGACGCTGACCGACCGCATCGGGACGACGCGGCTGGAGGCGGCGGCGTTTGGCAGCGCGATCGCCGGCAGCCTGCTGGCGATGGCGCTGGGCGCGTCGCCGCCGGTGGCGCTGGTGATCGTCGCCATGCTGCTGATCGGCGGGGGCTTCGGCCTGGCGGCGGCGCCGAACCAGAAGCGCATTTACGTGAACGTGCCGCAGCGCCTGTTGAGCAGCGCCCCGGGCATCGCGCTGTTGGGCAACCACGGCGGGCGCACGCTGGGCACGGCATTCGCCGCGATGCTGTTCACGCTGTTTTCGGGCGAGATGAGCATTCCCACGGCGTTCACGGCGTGCATGGGCCTGCTGGCGGCGGTGTTCTCCATCACCACCGTGACGGCGTGGCTGCGGCTACGCGACGAGCCGTTGCCGGCGAGGTCGGCCTCCGGCTGACGGGGCCTGCGCGCCACGGGAGGCATATACTGGTTCCTAAGCCGGTGAACGTGGCCGAAGAGCGAGTGACGTGCCTTCGCACCAGGTCCGCCAGGTGCCGACGCTGACGGTGATGGTCGAGGTTCCCAAGGGTAGCCGGAACAAGTACGAGTTTGACACGGTGTCCGGCCGGATCAAATTCGACCACATGTTGTTCTCGGCGGTGCACTACCCCAGCGACTATGGGTTCATTCCGGAGACGCTGGCGCAGGACGGCGACACGCTGGACGCGCTGGTGCTGGTGTGGGAGCCGACGTTTCCCGGCTGCATGATCGAGGTGCGGCCGGTGGGCGTGTTCAAAATGTGGGACGAGAAGGGGCGCGACGACAAGCTGCTGTGCGTGCCGGTGGGCGACCCGATGTGGAACCACCTGGAGAAGCTGGAGGATGTGCCGCCGCACCTGCTGATGGAGATCGAGCACTTCTTCAAGGTCTACAAGGATTTGGAGCGGAAGAAGACCGGCGTCGATGGGTGGTACGGCCTGGAGCACGCGCTGGACTCGATCGAGGATGCGAAGCGGCGCTACGCCGAGGCGCTGATCGCGCGGCACCGGGCATAGGCGGCTCAACGCCGGCGGCTAGCCCTGGATGCCCGACAGGACCCACGGATACCGCTCGATGACGTAGTCGCGCCAAGGCTTCAGCGCGGCAGTGGGCGCCACCAGCACCGGCTGGAAGAACTGCTCGATCCTCATGGACCGGAAGCGGCTTGGCGCGCGGAGCAGCAACGGCCATACCTGCGTCGCGCGGTCGCCCAGCTGGCGCAGACGTGGCGACGTGACGACTTGGACTTCTCAATTACCCGCGGGAGCGAGGTGCAAGACCGTGACCATGCCGGCCCCCATCTCGCGGGCCTTTTCCATTTCGTGGGCGAGTAGTTGCTGTCGCATGAGTTGATAGAACGGTTCGTACAGCAGATCATCGACGCCGCACCGACCGGCCTAAATCGATCGGGCCGTGTGGGGCGTCGACGAACGGCCCATAGATACCCAGGCGCGTCCGACCGGCGCGCGACGACGCCAGTGTCCGGCCAGTGTTACTTTCCGTGTATTTCCACTCGACCAGCACGATACCGACCGAGCCGTCGCGACGCTGGAATCGGACGGCAGCGTCGGCGCTGGTGAAGTACGCGCCGCGGGTCCGGCCGCCATCGCTGGCGGGCTTCCCACCGCGGCCGTGCTCTCACAGGTAGTTGCGCTTTCCGATCCACTCGAACGAGACGAAGCGGCCAGGATCCATTTCCAGGGGATGCACGATGTCGGGCATAATCGGAGCGAAGAGCCGTAGCAGCGCGTCAGGGTTGCTCGACAGATGGAACAGGAAGTTCACGGCGCAGACCTGCCCGCCGCATAAGTGCGTGGTTGGGCCGCCGCCGGTTCCTTGGTGCCAAACGAGTGGCACATCGGCGAAGTAGGAAGCTGCGTCGGCCCGAATCGTGGGGAAGAGATTCTCCAGGGCGAAAGGGGCAGGCAGGCAGAAGTCGTAACCGGAACGGCCTCTAAAATCTCCAACGCTGCGCGCGGCTTCGCTAAGGGTTCCAGTCGATTCCTTCCAGGTCACGAGCCTCCGCTTTTCACCCGCCAAGAAACGCATTGTCGCCTCCAGGTCCACCGCGTCGCCTCCCGTGTATCTGCGTGACGGCCGCCGGTCCACCATTATTCCGCCAGCGTCGTCAAGCGGTTACCGTCGCGGCGCCGTTGGCGTAGACTCACGCCAACACCGGGTTCCGCGGGAGGGCCGCCGTGAGTGACCGTTCAGCCGCCGGGCCGGCGACGCGCGTAGTGGCGGCCGATGAGTTGCGCCGCTTCGTGACGGCGGTGCTGGAGCACGCCTACGTGCTGCGCCCGGACGCGGAGTTCGTCGCGCGCGTGCTGGTGGAGGCCGACCTGCGCGGCGTGGACTCGCATGGCGTCACGCGACTGCCCGGTTACCTGGAGATGATCGAACGCGGGCTGCTGCGAACGCAACCGGACATTCGCGTGGTGACGGATGCGGGCGCGTGCGCGTTGATGGACGGCGACTTGGGATTCGGCATGCTGGTCGCGCGGGACGGCATGGCGCAGGCCATCGACCGGGCGAAGCGGCACGGGCTGGGCATGGTGGTGGCGCGACAGGCGGTGCACACGGGGCTGGTGGGCTATTACACCATGACGGCCGCCGACCAGGGGTGCATCGGCATCGCGATGAACAATGGGCCGACCATCGTGCCGGCGTTTGGGGGCGTGACGCCGATCTACGCGACGAACCCGATTAGCGCGGCGTTTCCGGCGCACCACGAGGAGCCGGTGGTGCTGGATATGGCGACGTCGATGGTGGCGGCGGGAAAGCTGCGGCTGGCGGCCAAGAAGGGGGCGAGGATTCCGACCGACTGGGGCACCGACGCCAACGGCAAGCCGACGGACGACCCGGTGGAGGTGATTTCCAACGGGTTCCTGCAATGGGCGGGCGGTCACAAGGGCTACGGGCTGGCGACGGTGATCGAGCTCATGACCGGCGTACTGTCCGGCGGGACGTTCGGGTTCGATTCTCCGGCGCTGAAGCATTTCGGGCGCGACTCGCTGGTGCAGTCGGCGACGTTCATCGCCATCGACATCGAGCGATTCATGCCGCTGGAGGCGTACAAGAGCAGGGTGGACCGGCTGGTGCGGGATATTCACGCGTCGAAGCCGGCGGCGGGGGTCAAGCGGGTGTACGCGCCGGGCGAGCCGGAGTTCGAGCACCGCCGCGAGCGCATGGCGCGGGGCATACCGTTGAGCGGCGCGGTGTTCGAGGAGCTGGCCGTGGTGGGAAGCCGGACTGGGCAGCGGCTGAGCGAGCCGAGGCCGGCGGGCGGCTGACACCTACGATGCCGAGGGGCCGCCGAAGCCGATGTCTTGCTCGTAGGCCGTGACGAGCTCCTTGGCGAACTCCTGCAGCGATTGGCTGGGGTCGACGCCGGGCGGGACTTCGATGGGCTGGCCCTCCTCCAACGCCTTGAGCATCTCGCGGAGGCGGCGGTTATAGGCGTTCCGCACGACGATGGACGCGGCGCGGTCGACGGTGGTGAGGATGACGCCGTATTCGAACGAGATGCTGAGGATGTTGTAGGCGGTGTCGGCCTCGACGCTGCCGGTGTCCTCGAGCGCATCGAAGAGGGAGCCGAGGAACAGCTCGGGCGCGACCTGGCCGCCGGTTTCCCGCGCCTCCTTCACCTGCTCGGCGAGGGGCTCCCTGCACTCGGCAAGGATGTTAGGGATGTCCTCGCCGTGGGTCTGGCGGAGGATGGCATCGACGCGCTTCGGGAATTCGACGCCGACGGCGCAGCCGAGGGCAAAGGCGCCGGTCGCGGCCTCGCGCAGCGGCTTCGCCTCGAACAACGTTTCGTCTTCGTCTTGGTCGGGGTCGCGGGCGATGCCCTCCAGAAAAAAGGCTAGCACCACGTCGGTGAGCGGGGTGGGGCCGTCGGGGGCGGGTCCGTCGACGCTTTCGAGCGGGATGAGCCGCTTCGGCACGATGCTCTCCTGGGAATGCGTAAGGGCCCCGCGACCGCAAGGCCCTTACAGGATACGTCATCGGGACGGGCCAGTCGCCCGGCCATCCGCGGGCGAGCGAGGGGGCGAGAGCGGCGATTAGGCCGCCGGTGCCTTCTTCATGGCCTCGACGAGCTCGTGGACGGCGTCGGCGCTCTTCTTGAGCAGGGCCGCCTCGCTGTCGGTCAGCTTGAGCTCCAGCACCTTCTCGATGCCGTTGACGCCGAGGATGACCGGCACGCCCATGTAGATGCCCTTGATGCCGTATTCGCCCTCGAGCAGCGCAGCGCAGGGGAGCAGGCGCTTCTGGTCGAGCAGGATCGCGTCGACCATCTCGGCGGTGGCGGCGGAAGGGGCGTAGAAGGCGGAGCCAGTCTTGAGCAGATTGACGATCTCGCCGCCGCCGGTCTGCGTGCGCTTGATGACGGCATCGAGGCGTTCCTGGGTCAACATGCCCTGCTTGACCATTTCGGCGAGCGTGACGCCGCCGACGCTGGTGTAGTGGGTGAGGGGCACCATCTGGTCGCCGTGGCCGCCGAGGACGTAGGCCTGGACTTCCTTCACGGAGACGCCGAGTTCCCAGGCGAGGAAGGTGCGGAAGCGGGCGGTATCGAGCACGCCGGCCATGCCGACGACGCGGTTCTTGGGAAACTTGGCGACGCCGTAGGCGTGCTGCACCATGGCATCGAGGGGGTTCGAGACGACGATGATGTGGGCGCCGGGTGAGTGCTTGATGGCCTCTTGAACGACGGAGCCGACGATTTTCATATTGGTGAACAGGAGGTCGTCGCGGCTCATGCCGGGCTTGCGGGCGATGCCGGCGGTAACGACGACGATGTCGGAGCCGGCCGTTTCGGCGTAGCTGTTCGTGCCGACGATGGAGGCGTCGATGCCGAGCACCGGGCCGGACTCGGCGATGTCGAGGGCCTTGCCCTGGGGGATGCCTTCGACCACGTCGACGAGGACGATGTCCATGTAGCCGCGCTCGAAAAGGCGCTGGGCGGTGGTGGCGCCGACGTTTCCAGCGCCGACGACGGTGACCTTCTTACGCATGTCTCGCTCCCTTTGGTGATATTGAAGGGCCCGCGCGCGGTGTGTCCCCTTCGAGGAGCCGAGGAACCGTGGCGCGAGCGGGCCCAGCGGTCGCTACTTCTTCGTCGCCGACTTGACGGCGGCTCCCCACTTGCTGTCGAGCTTGGGGTCGTTGACGGTGTCGAGGATGTAGGCGCCGAAATCCTTGGTGGTGGCGCCGGTGTTGCGGCCGGTCATCACCAGCTTCTTCTCGTATTGCGTGCAGAGGTCGAGCGCCTTGTTGAGCCTGGCCGCCTGCTGCGTGAAGCCGATGTGCTCCATGAGCATGCCGCCGGCCTTGATGACGGACGACGGGTCGGCGTACTGGGCGCGGCCTTCCTTCACCATGCGGGGAGCGTCTCCGTGGATGGCCTCGAACATGGCGTATTTGCTACCGAGGTTGGAGGCGCCGGCGGTGCCGACACCGCCCTGGATCTCGGCGGCTTCGTCGGTGAGGATGTCGCCGTAGAGGTTGGGGAGGGCAAGCACCTGGAACTCGTTGCGGCGCTTGGTGTCGATGAGCTTCGCCGTCATGATGTCGATGTACCAGGCGTCCCAGCCGATGCCGGGGTAGTCCTTCGCGACCTCGGCGGCGACGTTGAGGAACTTGCCGTCGGTGGTCTTGACCACGTTTGCCTTGGTGACGATGCTGACGCGCGTCTTGCCGGTCTTCTTGGCGTGCTCGAAGGCGGCACGGATGAGGCGGCGGGAGCCGGGGCTGGTGATGACGCGGAAGTCGACCGCGAGGTCGCTGTTGACGTTGACGCCCTGGCTGCCGACGGCGTAGAGGTCCTCGGTGTTCTCGCGGAAGAAGGTCCAGTCGATGCCCTCGCTGGGGACTCGCACGGGGCGGACGTTGGCCCAGAGGTCCAGCGCCTTACGCATGGCGACGTTCGCGGACTCGATGTTGGGATAGCCGTCGCCCTGCTCGGGCGTGTGGGTTGGACCCTTGAGGGTGACGTGGCAGGTTTTGATTTCGGCCAAGACGTCGTCGGGGATGGGCTGCATCTTGGCGACGCGGTTCTCGATGGTGAGGCCCTCGATCGTCTTGAACCGCACTTTGCCCGACTTGACCTCGGGGGCGAGGATGGATTCGAGCACGTGCCGGGCCTCCGCCGTGATGGAGGGGCCGATGCCGTCGCCACCGATGACGCCGATGACGATGGGCTTGAGGCTGGCGTAGTCGGTGGGCTGCTCGCCCGCGAGCATGCGGTCGAGCCGTGCCAACTGTTGCTCCAGCACCTTGCCGAAGTGTTCCTTAGCGGCCGCGATCTCCGCAGAATGATCCGCCAACGTGGGGCTCCTTTCTTGCGCGCCTCATTTGGACGCGCGTCATGCCGCCCTGGCGCTGCAGGCGACGAGTGCTAACGGCCCGATGAACTCGGTGGAGAGCGTCGGCCTGGCGATAATGGCGCCGGTCGCCAAGGCGGCGCCATTATAGACGGGGCGGTATGGGTGAGCAAGGCGAGGCGACGAAACACGGCGCGAAGCGGTCGGCACCTTGCGATGCCGGCCGGGGAATGGGAAGCGAATCGACGCGCCGGGAGCGGGCTAGCGCAGCGAGGCGACGTTGGCCGGGGCGCTCACCGGCTTCAGGACGATGTCTTCCGGCCGCTGATACTGGCCCTCGTACCAGACGAGGTCGCGGCGGGCGTCGAGGGCGGCATAGGAAGGCGCGACCTTGGCCTTTTCCACGGCCTCCGGGTGGACGAGGGGCACCCTGGTGACCCTGGCCTTGCGCTCGCCCTCGGTGGCGGTGACCATGCGTAGGTTCTTGACGTAGTCGGGGTTGACGGAGAAGCGGGTGACGAGGGCGCCGCCGACGTTGGCGTCGATCGTCTCCATCTTGGCTCCATTCTGCGGTTTGCTGAAGAATTCCCACATGCGAGCGCCTTCTTTCTGAATGCCGTTTCGGGTGTCGATTATATGGAATTTATTTACATGACATATGCATAATGGAAGCCCAATTTGTCAACTGGCCGCCGTCGCTGGATCGCCATGGAGCGCCGGGGGTTGGGGTGCGTGGGCGCGACGGCATAGGCCGACCGGCGGCGCGGTAGGCGAGGTCGACGAGGCGTGGAGCGGCGATGCGCGGCGGCGCGGCGCGGGGGCGGCGCCGCCGTCAGGCCGCTAGGATGGTGGCCTCAGCCGCCGGCCTGTGGGTTCACCGGCGACTCGTCCATGGGAATGACATCTTCCATGACGAGGTAGCTGTGCTGCCATTCGTCGTAGGGCAGCGATTCGGCGATCTTGATCGCCTCTTGCTCGCTGGCGGCCTCGATGATGGTCTGGAACCGCACTTCGTGTCCGACGCGGAATCGCATGGACGGATCGCTCCTCGTTAGCCTTCGTGGCAATCTCTCTGGATAGCGTACGGGCAAGACGGCTCATCGCCAACCGGTGCATCCCACAAGCCCAGGATAGGCCCGGCGCCACCTGGACGGGAACGGCGAAGACGCCGTCCACGAGCGGGCGATGCCGGCGGCGCATGCCGGCGGGCGGCCGCATTCACGAACTGCCTCATCGTCCGGCACCGGGCGAGGCGGGCGAGTATAAGGTACGGCCACCGTTGCACGAGGCTCCGCATGTGACCTTCCGCGCCCAAGGCACCGACACCGTCGGCGCAGCGGCCGGCAGGCCCGCTGACGGCCCTGGGCATCCCGAGCTTCCGACTGTTCTGGTTGAGCGGCATCGGCCAGTATTTCAGCCAGGGCATGCAGCAGTTCGCGCTGCTGTGGATCGTGCTGGAGACGACCGGGTCGCTGACGCAATTGAGCGTGGTGGTGTTGCTGCAGGGCTTGCCCATGCTGTCGTTGATTCTCGTGGGCGGCGTGATGGCGGACCGCTTGAACCGCCGGCGCGTGCTGCTGGCGACGCAGTCGGGGCCGATGGCCGTCGCCGTGGCGCTGGCCGTGCTGCTGACGGCGGGTTGGCTGGCAATGTGGCACATCTACCTGGGCGCGCTGACGCTCGGCTCGTTCCAGGCGTTCAACCAGCCGGCGCGACGGGCGATGACGCGCGACCTGGTGCCGCACGCCGCGATGATGAGCGCGGTGACGCTCGAATCGTTGCTGATGACGTCGACGCGCGTGATCGGCCCGGCGATGTCGGGGGCGATTATCGGCGCGCTGGGCCTTGCCGCGTCGCTGTACGCGATCGCGGGGTTTTATCTCGTCGGCGTGCTGTTCCTGTGGGCGACGCCCTACATGGCGGTGGTGCGGCGGCCATTCGAGCGGCGGCCGTCGGTGGTGGGCGACCTGCTGGGCGGCGTGCGCTATGCGGCGAGGGAGCCGGCGCTGCGGAGCATCATCCTGCTCGCGTTCGGCGTGGGGTTCTTCGGCATGGCCTATTTGCAGCTGAACGCGGCGGTGGCGCGAGAGGTGTGGAACCTGCCGGCCGACGCGGCGGGGCGGTTCGTGACGGCGGCGGGTGTTGGGGCGCTGCTGGGCAGCGTGGCGCTGGTGGCATTGAGCCACTCGCGGCGCAAGAACTGGCTGCTGATCGTCGTGGGCATGGGGTTTCCGGTCGCGTTGGGGGCGTACGCGCTGTCGCCGTGGCTCTGGCTGGCCGTGGTGAGCCTGGGCCTGCTGGGGTTGACGAGCACTGCGACGACGAGCATGATCAACACGCTGATCCAATACACGGCGCCGGGGGAGTACCTGGGGCGGATGTTCAGCCTGACGCAGATCGGCGCGTCGCTCATGTACGTGGACGCGGCGCCCATTGGGGCGCTGGGCGAGGCGATTGGGCTGCGGTGGTCGATGGCGGCGGCGCTGCTGTTCCTGGTCCATGGCGCGGTGATACTGCTATACCAGCCGCACCTGCGGCGGCTGCGGGCCGATTAGCCGCGGCGCGACCGACCAAGGGGCGGGGCGCGCCGCCGTGGGTTCCGGTGTAACATCACGAGCACACTTGGCGCCTCGCCGCGCCGTCGTTTTAAGGAGAGGCGCCCCATGCCACGAACCAAGGTCAACGGTCATGACCATTTCTGGGAGGAGTTCGGGTCGGCCTCGTCGTCGGACGTGATGGTGATGCTGCACGGCGCGGCCGGCAGCGGGCGCGCGTTCTACCCGGTGGCGGAGCAGCTGGCGAGGGATGGATGGCGGGTGATCGTGCCGGACATGCGGGCGATGGGGCGGAGCGAGCACGTGGCGGAGATTCCGCCGTCGGCGTGGGTCGACGACCTCGCGGCGCTGCTGGACTACCTGAAGGTGCAGAAGGCGGTGATCGAGGGCACGTCGCTGGGCATGCGCGTCGCGCTCAAATTCGGCATCCTGCACCCGGACCGGGTGCGCGCGCTGGTGCTGGAGTCGAGCATCGTGGCGAACGAAGCGGGCGGCAACGCGGCGCTCAACCAGAACTTCAGCGCGCTGTCCGACGAGATGAAGGCGCGGCACAAGGCGAACCACGGCGACGACTGGGAAACGGTGGTGAAGAACTACTTCAGTATCCGCAACAAGCCAGAGCTGCAGGAGTTCTACAATCTGCGCGAGGCGGCGAAAACGGTGCAGCTGCCAACGCTGCTGCTGCGCGGCGACAAGGACGAGCCGGTGCACCCGTTGGCGCACACCGTGGAGCTGCGCCAGAGCATGCAGACGTCGCGCATGGCGGTCGTGCCGAACAACGGCACCGGCGTGATCGGCACCCACCCGGATGAGTTCCGCCGGTTGCTGAAGCAATTCATGGCGACGATGGCGACGCAGGCCGCCAGCTAGAGCGGGCGGACGGGTCGTGGAGCGGCAGCGGGCGCCCCGGCGAATCGGGGCGCCCTGCTTTTTGGCGTTGGGGGACGACCGGCCGGCGCGGCGGTGGACCTAGGCGGCCTTGCGGGACTCCATCTCGACCTTCGTTTGGCCCGCCAGCCAGACGAGGCCAAGGCCGGCAACGCCGAGGCCGAGCATTTTGGCGGCGGGGGAGGTCCGCATGGCGGCGATGCCGAGGGCGGTGAGTAGGCCCAGCTGCACGTAGTCTTTCACGGTGGCCTGGTCGCGCAGGTCGCTGAGCTCCTCGATGCCATCGGCGAGGACGCGGGTGAAGGAGCGTCCGAACTGCTCGCCGATGTCGGCGGCGGCACGGTTCATGACCTCGGCGGCCTTTTCCGCCTCTTGGGCAAGCCACTCGCGGAATTGGGCGCCGTGAGCGGGCTCGCGGGGCTTCTCGCTTGAAATGTTCTCCATCGCATTCCTTCGTGGCGCACGATTGCTTTCCATGTTGGCACGGCTAGGCGACGGGGCATCCGCCACGTGGACTATTGAGCGAGGTCAGCGATGGTATGAACGACGCGGCCGGGCGTCACCGTGGCGCCCGGCCGCAGGCCGGCGACGGCCTGCCTAAAGCGGGATGTTGCCGTGCTTCTTGGGCGGGTTGGTGTCGCGCTTGTTTTGGAGCATCTCAAGAGCGCGGATGAGCTTGGGGCGCGTTTCGGCGGGGTCAATGATGTCGTCCACGTAGCCACGCTCCGCGGCCTGGTAGGGCGTGGCGAAGGTTTCGCGGTACTCCTCGATGAGCTGGGCGCGCATGGCGGCGGGGTCGTCGGACATGGCGATGCGGCGCCGGTGGATGATGTTGACGGCGGCATCGGGCCCCATGACGGCGATTTCGGCGGTGGGCCAGGCGAAGTTCATGTCGTTACGGAGGTGCTTGCTGCCCATGACGATGTAGGCGCCGCCGTAGGCCTTGCGGGTGACGACGGTGATTTTCGGCACGGTGGCCTCGGCGTAGGCGTAGAGCAGCTTGGCGCCGTGGCGGATGATGCCGCCGTATTCCTGCTCCTTGCCGGGCATGTATCCCGGGACGTCGACGAAGCTGACGATGGGGATGTTGAAGGCGTCGCAGAAGCGGACGAAGCGGGCGGACTTGACGGATGCGTTGATGTCGATGACGCCGGCGAGGTAGGCGGGCTGCTGCGCGACGATGCCGACGGAACGGCCGCTCATGCGGGCAAAGCCGACGATGATGTTGGGTGCGAAGTCGCGGTGGACCTGCATGAAGTCGCCGTTGTCGACGACGCGCTCGAGGATGTTGAGCATGTCGTAGGGGCGGGAGGAGTCGTCGGGAACGATCGAGCGCAGCTCCGGGTCGGACCGCTCGGGATCGTCTTCCTGGTCGCCGAAGGGGGCTTCGTCGAGGTTGTTCTGGGGGAGGAAGCCGAGGAGGCGGCGGATTGTCTCGAGGCACTCCTCCTCGGAGTCGAGGGCGAAGTGGGCGACGCCGGAGTGGGCGGCGTGGCTATCGGCGCCGCCAAGCTCCTCTAGGGTGACGTCCTCGCCGGTGACGGCCTTGACGACCTCGGGGCCGGTGATGAACATTTGCGAAACGCCCTTCACCATGAGGGTGAAGTCGGTGATGGCGGGCGAATAGACGGCGCCGCCGGCGGAAGGGCCGAGGATGGCGGAGATTTGCGGGATGACGCCGGAGGCGAGGGTGTTCCGCATGAAGATGTCGCCGTAGCCGGCGAGGCTGACGACGCCTTCCTGAATGCGCGCGCCGCCGGAATCGTTCAGGCCGACGATGGGCGCGCCGTTACGCATCGCCATGTCCATGACCTTGCAGATCTTCTCGGCGACGACCTCGGACAGGGAGCCGCCGAACACGGTGAAGTCCTGGGCGTAGACGTAGGTGAGGCGGCCGTTGATGCGGCCGAAACCCGTGACCACCGCATCGCCGGGGTAGCGTTTCTCGGCGGTGCCGAAATCGGTGGCGCGGTGCGTGACGAAAGCGTCGATCTCCTCGAAGGAGCCGGCATCCAGCAGCCGGAGTATGCGTTCGCGGGCGGTGAGCTTTCCCTTGGAGTGTTGCTGTTCGACGCGGGCGGGGCCACCTGACGAGCGAGCGAGGTCCTTGCGGCGGGTCAGCTCATCCAGGCGTTCATTGGTCTTCTTTTGTACGGCCATATTCCTGGGGTGTTCCCGGGGATTGGATGCGCCATGCTAGCATTAGGCAAAGTGGGGGAGCAAGGCGTTTTAGGCTTCGTTATCTGTGTCAACGAAGACTAGACCAGTCTTTTCGCGACACCGATGTTACCTGTTTCGGCGGGAATTGCGGGACGCCGGCGCCGATTCATCGCATGGTGGACGTGGGACGCAACGGTTTTCTCAAAATCGTAACGACGGACGTCAATCACACTAGTATGGCTAACAGGAGCGCACGCCCGCGCGCGGCGTGGCCGTTGGGGCCAGGCCTGTCGCGGCGGCATCGTCATTGAGCCAGAACACCAGGTCGCCGCCGACACGGCGGATGAGCATGGGCTTGCCGGCGGAGCGGGCGTCGGCGCCAAGGCGCATGCGGACGGTGCCGACACGCTCGCCCGCGCTGAGGTGCAGGCGGCCAGCCTCGCCCGGCACGAGCCGTTCGATATAGCCGAGGTACTCCGCGAGGACGCCGGAGCCCACGCGGCCAACGGAACGCTTCATAGCCTCGTCGAGAGGCATGGTCCACTCCCCAATGGAGGAGCCAGGTGCGCCGTGGGCCATTATATCAGCCGCGTCCAGACGGTCGCGCCCACGCCCGCCGGCCGCGATCGCGAGGGGCGGCGCAAGCGGCAGCGAACGGCGATCTGGCGGCGGGCGACGCTGGATTCCCCTATGGTGATTGGGCGGAGACCTGCTATCATCCCGACGCTTCGCCATAAGCCGCGCCGCAGGCGTCCACACCGCGCTCGCCCGACCGCGCTACCTCCACCCGAAAGGCCCTCACGATGACGACCGGTCCGACGTATTTTTCAGAGGACGAGCTGATCAAACGTCTTCAAATCGTACAGCGCGACGTGGCGACGGGGCCGTTGGCCGACAGCCGCATGGAGGCGAACGCGCGCGAGTCGCGCAACCTGGTGGCGGAGGTGGCGTCGCGGGTGTATGCGGAGCCGGAGCGGTGGGGCATATCGAACATTCCCGAGAAGTACCGCGACGACGCGGCGCACGACGCGCTGGTGAGCCTGTTGCAGTCGGTGGGGGAATACAAGGGGCAGCGCCCGGTGACGGAGTGGTTCGCGCAGCTGGCGGAGGCGCACTTCCGCCGGGCGTGGATGATGAACGAGCCGCGGCGGGGGGAAGGCGCGCGGCCGCCCGATCCATCGCCGGAGCAGCAGGCGGCGCTGGAGCAACTGCTGGACGCGCCCGACAGCCCGTGGAAGCGGTTCGAGCGCGACTTTCCGCAGGAGGCGTTCGCGCTGCGCGTGCGCTACCTGATGAACCGGTCGCCGGAGGAGATGGCGGTGCTGCTGGACGCGCCCGATGCCCGGGCCATCGTGATGCGGCTGAACCGCGCCCGCGACCGCTTCCGCATGTTTTGCGAGCAGGCGGGGATGGACCGGAAGGAGCTTGCCAAGCTACTGACGCGCCTTGGAGAAGACGGACGATGACGATGGAGCGAAGCCCCAACCCGGGCACGATTCGGGCCGGCAAGGGACCGTGGCTGCGTTATGCGATGGAGGCCGCCGACCGGTGGGTGCGCCTGCGGGGCACCTATCCAGCGGAGATGCAGAAGTTCGGCGCGCACATCCGCGAGCTACGCTACCAGGCCGACTTGTCGCTCGAGGAGATGGCCCGGCAGACCGGCGCTCCGTACGAGGCGCTGGCGCTGTTGGAGCAGGGGCTGGTGCGCCCATCGGAGATTCCGGCGCCGATGTGGTCGCGCATCGCCCGGATGCTGGACGGCAAGGGGTCGACCCTGACGCCCATGCCGCAGCCGACGCCGCGAGCGGAGTCGCAGTTGTCGGGCGCGGCGCGGCACGAGGGACCGGCGCCAATCGGCCAGGTGGTGATCAAGGTGCTGGGCGTGGGCGGGGGCGGCTCCAACGCTGTGGCCCGCATGTACCGGCAGCGTGTCGGCGCGGTGGAATACATCGCCGTGAACACCGATGCGCAGCACCTGAGCCGGCTGGACGTGCCGGCCAAGTTCCGCATCGGCGACAAGGTGACGCGCGGGCTCGGCGTCGGCGGGCGGCCGGAGATCGGGCGCGAGGCCGCGATCGAATCACGGGAGCAGATCGAGCAGCTGTTGCACGGGACCGACCTGCTGTTCATCGCGGCGGGCATGGGCGGCGGCACGGGCACGGGCGCGGCGCCGGTGATTGCGGAGATCGCGCGCGGCCTGAATATCTTGACCATTGGCGTGGTGACCAAGCCGTTCCAGTTCGAGGGGCGACGGCGCGCGGTGCAAGCGGAGCAGGGCATCGAGCGCCTTCGGCAGTTCGTCGACACGCTGGCCATCATTCCGAACGACCGCCTGTCGGCGTTGTCGGACGAACGGATGACCGCCGAGAACGCGTTCCGCATCGCGGACGACGTGCTGCGCCAGGGCGTGCAATCGGTGACGGAGCTGGTGACGCAGGCGGGAGAGATCAACCTGGACTTCGCCGACGTGAAGTCGATCGTGAAGGATGCGGGCAGCGCGTGGATCGCCATGGGGCACGGCCGTGGCGACGGGAGGGCACTCGCGGCGGCGAAGGCGGCGGTGGCGAGCCCGCTGCTGGAGGTGCCGATCGACGGGGCGACCCGCGTGCTGCTGAACATCGCCGGGGGCGACAACCTGACGCTGCAAGAGGTGCGGGCCGTCGCGGACTTCATCGCGAAGGTGGTGGGCCCCGAGGCGAATATCATCTTCGGCATGGTGACCGACCCATCGCTGGACGATGAGCTACGGGTGACCCTGATCGCCACGGGGCTGCCGGGGCACACGCGCCAGGCGATTCAAGGCGCGTCGCTGGAGGACGTACGGGAACAGGCGTTGGCGGGCGAGCCGCCCGCGGCTCCGCCGACGGCCGAGGCGGAGCCATGGGCACGCCAAGCACCGGCGCCGGAGCCGGAACCATTCCAGCCGCCGCCACCGCCACCGCAATCGTCGGGCGGCAGCCTGCTCTCGCGGTTCGGCTTCGGCCGCAAGAAGAGCAAGTAAGGAACCATCGAAGGCCGTTCCCCGTCTTCATCCTTGAAAAGCACTTCGCTCAAGGAGCGGTTTCATGCGTCGATGGCCAATCATCCTGTTTGTCGCCGCGCTCCTTGCTCTTGGGCTCGCGACGTGCGCGAGCGCGACGCCGACTCCGGCCGCGACGCCGACCCCGGCCGGGCCGGGCACGCCGCGCGACTTGGAGGCGCTGACCATACACGACCGGCTGAGCATTCAGCTGACGTGGCAGCCGGGCAGCGGCACGGCGACGAGCTATCTGGTCCAGCGGTCGTCCGAGGGCGACGCGGGCGCTTGGACCGGCATCGCGGAGGTGACCGCGACGCGGACGGGCCATATCGACAGCGATGGGCTGGAAGACGGGCAGCGGTACTGGTATCGGGTACTGGCGCGCGATGCCGACCACACCTCGCAGCCGTCGAATGTCGTGAGCGCGGTTGCCACCGACCTGCCATCTCCGACGAGGACGCCATAGGCCGCGCGGCAATTGGCTTCACGCGTGGGCGGCGGCATGGTGGAATTCCCCCAATCGCGTTGGGCGTCGGCTACCTCGCACGGTGCGAACCGGAGACGTAGGGTGGATGCGGTGGCGCCACGCCATTGGGGGCAACGGTGGAACGCGGAAATCATCGAGAGGACATGCTGCAGGAGTTGGGCATCCTGCTGGCGGCGCAGGTGGGGGCCGAGGACGAGCGCGGCGGCAGCGCGCCGGCCCAGGCGCTGTTCTACAGCCAGCTCGCCGAGGCGCGGCTTGCGGAGGCCTGCGCTGAGCGCGGCGGGCGCGAGCCTTCGGACGTAGAGCATGCGCGGCAGCTACGCGACGAGGCGCAGCGCCTACTGGCGGAGGCCCGCGTGATGCACGCGGCCGCGGAACGCGAGCGCGAGGACGCGCACGAGATGATGGAGCGCGCGGTGGCGATGCGGGTGGAGGCGGAGCAGTTCGCCGCGCGGGCGCGGTCCCAAGCGGAGGCGGTGGCGCCAGAGCAGGCGGGACCACCGGAGGACGCCGCGACGGCGCCGGCCGGCTCCGCGCCCCAGCAGGTCCGCGTGACGCATCGCTCGCTAACGCCAACCAACGTGCTACGGCAGGTGGAGGCGCTGGGCGACCGCTTCGCGATCGCGCCGGCCGAGGGCGAGATCGCTCGGGCCACGCGGGGGGTCGCGCACTAGGAACGGTGGCCGGCCGGCGGGCGTAGGCAGGCCGCGAGACCGATGCGGCCGTTGGCTGCCGACCGTATGAGCCCCGGCCATCGCGCGAAACGGTGGCGACGCGGGCGCCGACCGCGCCCGAGACGCGGCGGTGAGTCCTGCTAGAACGCCACGCCGCCGCCACGAGCCTGGACACTTCTTCGTCCCGCATGGGATTCGCAATGCGGTCGTGCGGCGACATGGCAGGCTGCGGGCCGCGCGGCGTTAGACGTCGGAGTCGCCGCGTTTGCTGGGGAGGCAGGGCGAGCGCTCGCGCGGCGGCGGCGCAACGCGAGTCGAGAGCGGACGCGAACCGGGCCCACCGACGCGAGGTCGACGGGCCCGGTTCGTTGCGCGCGGAAGGGGGCTAGCGGCCGACGGCGACGAGGCTCGCGGTGCTTGGCGCCTCGGCGGCCTTGAGCACGCGGAGGATGAAGTCACGTCCGATGGCGGCGGACTGCTTGGTGATGGCGTGGCCCATGCCGCCGATGATGTGCGATTCGACGAGCACGCCCGCCTCGTCGAGCGTCGTGGCGGCTTCCAGGCTCATCTGCCACGACTGGGCGCGGTCTTCCATGCCATTGATGGCGCAGAGGGGCGTCTTATTCTTGATCTTCTCGAAGAACTTCTTGCGATAGTCCCGGCGCTGCGCGAGGGAGTCGGGCGAGAACAGGTAGCCGCTGTGCGCGATGAAGCCGCCGATGCCTTGCGCGAGGCGCGGGATGACGTGGCACACGAGGATGCAGCCCTGCGAGAAGCCCCAGGCGACGACGCGGTCGCGGCCGACGCCGTGCTGCGCGGCCTTCTCATCGATGTAGCCGTCGATGGTGGGGATGATGGCGTTGAGGCCTTCGACGCGCGTTCTTTCGCTGAAGCGGTCGTACCACATCCACGAGTTCTCGCGCTTCTCCGTGCGCGCGCTCTTGGGGTCGCGGGCGGGGTCGTAAGCGAAGGGAGCGTTAGGCGCGTGGAAGTGCGTGCGCGGCAGCGCGGGGGCCAACTCCTCGAACAGGAATTTCGCCTCGCTGCCGTTGCTGCCGAGGCCGTGGAAGTAGAGCAGGACGCTGTCGGCCTTGCCGGCGAGCGGTGCCTGGTCCAGCCCGCCATTCGTCAGGGTTGCCATGCGATCTCTCCTAGCGGACATGAATGAGGGCTACAGCGCCAAGGCACGCCGCTGGAGCAGCCAGCCGAGCACGTGCTCGTTGAAGAACACGGGCTGCTCGATGTTGCTCAGGTGCCCGGCGGTCGGAATGAGCAGGGACTCGGAGCCCTTGATCTTGGCGTGCATCTTGCGGCCGACCTCCGGCGTGGTGAGCCGGTCGTCCTCGCCGAAGACGAGGAGCGTGGGCACTTGAATATTGGAGGCGTCCGGGTATTCGGAGCGTTTGGTGTTGGCCCGCACGGTCTTGATATACATCTCCTTGTGGAGCATCGACATGCTGTCGACCAGGCGCTGCCACGACTCGCGCGACGACTTGCGGCCGATGAGCGTGTCGGCGACGGCGGGGGCCATGTCCTTCGGCTCCTTGCCGGCGAGCAGCGGGGCGGTGCGAAGGCGGACGAATTCCTCGATCTCCGCCGGGGTGCGGCTGCGGCTGAGGCCATCCGACGTGTCGCAGAGGACGAGGGTGGCGACGCGCTCCGGGTGCATGCTGTAGAAGTCCTGCGCGATCATGCCGCCCATGGAGAGGCCCATGATGTGCGCCTTTTTCGCGCCGTAGTGATCGAGCAGGCGCAGCAGGTCTTTCGAGAAGTCCCTGGGGTCGAGCTCGCCGTCGTAGTCGCCGGAGTTACCGTAGCCGCGGGCGTCCCAGGCGACGACGGTGAAGTGGGGGGCGAACTCGGGCAGCTGGTCGTGCCAGTTGGAGCGGTGGCCGCCGATGCCGTGCATCATGACGAGCAGGGGGCCGCTGCCTTGCTTGTCGACGGCGATGCGCGGGTCGCCGGGAATGTATTCGGTCGTCCAGGTCGGCTGCGGGGCGGTCGTCGCCATCGGTGCCTCCTACCGATACGCAAAGTGGGCGCATGGTAGCAGGAAGCGGTGGAAGTCGCACCATCGGCGGCGCGGCGCCTCTAGTGGAGGGCGACGGCCGACACCATCCAACACTTGGGCAGCGTGTCGTGGGTCACGCCCGCGCTGGGAATGGGCACCATCGCGGCGCTGCTGTTCTGGCAAGGCCGGCGGTGGCGGGTGCCCGGCACGTTGGTGATCAACGTGGCGGCGACGGCGGCCGTGTGGGTGTTCGGCATCGATACGCCGACGCTCGCCAGCCGTTACGGCGAGCTGCCGCGCGGCTTCCCAGTGCCGGACCTGCGTGTCATCGACCCCGGCCTGTTCCTTGACCTGCTGCCCTCCGCGATCACGGTGGCGATTCTGGCGGGCGTGGAGTCGCTGTTGAGCGCGATGGTGGCCGACGGCATGGCGCGGGACGGCAGCCATCACGACCCGGACAAGGAGCTGCGCGGGCAGGGACTGGCGAACATCGTGTCGCCGATCCTTGGAGGGATACCGGCCACGGCGGCGATCGCGCGGACGGGCGCGTCGTTGCGGAACGGGGCGACATCGCGGATGGCGGCGGTGGTCCACTCGGCGGTGGTGCTCACGGCGACGCTGGCGCTGGGTGGGCTGGCGGGGCGTCTGCCTCTCGCGGTGCTGGCCGCCATCCTGATCGTGACGGCGTACAACATCGCCAACGTGCCCGAGATCGCGAAGCTGATCCGCGCGGCGCCACGCGAGGACCTACTCGTGCTGTTCATCACCATGAGCATCACGCTGCTGTTCGACCTCACGTATGCAATCGCGCTCGGCGTGCTCGTGTCGGTGTTCTTGCTGCTGCGGCGGCTCATTCAAGTGCCGTCGACCTCGGAGCCGGTGCCGAATGCCCGCGGGCATATCCAGGGCGTGTCGGTCGAGCTCAGCGACCTGATGCGCTCGCGGCCGGACATCGCCTTCTTCAACGTGTGGGGCGTGCTCTCGTTCTATTCGACGGCGCGTTTCGAGCACGAACTGGGGCGGGACCGGCGACCGTTGATCCTGCGGATGAAGGACGTTGCGTACATCGACACGTCGGGGCTGCTGACGCTGGAGGCGATCATCGAGCAGCACCAACGCGCGGGGCTGCTCATCATGCTCACCGCGATGCGGCCCGAGGTGCGCCAGGAGCTGGAACAGTTCGGCATCTTGGAGGCGATCGGGCCGGAGAACGTCTTCGAGCACACGGCCGACGCGATCGCGTCGGTGCCGCCTCCGGACACGGCGCCACGGCCCGCGCCACCGCCGGTCACGATCCGCTAGCCTCCGGCGGGGAGCCGGCCGCCGGGCGATGCTATGATGCGGCCTCGGCACGCCCACACGTTCGAGCCGAGGGGACGCCGCGATGCAGAACACCGCCGCCCGGCTGTTGATACTCAATGCCGCGCTGACGATCACGGCCGACCCAACGATGGGTGAAGGCTTGCTCGGCGTACGCCAGGGCGCCGACGTCCTCATCGTTGGCGATTCGATCGCCAGGGTCGGCGATGGAATACGAGCGGCGGGCGCGCGCACGATCGACGCCGACGGCTGCATCGTGATGCCCGGTTTCGTCGACGTCCACGACCACCTGTGGCAGTCGCTCATCCGTGGGCGCGGCGCCGATCAAGAGCTGCCGCAATGGCTGGCGGCATGCGTTTTCGCCCTGGCCGCCGCGACGATCACCCGCGAGGAGTCTCAAGCGGCGGTGCGCATCGGCGCGTTGAGCCTGGCGACCGGCGGCGTGACGACGGTGGTGGACTGGTCGCACACGTTCAACCCGGCGTTCACCGACGGCAATATCGCCGCGTTGGCCGATTCCGGCATGCGCTTCGTGTTCGGCCACAGCGTCTATAGCCCGGCGATGGCCGAGGAGGCGGCGCGCATCCGGCTGGCGCTGGCCGCGCTGCCGAGGGCGATGGGGCTGCACGTCTGCTCGCACCCGTCGCTGTCGCTCCAGTCGCAACTGGAGACGGCCGCGGGCTTCGCGGGGGAGCACGACCTGACGCTCGACGTGCATTTCCTCGAACACCAGAGCCAGCGCGCCGACGAGCCGCTGGCGGCGCTGCGGGCGACCGGAGCGGTGGGCCGGCGGCTGTTCCTCGATCATGCCGTGCATGCGACGGACGCGGAGATCGCGCTGCTCGCGGAGGCAGGCGCCCGCGTATCGCACAACCCATTGAGCAACCTGCGGCTGGCGTCGGGCATCATGCCGTTGGCGAAGTGGCACGCGGCGGGCGCGAAGGTGGGCTTGGGGCTCGACGGCGGCACGAACGACACGCCGGACATGTTCAACAACATGCGCGTGGCGGTTGGGTTGCAGCGGGCGCTGGCGAAGTCGGTGGGCACGTATCCGGGCGTGGCCGACGCGTTGCGGATGGCGACGATTGGCGGCGCGGAGGCGTTGGGGCTGGAGGACCGTATCGGGTCGCTGACGCCGGGGAAACTGGCGGATGTGATTGTGGTGGACCCGAGCGGCGTGAACTTCGCGCCGAGGGGCGATTTGGTGAGCCAGCTGGTGTTTTGCGGGCAACCGGCGAACGTGCGCGACGTGATCGTGGGCGGGCGCGTGCTCAAGCGCTGCGGCAGGCTGGCCGGCGTGGCGGTGAAGGAGGCCGTGCGCGACGCCGAGCGGGCGGCGGCGAGCGTGTGGGGCCGCGCGCGGGGGTGACCGAGCCGCCGGG
>Ga0194132_10002729_pt1 | contig 32536 bp, 26 predicted proteins | sample TA2KigOf80mmetaG_FD_148612 | JGI IMG/M metagenome (GOLD analysis project Ga0194132, IMG submission 148612) | Freshwater microbial communities from Lake Tanganyika, Tanzania - TA2015054 Kigoma Offshore 80m | ecosystem: Environmental > Aquatic > Freshwater > Lake | place: Tanzania: Lake... | reverse complement strand
TGCTGGTGGCCCGCCCCACCCGCAGTGTCGAGAACACCCTTGGCGGGGAAGAGACCGCCACCGCCCTGTTCTACGAAGGGCGGTTGATGGTGAACATCCCCCTCAAGCCCATCGCCCCCTTTGTCAACGTCGGCTTCGGCCGCATCATCATCACCTCCACCGACGCGCCCCAGACCCAAATCCCCACCGACGTCAACGGCATCGAGATCCCGCTGACCCCCGAGCAACAGCAGAAGGTGGAGTTGGCCAACAGCGCCCTGAAGGCCATGTCCAAGCTCCAGCACAACACTGAATTCAGCTATGGCCTGGGCGCCCGCAAAGCCCTCAATGACCGGCTGGACATCCGCGTCGATCTGCGCCAGTACGCGGTGTTCTCGGTCAAGGGCATTGTGGCCCAGAAGGCCAGGGAAGAGCTCGCCGGCCAGATCCAGGACCAGACGGGCCTCGACCTGCTGCCGGTCGAGAAGGAGCGCACCGTCCGCTACGAGGAGCTGAGCCTGGGGGTGAACTTCCGCTTCTGAAGGGCAGGGGCTGGTCCGGGGCCGGCGACCGCCCTGGGGCATGAGGGCCATGGAGAGCACTCCTTCATCCAGCATCAAATGGCTCCGCGAGCAACTGGTGCAGGCGCGTCGCGCCAGGGACCTCGATCTGCTCGAACAGGTCGAGGAGGGCCTGCACGCCCTGGGTGAATGCCGGTACCGCTGCTGCCTGCTCGACTACGACCGCTGCGAGCCCTCCTACTATGTCCGCCTGCTGGGCTATGAGCAGGGCCGGGTCCGCGCCGAGATCGAGTACCCCATCAACCCCGGACTGAGCCAGGTGCAACTGTTGCCCCTGTCGCACCTGGCCGATTACCACGAAGCCCGCAGTTGGGATGATGTGCGCCGCATCTATGCGGCCATCGCCCCTTTCATCCACCAGAAGGCCGTTCCCCTCGCCAGGGAGGCGCGGCCCCGCCCCGCCGATGAGCAAGCCCGTTACGCCGAAGCCGAACTGGTGTCGCCGGTCCCCACCTGGACCCCTGCCCGGATCGGTTGGTTTGCCGCCGGGGGGGTGGTCCTGGCGGGGATCTTTCTACTCCTCATGCTGAAGGCCGGCCATTGACTGCCTCTGCCCAAGGGTCCGCACCTGCCACCTGCGCGTATGTCTTCGCCGACGGCTCGGCCTGCACGGGGGAGGCCCCGAGCGAGGGCGGCCTGTGCTTCTGGCACGACCCCAAGGCCCCCAAGGATGGCCCCGAGATCCGCCAGCAGCTCGAAGCCTGGGCCCGCAGCGGCCGCTCGATGGAGGGATTCGTGCTGCGCCAGGCCCGGCTCGAAGGGGCGAGACTCAGCAGCCAGGACGGCTTCGTCCTGCGGGGTGCGGACCTGTCGCGGGCCAGCCTCCAGGGGGCCAGCCTCTTCAACCTCGACCTGCGCGGGGCCCAACTGCTCAAGGCGGATCTGACACGGGCCAACCTCAACCACGCCAGGCTCGAAAACGCCGACCTCCTGGGGGCGATGCTCGAGGGGGCCAAACTCGAAGAGGTCGAATGGGGGGCGGTCGTCCTGCAGGAAACCAGGGCCGATGCCGCTATCGCCGCAGGCACAACCGAGGAGGGGGAGCGTCTTTACAAAGAGGCCGAGGAGGTGTACCGCAACCTGCGCCGCACCTACGACGCCTCCGGGTATTTCCAGGACGCCGGCCGCTTTTTCTACCGCGAGATGGTCATGCGCCGCAAGCTCTTGCCCCGCTGGTCAACGGCGCGGATCTGGTCCAGGCTGGTGGACCTGGTGTGCGGGTACGGGGAGAGCCCGCCCCGGGTGATCCTCTTCTCCAGCCTCGTCGTCTTTGGGGCGGCGGTTTTCTATTTTTTGCTGGGGGTCCACACCCCGCACGGCTTCCTTATAGCCGAGCCTCAGGCGGGCATCGTCGAAAACGCCAACCGGTACCTGACCTGCGTCTATTTCAGCGTCGTCACTTTCTGCACCATCGGGTACGGAGACGTCCTGCCCACGGGCTACACCCGGGCCGTGGCTGTGATCGAGGGCTTCATCGGCGCCTTTTCCATGGCCCTTTTCATCCTCGTCTTCAGCAAGAAGATGACCCGCTCGTAGGAGCCCCTGCCCATGCTGCTGCCCCTGGGATTCCTGGTCTGCCTGCTGGCTCTGAGGCCGGCCCCCGGTGCCGCCCAGGCGCTGCGGGCCCAGGAACTCTTTGCCGAAGGGCTGGACCTCCAGTTCGGCAAGGCCGGGCGCCAGGCCGACCCTCAGCGCGCCCTCGAGCGGTACCTGCAGGCCGTCCAGCAGGCCCCCGAATACTTCAAGCCCCTGTATAGTGCCGGGTTCATCTACTACGAGCGCGGCGATTACGGCAATGCCCGCAAGTACCTGGGCATGGCCATCAGCGCCGCCCGCGGCGTGTCGGCGGCCGATGAGGCCATGGCTTCTACCGCGTACGGGGGGTGCTTTCTCAAGGAGGCCCGGCACCAGGAGGCGGAGAAGTGGCTGCGGGCCGCCGTTCGCCTCAACCCCGGCCTGCCCGAGGCCCACGTCAACCTGATCAACTGCTATCTGGCCCAGGACCGGGTCGAGCAGGCGCGCAAGGCCATCGAGGAGGCCAGGCAGCAGGCTCCCCATCCCATCTATCAGAAACTCGAGGCGCGCATCGCCGGCAGCGAGGGCTGGACCCTGGCTTATCCTGGGGGTCTGCGCCTGGCGGCCATCGCCGCGGCGGGGGGCCTGATTCTCGTGTTGGCGGCGCGTTTCCGCCGCCGCCGGGTTTGACCGGGCCGCCTCGCGGTTCTATCTTTAAGACCAACTTGTCCAGGTGCCGGAAACCGAGGGTTTCCGGAGAATAGGGAAGGCGGTTAAAAGCCGCCGCGGCCCCGCCACTGTAACCGGCACGCTTCGCCCTGGCGCACGCCACTGATCCTGCGGGATTGGGAAGGCCCGCGCCCCAGGCGCCGGAAGTCAGGAGACCTGCCTGGACCTTCAGGGATGCAGCGCCTTCGTGGGAGAGGCCATGACCCGGATCTGGTGTACCGCGCCGATCTCCCTTGAGATCGGTTTTTTTTTGTGATGACTCTGCTCGAATTGGCGGGTGTGACCGCCGGGTACGGCGACCAGGAGCCGGTGGTCAGCGAGGTGGACCTCAGGCTGGGCGAGGGGGATTTCCTCGGTCTGATCGGCCCCAACGGCTGCGGCAAGAGTACCTTGCTGCGCGCCGCGGCCGGGGCGCTGGGGCTGCGGGGTGGCCGGGTGCTCCTCGACGGGGGCGAGTTGCGGCACCGCTCTCACCGGGAACGGGCCCAGTTGCTGGGGGTGGTCGCCCAGGAGAGCCTCTTCGCCCCCGGCTTCACGGTGCGGGAGATCGTCGCCATGGGACGGCACCCGCACCTGGGCCGCTTCGGGCGGCCGGGCCGGGAGGACGAGTACCAGCTCCACCACGCCATGGACCAGACCGGCATCCTTGCCCTGGCCCACCGCGAGGCCCAGGCCCTGTCGGGGGGGGAAAGGCAGCGGGTGGCCATTGCCCGGGCCCTGGCCCAGCGCCCCCGCCTCCTGCTGCTCGATGAGCCCACCAACCACCTGGATATCAACCACCAGATCGAGGTTTTCGACCTGCTCCACCAACTCAACGAGGAGCAGGGCCTGGCCATCCTCTGCGTCACCCACGAACTCAACCTGGCGGCCCAGTACTGCCGCACCATCGCCCTGATGGAACAGGGCCGCCTGCGGTCCTGGGGTCTGCCCGGCGAGGTACTCAACGCCGACTTGCTGAGCGCCGTCTACGGGGTGGAGGTGGTGGTGGAGGAAATCAGCGGGGCGCCCCACGTCTTTCCCCTTACCCGGCGAACCCGGCTCAACCTGGCGGCAAGAGGTGGGGCATGAGAGGATGGTTCCTACTTTTTTGGTGCTGGGCCGGCCTGGGCTGGGCTCAGCCGGTGGTCGATGACCTGGGGGTCAGCGTGGCACTGCCCCATCCCCCGGCCCGCATCGTCTCCCTGGCCCCCAGCAACACGGAACTCCTCTGCGCCCTGGGCCTGGGGCCGCGGTTGGTGGGGATCACCGAGTACTGCAACTATCCGCCCCAGGTGCAGCAGGTGGAGAAGGTGGCCGGGTACTCCAACCTCAACCTCGAAAAGATCGTCGGGGCAGCCCCCGACCTGGTGCTGGCGGCGCGGGGCAATGACCTGGAGGGCATCGCTGCCCTGCGGGCCGCCGGCATCCCGGTCTTCTCCCTCGATGTGCAGACCCTGGCCGGGCTGATCGAGGCGGTCGGGCGGGTGGGAAGACTGGCTGGGGCCGGGGAGGAGGCCGGGCGCCTGCAGGACGATTGGCGCGCCTGCCTGGGCCGGGTGCGGGCCCGGGTCGATTCCTCGGCGGGGCAGCCAAGGGTGATGTGGGGCTATTTCGGCGAGCCGGTCTACACCGCCGGGGCCGGCACCCTGATCGATGATATCATCGCCACGGCCGGGGGGGTGAACCTGGGTCGCCAGGCGCCGGGGGCCTGGCCCCAGGTCAACCTGGAGACCATCCTCTCCTGGGCCCCGGAGGTGCTCCTGTGCGCCGCGATGGGCGAAGCCCAGACCGCTGCCGGGGAACTGGCCCGGCTGCGGGGACTGGAAGGTTGGAACCGGCTGCCGGCCGTGCGTCAGGGCCGGATCTATCAGCTTGAGTCGGACTGGCTCACCAGGCCGGGGCCGCGGGCCTTCCTCGCCCTCGAAGCGCTGGCAGCCCTCCTCCATCCCGCTGGGGATTGAGGGTGAAACGACTCCCCCTGCGGGTGCTCCTGCCCGTCCTGGGTCTGATCCTGGGAGGGCTAGTGGTGGTGTCCCTGGGAGCCGGGGCGGTGGCCATCCCCCCGGCCCGGGTGGTGGAGGCCCTGGCCGGGGTCCAAACGGGAACGGGTCCAGAATTGACCATAGTCCGCGACATACGTCTGCCCCGGGTGCTGTTGGCCGCCCTGGTCGGGGGGATGCTGGCTCTCAGCGGGGCAGCGATGCAGGGCTTCTTCCAGAACCCCATGGCCGATCCCTACATCATCGGGGTGTCCTCGGGGGCGGCGCTGGGGGCCACCGCGGCCCTGTCCCTGTCCCTGGACTTCTGGGTGTGGGGGATCAGCTCGGTCTCGGCCTTCGCCTTTGCCGGGGCCCTGCTGGCCGCCCTCCTGGTGGCGGGGATCTCGCTGCGGGAGGGGCGGCTGCCGGTGACGGTGGTGCTGTTGAGCGGGGTGGCGGTGGCCTCCCTGGCCTCGGCCCTGACCCCGCTCCTGATGCTGGCTTCGCAGGCCGATCTGCAGCGGGTCTTCTACTGGCTGATGGGCAGCCTTTCGTCCCGCCGCTGGGAACACCTGCACATGGTCTGGCCCTACGCCTTGGGCGGGGCAGTCCTGCTCCAGTGTTATGCCCGCGATTTGAACCTGATCCTCCAGGGGGAGGAGCAGGCCCAGTACCTGGGGGTGGAGGTGGAGCGGGTCAAGCGGGTCCTGCTGGTGGTCTCGGCGTTGCTGGCGGCAGCGGCGGTGGCGGTCAGCGGGGTGGTCGGCTTCGTCGGGCTGATCGTGCCCCACCTCATGCGCCTGGTGGTGGGTCCGGACCACCGCCGCCTCTTTCCCGCCTCATTGCTGGGTGGGGCGGTCCTGGTGGTGGGGGCCGACCTGCTGGCCCGGCTGGTGCTGGCGCCGGCCGAGCTGCCCATCGGGGTGATCACCTCCCTGTTGGGCTGCCCCTTTTTCCTGTACTTGCTGCGCCGCCGCAACGGGGCGGTGCTCTGAACATCGACCTGCGTAGGGATCAGATGGGAACGGACGAGATCGCCGTGGTGTCGGGGTTGCCCCGCTCGGGCACCTCGATGATGATGAAGATGCTGGAGGCCGGGGGTCTGGAACCCCTGACCGACGGGCAGCGCGAGGCCGACGAGGACAACCTGGGAGGGTACTACGAATTCGAGGCGGTGAAAAAGGTGGCCCAGGACCCCGGCTGGCTGGAGCAGGCCAGGGGCCGGGTGGTCAAGGTGATCTCGCGGCTGCTCTACGACCTGCCCGAAGGCTACTCCTTCCGTGTGGTCTTCATGCTGCGGGATCTCGACGAGGTGCTGGCCTCGCAGGAGCGGATGCTCCAGCGCCGGGGCCGGGCCGAGGGCGGGGCTGCCGACGCTGACCTCAAGCGCCTCTTCCAGCGCCACCTCGACGAGGTGGCCCAATGGCTGAAAGCCCGGCCCAATTTTACGGTGCTCTACCTGAACTACAATGAGATCCTCGCCGGGCCGGAGCCACAGATCGCCCGGTTGGTCCAATTCCTGGGCAACAACCTGGACCCCGCCCGGATGGCCGCGGTGGTGGACCAGGGGCTGTACCGGCAGCGCCGTTGACCCCGCCCACATTGGCGCGTGTCCGCGGACCTGCATATATTGAGCCTTGTCGCTGGTGCAACCCCCCGGTAGTGCGCCGGGTGGTTGCTGAAAAGGGAACCCGGTGCGAATCCGGGGCTGCCCCGCAGCGGTGAGCAGGAACGAAAGCCGTCAACAAGCACTGGTCCGGCCACGGACTGGGAAGCGACGGCCAGTAGGTGGCGGCATTGCCGCCCTGCCTGCGAGCCCGAAGACCTGCCGGCGCTCATCGCCCGCCCCAATAGGGTGGGCATCGACCTGGACTTTCGCGGGAGAGCAGGGGTCGAAGACGGCGCCGCTGGCATTGGCCAAGGCGCTGTACCCCTCCCACCTGCATCCCCCCAAAGTCCACCGAAGCAGCGATACGCCTTTCGCGGGAGAGGCATCGCCGGCCCCGGCCGGAGTTCCTGTACCCGCAGGCGGTCGGCTGCACGCCGAGGGGTATGTGCAGGATTGCCCACATTGCCGCGCTGGCGGCCCTGACCTGGCTGCCTGGCGCGGTCCATGCCGCCAACTGCGGCCGGGTGACGGATGCCCGCACTGGTGAGGGCGTAGGAGGGGCCTGGATCAGGATCAGCCCGTCCGGGGCCCGGACCTACAGCGACAGCAGTGGGTTCTTCTGTTTGGACCAGGTGCCGGCCGGCACCTGGTCCATCGAGGTCGAACGCCTAGGGTACCAACCCCTCCGCAGGGAGGGGACTCCGACCCTCCTCCTGCAACTCCAGCCTCAACCCCTGCTGCTGCCTGGTCTCAATGTGGCCGCCCCGCGCCCGGGGGAGACCGGGGTGGCCACCTTTGTCGAACACCTGCCCGTCGAGGCGCACCGCCCCGAGTCTCTGCCCCAGCTCCTAGAAAGGGCGGCGGGGGTGCAGGTCCGCCGCCAGGGCGGGCTGGGCAGCTTCAGCACCGCCTCGATACGCGGGTCCACCGCCGAACAGGTGCTGGTGCTGGTCGATGGGGTGCCCCTCAACCAGGCCATCGGTGGGGGGGTGGATCTGGGCCGCCTGCTGGTGGGCGGGGTGGAGGAGGTGGAGGTGTACCGGGGGGCCGTGCCGGCCCGTTTCGGGGGCAACAGCCTGGGCGGGGCGGTCAACCTGCGCACCCGCACCCCTGCCGCCCGCCCGCGCCTGGCCCTCCAGGGCATGGGGGGCTCCTTCGCTACCTGGCAGGCCAGCGCCGCCCTCAGCGGGCCGTGGCGCGGGGGCCAGTACCTGGGGCTGGCCCAGGGCATGGGCAGCCGTAACAACTTTTCCTTCCGCGACGACAACGGCACCCCCTACAACCCCGGCGACGACGAGGAATCCCGCCGCCGCAACAGCGATTTTTCCTCCCTGCGCCTGCTGGCCAAGGCCGAGCGCCCCTGGGGGATGGGGCAGGTGCGGGCCAGCCACACCTTGGACCTGCGCCACCAGGGCATCCCGGGCATCGGCAATTACCAGGCCCTCCAGGTGCGCTTCGACACCTGGCAGGGTCTCAGCCGTGCCGAGTTGGCCGGTCCCTTCTCCGCCGCGGCCGGGTACGAGCTGTCCCTGTACCATTCCCTCCAGCAAGATACCTACAAGGACCTGGCCGGGGAGGTGGGCACCGGGGTGCAGCACCACCGCAACACCACCCAGGGCTACGGCGCCCAGGGAGCCCTCTACCGGCTCTGGGGCCGGACCGGGTCCCTCACCTTGACGGCCAGGCTCAGGGAAGAACATTTCTCCCCGCGCGATCTGTTCCGGTCCGCCGCCCGCCTGCCCCACAGCCACCGCCGCGCCGCCCTGCTGGGAGGCGAGGGGGAGTTGGGGCAGGGCAGACTGCGCCTGGTGGCCTCGGGCCAGGTGGAGGGGGTTTGGGACGCCCTGGCCAGGGCGGGGGGCATCGGGGTGGCGCCGGGCGGAGTGGGCGGCAAGCGCGCCCTTCTGCCCGGCGGCCAGGTAGGCGCCGAATGGGCCCTGGGTCCTGGCCTGGCCCTGCAACTCCACCTGGGCCGGCACCTGCGGCCCCCCAGCTTCTACGAGCTTTTCGGCGACCGGGGGGCGGTAATTGGCAACCCCGCGCTGCGGCGGGAGCGCGGCATGCACTGGGACGGGGGGCTGCGGCTGGCCCGGCCCGGCCCGGCGGTGTGGCGCCGGCTGGAGCTGGCCGGGTACCGCAAGGAGACCCGGGACCTGATCCGTTTTGTGCAGAACTCGCAGCAGGTCTCCCGGCCCCACAACATCGGCCGGGCTCTGGTCCGGGGCCTGGAGTTGCGCGCCGAGCTGGGACTGGGGCCGGCGCGGCTGAGCGGCAACTACACCTACCAGCGGGCCCTCAACCAGTCCGCCTTTCCCTCTGAACGTGGCCGGGACCTGCCCAATGCCCCGCGCCACAGCTTCAACCTGCGCAGCGAGACCCTTGCCTGGCGGTGCGGGCTGTACCACGAACTGAACGGCGAGAGCCGGCAGTACCTGGACCGGGCCAATCTGCGGCCGGTGGCGGGCCGCCTGCTCCATACCCTGGGTGCGCGGCTGCGGCCCAGGGCCGGTATCGAGGCCACCGCCGAGGTCCGCAACCTGGGGGATATACAGGTGGAGGACCTGTGGGGGTACCCGCTGCCGGGCCGATCCTTTTTCCTCGCCCTGAACCGGGAGTTTGGCGCTGGCCAGGGGCATCCACCTTCCCCCCAAACCGAGGAGTGATCCAATGAGAAACTGGTCCAGATTCGCCGCCCTCTGCTGCCTGCTGGCCGCCCCAGCCGCTGCCCAGAACCCACTGGTGGTGCTTACTTCCGACTTCCAGACCGGCAGCCTCGCCCTGCTGGAGGCAGGGGGTGGGGCGCCGAGCACCGACCTGTTGACCATCCACAGCGACGCGGTAGCCCGGTACCACGACGGCAGGGTGTACGTGATCAACCGCCTCGGCCAGGACAATATCCTGGTGCTGGACCCGGCAGCCCCCGCCGTCCCGCTGCTCCAGTTTTCGGTGGGCAACGGCAGCAACCCCCAGGACCTGGAGTTCGCCAGCAAACAGAAAGCCTACGTCTCTCGCCACAACAGCGCTTCCCTGCTGGTGGTCGATCCTCGCAGCGGGGACTCCCTGGGCGAAATCGACCTGAGCGCCTTTGCCGACGCCGACGGTCTGCCCGAACTTACGGAGATGGCCCTGGTGGGGGACCGCCTCTACGTGGCCTGCCAGCGCCTGGACCGGAACGCCGGCTGGGTTGCCAGCCAGAGCGTGCTGCTGGCCATCGACATCACTACAGATCAGCTGGTCGATTGGGACCCCGGCCAGGACGGGGTGCAGGGCCTGGCGCTCCAAAGCGTCAACCCGGGCAACCTGATCGAGATGGGGGGCAAGCTCTACGTCGGCCAGACCGGCCAGTACGGGGTAGCAGACGGGGGGGTGGAGGTGGTGGACCTGGCCAGTGGCCGCAGCGAGGGGCTGGTGCTGGGGGAAGCAGAGCTGGGAGGGGATCTGACCTCCTTCGCCCTGGTTTCTGCGGCAAAGGGCTACGCGGTGGTCTCGGCCCCGGATTTCAGCAACAGCGTGCGGCCCCTGGACCTGGCGACAGGCAAGGCGGGGCCGGCCCTGGCCGGGCATTCGGGCGGTTACACCCCGGACCTGGAGGTGGATGAGGGCCGGTTGGTGGTGGCCGACCAGGGCACCTTCAGCGATCCGGGCCGCGCCGGGCTACTCATGTACGATACCGCCACCGACGCGCTACTGGCCGGACCCATCGCCGTGGGCCTGCCCCCGGTGAGCATCGCGGTGCTGGGCGAGGGCCGGACCACCGCGGTGTCAGAGGAGAGGGGCAGCCTGCCTGCCCAGACCTACCTGGGCACTGCCTACCCCAACCCCTTCAACGCCTCCACCCTGATCCCGCTGGCGGTGGGTGCCGAAGCCACCACCTTGGACCTGACCATCTACGATGCCCTGGGGCGGGGGGTGCGCCTCCTGTCGGGCGGGAGACTGGCAGCCGGGTCCCACGCTTTCCGCTGGGACGGCCGCGACGATCAGGGGCAGGCCGTGGCTAGCGGTCCCTACCTGGTGGAGTTGCGCGTGGGTACTAGGCGGCAGACCGGCAAACTCCTGTTGCTGAAATGAGGCGATCATGGTGAGACTCACCCGCATCTATACCCGCACCGGCGACGGTGGCGCCACCCGTCTGGGGGACAATTCCCAGATCGACAAGACGGATATACGCCTGGAGGCGTACGGGACGGTGGACGAACTCAACGCGGTGGTGGGCCAGGCCCTGGCCTCTGGGGGCCTCGAAGCGCCCCTTGCCGAGGTGCTGCGCCGGGTGCAGAACGAACTTTTCGACCTGGGCGCCGACCTGTGTACGCCCCTGCCCGACCAGGAGACCCGGTTGCGCATCGAGGCCGGGCAGGTGTCGGCCCTCGAAGCGCAGATCGACCAGCTCAACGAGGGATTGCCCTCCCTCCGCAGTTTTGTCCTTCCCGGCGGCACTCCGGGCAACGCCTGGCTCCACCTGGCCCGCACCGTGTGCCGGCGGGCCGAGCGCCGGGCCTGGGAACTGGCCCAAGGTGCCAGGGTCAACCCACAAGCCCTGGTGTACCTCAACCGGCTCTCGGACCTGTTCTTCGTCATGGCCCGGCGGGCCGCCACCGGAGAGGAGGTGCTTTGGGTCCCGGGTCAGAGCCGGCCCTGAGTAATTGATCCGCCATGAGGCCGGGTGTATATTGTCGGGGACGAGAGGAGGGTCTCTATGGCCAAAGCAGCACGGTGGTGTGCAGCGCTCTTGCTGCTGGGGTGCAGCCAGAACTTCAGCGACAAGAAACACGAGGAGGCGGTGCGGGATAAGGGGTTCCAGAGCCAGGCAGCACCCGCCACCCAGTTGCCGTCCGGGCATCCCCCGCTTGATCAGTCGGGGGCTGCCCCCGGGCCGGCCGGTGCCCTGCCCCCGGGCCATCCTCCGGTGGGGGCTGGCGCCGGCGGTGGGCCGGCCACGGACCTGAGGGCCGGCCAGCGCCAAAGCCTGGGTGGCCTGAGCGTGGTGATGCCCGAGGGCTGGAGATCCACTGTCCCCTCCAGCCAGATGCGCACCGCTGAATACCTGCTCCCCGGCGAGGGTGGGGCCGACGCCTCCCTGGTGGTCTTCTACTTTGGCCCGGACCAGGGCGGTTCGGTCGAGGCCAATATCGAGCGCTGGTACGGCCAGTTCACCCAGCCCGAGGGCGGGTCCACCAAGGAGCGCTCGCGCCGCACGGAGCGGACCGTGGGCGGTTTGAAGGTGACTATGGTGGATATCCCCGGCACCTACACCGGGGGCGGCATGGGGGGCGGCTCCCCGGCGGCGCTGGCTGGCTACCGGATGTTAGGGGCCATCGTCGTCGCCCCGCGTGGGCCCTTTTTCTTTAAACTGGTGGGGCCGTCGGCATCCGTTGAGCGCTGGGGCGCCAGCTTCGACCAGTACCTCGACAGCGCGCTGCCCGAATAGGGGGTTTGGTATGTACATGCAGCTCGAAGACCAGTTCTGCGACGTGATCGCCAAGGCCCGCCGCGGCCAGGAACTGAGCCTGGCCTCGGCCGCCGGCCAGGCCGGGCTGACCCAGGCCGAGCTGGAAGCCCTGGAAGGGGGCCAGGCCGCCCCGGAGCCGGCGGTGGTCGGCCGCCTGGCCCGGTGCCTGGGCCTGGACCCGGAGAGACTGGCCGGCAGCGCCGGCCAGCGCTTCTTCCCCCTCTACCCGGTGGGCCGGCCGGCCGAGGGCCTCAGCGTTGAGATGCTGGTTCTGGGCGACGATTTCCTCATGAACGGGTACTTGGTGGGCTGCACGGCGACCAACAAGGGGCTGGTCATCGATCCGGGTTTCGACGCCGAACAGATCCTGCGGGCCATCGAAAACGCCGGGCTGGAGGTGGAGTTGGTGCTCTTGACCCACGGGCACGGCGACCACGTGGGGGCACTCTCGGAGATCTGCCAGGCCACCGGGGCCCCTGCCTTCATCGAGAAGGGGGACCTGCCCCTATTGGGCGAACTGCGTACCAAGATCGAGGGGGGCATCGTGGAGGGCGAGGTCTACAGCGTGGGCCGGCACAGCTTTGAAGCCCGCAAGACCCCGGGGCACACCCCAGGGGGTATCTGCCTGGTCCATCCCCAGATGGCCTTTGTGGGGGACGCGATCTTCGCCGGTTCGATGGGGGGCACGCGGCGGGGAGGGGACTATGAATCGCTGAAAGGCAGCCTGGCGACCAAGATCCTCTCCCTCGACGATCGGGTCGTGCTCTATCCGGGACACGGGCCGGCGACCACGGTGGGCGAGGAAAAGGCCCACAATCCCTTTTTCTTTTAAGGGGCCTGCTGGTTGAGGGACCAGACGTACTCCTCGAAGACCAGCTTGACCTCCGGGTGCCGGCCCAGGGACGCGGCCTGGTCCTGGGGCAGGTAGCGCAGCAGATAATAGACCAGGGTGGGGCGGATGAGCTGGTGTTCGAGCTGGTCGAGACTGGATTGCTCCCCCCCACCTTCCAGGTCCGCTGCCGGAAAAACCCCTCCACCCCTCCCAGTTCATCGACCCGGGCCACCGGGTACGCGTCGGCCACTCCCCTCAGCACCAGGGCGTTGTAGGCGTTGGTCCAGTAGGCCAGCTAGGGGGCTGGGGTGGCGAAGTGCTGCGGCTGGTTGCGAGGGCTGCAACGCCCCAGGCTGACGAGGGGCGCGTCCAGGGCAGGTCGGTGTTCAGGAGCAGGGGATAATCCACCCGGCCGGCGGAATCGACCGCCTCGTGCAGTAGGCGGTCGAAGCAGGCGCGGGAGAGGGAGCCGCGCCTGCTGGCAGCGCCAGGGAAAGCAGCGCCGCCAGCAGGCGGTCCAGATTCATTCGGCCAGGGCCTTGAGGCTCTGGGCGCGCAGGGGGTGGCGGAGCCGGCCCAGGGCCCGCTCCTTGATCTGGCGGATGCGCTCGCGGGTGACCCCCAGCAGACTGCCGATCTGGTCGAGGGTCAGGGCCTCGTTGCCGTCGAGACCGAAATAGCGCAGGATGACGTAGCGCTCCCGGTCGTCGAGGCAGTCGAGGACCTTGTCCACCTGCTCCTTGGCCGAGGTGCGCAGGATGCCGCTGTCGGGGGACTCCTGGCGGGTGTCGGCCAGGGTGTCGAGCAGGTTGCGCTCGTCGTCGTGCTCAAAGGCTTCGTCGAGGGAGCAGACCGAACGGGCGCTGAGCATGGTATCCACCACTTCCTTGGTGGAGATGTCGAGTTGGGCGGCGATCTCCTCGACGTCGGGCTCGCTCTCTCGGCCCTGACCCAGTTGGCGGGCGGTTTCGGCGATGTCGCGCAGCAGGCTCAGCTTGTTGAGGGGCAGGCGCACGGTGCGGGCGTGTTCGGCCAGGGCCTGGAGGATGGACTGCCTGATCCACCACACCGCATAGGAGATGAACTTGTAGCCCCTGGTGCCGTCGAAACGCTCGGCCGCGGTCAGGAGGCCCAGGTTGCCGGCGCTGATCAGGTCCGAGAGGGAAAGCCCGCGGTTCTGGTAGTGCTTGGCCACATCGACGACAAAGCGCAGGTTGGCCTGCACCAGTTCGTCGCGGGCGCCCAGATCGCCTTTCTCGATCTTCGCCGCCAACTCCACCTCGCGCTCGCGGGAGAGTGGCTTGGAGTCGGTGATGTCGTTGAAGTAGAGATTGAGCAGGTCCTCTCTATCGTGCAGGGACTCGGGCATAATTCACCTGTCGCATGGGGAGTTGAGGGGGCTGGATAAGGGAAAGGTTCCGGGGTCCGAAGGCCGCGGGAGCAGAGCGGAGGGGTGCTGGAATCGCTAACAAGGTCGGCAGCATCTCAAAAGTCTCTAGTAATACGATCTAACGAATCCCGAACACTCCGTCAAGTTTTTTTTGTCGTACTTCATTCCCAGAACCCTTTGGTCATGAGCCGCCGCGATCACCTGCTCACCGGTATCCTGTTGTTGGCCTTTGCTTTGCGCGCAGGCTATGCGCACCTGGCCCAAGATACCCCCCTGGCAGAGGTACTGCTGCTGGACTCCGAGTTCTATGACCGGCAGGCCAGGGCCCTGCTGGCGGGGCAGGGCTGGAGCGAGGGGGTTTTCTTCATGAATCCCCTCTACCCCTATTTGTTGGCCCTGCTCTATGGCCTGGCCGGGCCGGGTTGGGGGACCGCAGTGGGGGCACAGGTGATGCTGGGAACGGCGAATTGCGGGCTGATCTACGCACTGGGCCGGCGCCTCTGGGGCCGGGAGGTGGGCCTCCTGGGGGCAGGGCTGGGGGCGGTGTGCGGGGTGTTCATCTTCTACGACGGCGCCCTGCTCACCGCCACCCCCATCCTCTTCCTCAACCTGCTCGGCCTGAACCTCCTCGTGCGGTGGCAGGCCGATGGGCGGGAAAGGTGGCTCTGGCTGGCCGGCCTCTGCCTGGGGCTCTCGGCCCTGGCCCGGCCTCTGGTGTTGATCTGGGTGGCCCTGCTGGGGGGTTGGTTTGCCGCAAGGGGGCAGTGGCGTCCCTTGGGGGCGCTGATGTTGGGCTGTGCGCTGGTGCTGGCTCCGGTCATGGCCCGCAACTGGGTCGCCGGCGGGGAGTTCGCCCTGACCACCTCCTCGGCGGGGATGAACTTCTACGTGGGCAACCACCCAGGGGCCACCGGCATCTACGCCCAGACCGAATTTGTGCCCAGCGCCGAGCCGGACCAGGAGCGCGAGGGGTTTGTGCGCGAGGCGCAGCGGCGATTGGGCCATCCGGTGACACCTGGGCAGGCTTCGAACTTCTGGCTGGGGGAGGGCCTGGCTTTCATCGGCAGGGAGCCGGGGGCGTATCTCTATCTGCTCTGGCGCAAGTTTTTCCTGTTCTGGCACGAGGTTGAGTCACAGAACAACCTGAGCTATTACTTTGCCCAAGAATGGGTTCCACTCCTTCACCTAACTCCGGGCTGGGGGTTCCTGGTCCCCCTGGGCCTGGCGGGTTGGGTCCTGGGGGGCCGGCAGCGGCGGGCAGTGGCCCTGGAGCTGTACGTGCTGGCCTATCTCCTGGGCTGCCTCCTCTTCTTCGTCTCCTCTGAGTACCGGCTGCCCGCCGCGCCGGTGTTCCTGCTGTGGGGGGCTCTCGGAATGGTCCGCGCCTGGCGCGACTGGGGGGCTGGCCTAAGGCAGCCGGTACTCGTTGCCGGGGGAGTGGCGCTGGCGCTGGTCCTGGCGGTGAACTGGCCCGACCCCCTGGCCGAGCGCCTGCACTCGATGCGGGTGGATTACCACAACTTCGCCGTGCTCTATCAGCGCAAGGGGGACCTGGGCCGGGTCCGGGAGATGGCGAGTCGATGCCTGGAGATCGACCCTGGATTCGCCCCGGCACAGCAGACCCTTGCCCGCCTCGACGCCCTGGAGTCCGGCAAGCTGATGGATGAGGACGGGGAGGTGGCCGGCGGCCTGCGCCTGTACGAGGCGGGGGAGTACCGCGCCGCCGCCGAGGTGTTCGCCCGGCTCTCAACGCGCTGGCCGGATCAGGGCAGGTTGCACAACAGCCTGGGGTTGTGCTATTACAAGCTGGGAGATTACGACCGGGCCGAGGCGGAGTACCAGCGGGCGTTGCACCTCGATCCAGGGCATGTGGCGGCCCACTACAACCTAAGCCTGCTGCGCCTGGCCCAGGGCCGGGCTCAAGAGGCGATCCCCTCCCTGCGGCGGGCCGTGGAGTTGGACCCCCAGCACCGGGGAGCCCGCTACCGGCTGGGCGAGGTCCTGGCCAGACAGGGAAACCGGGCCGGCGGCCTGGCCGCCTGGGAGGCCCTGCTGGCCCAGGGGGCAGGGGACCCGGTCCTCCTGGCCAAGGTGGATTCGCTGCGACAACTCGGGGCAGCCAGATGAAGGACAGGCCGATGATCCAGATCCGCGGCGCGACCCTTCCGCCACTCCAGGGGGTGGACCTCGATCTTCCCCTGGGCCAGGTGATCTGCCTGAGGGGTGCCGATGGGTCCGGGGCCAGGGAACTGGCCCAGGGGGTGCTGTACCGGGAGAGCCGGCGCCGTTACGCCCAGGTGCTCTCGGCCTTCGAGCGGGAGACCCTGGGGGGGGAGGGACCGGCGGTGGCGGGGGAACTGAGCGGCCTGCCTCCGGCCCTGTATTTGGACGGGGTTCTGCGGCAGCGACAGTGCGTCGCCGGGGTGCTCCAGCTCGAAGGCCGGCTGGGTCGGCTGTGGCTGGAACAGGGCCAAGCCCGTTGCCCTGTCTGTGGAGGGCAATGCACCGCTGCCACGCCCGAGGCGGCGGCCCAACAGGTGATCGCAGAGTTCGGCGGGGAAGCCTGCCTGGTGCTGGCGCCGGTGGACCTGGGCGCGGCTTTGGCAGAGGAACTGCGCCGCGCCGGCTTCCTCCGCCTCCGCGCTGAGGGCAGGCTGTTGAGGCTGGACCGCGACGAGATCCCCCCAGGCCCGGCGGAGGTGGTGCTGGACCGGGTGGAGGCGGATGCGGCCCATCGCAGCCGGCTGGTGGAAGCCTGCCGCCAGGCCCGGGCCCTCTCCCGCGGTCGGAGCCTCTTTGCCGGCGCCAGGAGCGGGCGGCAGCTCTGGCTGAACCAGCCCTTCAGTTGCCGCGACTGCGGTAGGTGTTACCCCGCCGTTGCGGTGCCGGACCTGGACTCCACCCCGCCCTTCCATCTCTCCTACGCTGGGTGGGAGTGGGGGGAATTACGGGCAAGGGATTTGGGCCAGGTGGGAAGCCGGCTTGCGGACGAGGGGGTGGAGGAAGGGATGCTGGGTACCCTGAATGAGGCCAGGGCGCTGGGCTTGGGTCACCTCCCCTTGGGGCGGCCGGTGGAGCTGTTGTCCACCGGCGAACAGCAGCTTCTGCAACTGGCCTGGAGCCTGAGTCTGGGACTGACGGGCATCCTCTATCTCTTTGAGAGCCCCAGCCGGGGCCTGGACGCGCCGGCCAAGCGCCGCCTGGCCGCCGGGCTGAACCGCCTGGTGGAACAGGGCAATACCGCAGTGGTCCTCGACCACTCTGAGGAGGTGCTGGGGGTGGCCGGGTTGGTGTGCCATTGGGAAGAGGGGCGGGTCCGCATGGGCGGGGTTGAGGTGCTGACCCCGCCCATGCGGACCCGCCAGACGCCCCCTGCCACCCGTTGGCTACAGGTGGCGCACCCCGAAGGGGATTGGCGCCTGCCGCTGGGGTGTATGGTGGTGATGGTGGGTCCAACCGGGGCAGGGAAAACCGCGCTGTGGAGCCAGGTGCTGCTGCCCGGCCTCCAGGCCAGGCGAGGGGGGGCGCTGCGCCTGGTAGGCCGGCCCGGCATCCAGCGGGTGGCGGTGCTGGGAAGGCTGCGGGAGGAACCCGAAAGACTGCTGCTCGACCACCTGGGGATCTTCCCCGGCCTGGCTGCCCAGTATGCCGAGCGTAGTTCCGCCAGGGACCAGGGATACGCCCCGGAGTGGTTCATGTTGAGCCGGCCAGGAGGGCGCTGCCCCACCTGCGAGGGGAAGGGCGCCCTGCCTGGCGACCTGGGCCTGGGAGAGGAGATCTCGTTGGTGTGCCCTGCCTGCGAGGGTCGCCGGTACCGACCCGAGGCCCTGGAACCCACCTGGCGAGGGCTGAACCTGGCGCAGTTACTGGAATTGAGGGTCGCCGAGGCAGCCCATCACTGCCGGGGGGTGCCCCAGGTCGGCGAGGCGCTCCAGGCGGCGCTGGCCTGCGGCCTGGGGCACCGCAGGCTGGGGGAGTCGGCCCGGCGCTTGGGTCCGGCCGAGATCCTGCGGCTGGAGTTGGCGGCACAGCGACGGCGGGCAGGACCCAGGGAACTGGTGGTGCTCGAACACCCCGAGGCCGGCGGTCACCCCGGCGACCTGCGCCATCTGGGGGAGATCCTGGGCGAATTGTGTGCGCGGGGCACTACGGTGCTGGTCGAGACCCACCATCCCCAACTGGCCGGTGCGGCCGACTGGCTGGTAGAGGTCCGCGCCGGGCAACCGCCCCGATCCGGGCCGGCCGGTGCGGCTTGACGGGAGTGCCTATCCCTGTATATTCTTGAGGAAACACGGTTTGAGAATGGGCTCAAAATCCAGACCTCAAGGGTACGCAAAGGTGGTTGCTCTCCCCGCCCTTTGGCAGCAACCCCTCGGGCAGTAGATGACCCCGCACTTCCCCAACAACAACCCCCGTCCCACTGCCCAGCCCGATCCGCTTCCTTCCGGCTGCGCGGGCGCCCCCAGCGGCGCAGCGCCGATCCGGTATTGCGGGGCCTTGTGCCCGGGGGCCAGGCGGTCTGCGCCGAACAGGAGGGAGATCCTCAGATGGTAGAAATAGCCGAAGGACGCGCCCGGCAGCTCGACGAGCGCGAATCCGTCGTCATCCGCTTCTCCGGGGATTCGGGCGACGGGATGCAGCTTACCGGCGACCAGTTCACCAACGCCGCGGCGATTCTGGGCAACGACGTCAGCACCTTCCCGGATTTCCCCGCCGAGATCCGCGCCCCGGCCGGCACCATCCCGGGGCTGAGCGGCTTTCAGGTCAATTTCGGCGCCAACGAACTCTATACCGCCGGCGACGCGCCCCAGGTGCTGGTGGCCATGAATCCGGCCGCGCTGCGGGCCAACCTCGTCGATCTGGAACCTGGTGGGGTGATCATCGTCAACAGCGACACCTTCACCCGCAACAACCTGCGCAAGGCCGGGTACGAGGGGAGTCCGCTGGAGGACAACTCCCTCCAGGGCTACGAGGTACACCAGGTGCCTCTGACCAGCCTGACCCGCAGGGCCCTGGAGGACCTCGACGAGCTGAGTACCCAGCAGAAGGACCTGTGCAAGAATGCCTTTGCCCTGGGCCTGGCCTTCTGGATGTTCGACCGCCCCCTCGACATCACCCTTCGCTTCTACGAGATGAAGTTCGCCAGGCGGCCCCAGGTGGTCGAGGCCAACACCCGGGTGCTGAAGGCCGGATACCACTACGGCGAAACCGCCGAAACCTTCCAACGGCAGATGCGGGTACCCCGGCGGACCCTGGTCGAACCGGGGGTGTACCGGCGCATCACCGGCAACGAGGCGGTGGTCCTGGGCATGGTGACGGCCGCGACAAGGGCGGACAAACCCCTTTTCTACGGCAGCTATCCCATCACCCCGGCCACCCCCATCCTGGAGGGGCTAGCCGCGCTGAAGAACTTCAGGGTCCGCACCTTCCAGGCCGAGGACGAGATCGCCGCCATGGGTTCGGTGATCGGGGCTGCTTTCGGCGGCTCCCTGGCGGCCACGGCCACCAGCGGTCCGGGGATCGCCCTCAAAAGCGAGGGCATGAACCTGGCGGTGGTCCTCGAACTGCCCATGCTCATCATCGACGTGCAGCGGGGAGGACCCAGCACCGGGCTTCCCACCAAGACCGAGCAGACCGACCTGCTCCAGGTGCTCTACGGGCGCAACGGCGAAAGCCCCCTCCCGGTATTGGCGGCAGCCACGGCCGGCGATTGCTTCGAAATGGCTATCCAGGCCTTCCGCATCGCCCTGCGCCACATGACCCCGGTGGTGCTGCTCTCCGACGGGTACATCGCCAACAGTTCCGAGCCCTGGAAGATCCCCGATCCGGAGGCCATCGAGCCTTTTCCCGTGGCGCACCGCACCGATCCCGAGGGGTACCAACCCTACATGCGCGATCCCCAGACCCTGGCCCGGCCCTGGGTGATCCCAGGGACGCCGGGGCTGGAGCACCGCATCGGCGGCCTGGGCAAGCAGGACCTCACCGGCAACGTCTCCTACACCCCCCAGGACCACGAGCGCATCGTCGCTGTCCGCGCCCAGAAGGTGGCCGGCATCGCCGACTTCATCCCCGAGCAGGAGGTCTTTGGCCCCGAGCGGGCCGAGTTGCTGGTCGTGGGCTGGGGCGGCACTTACGGCGCCATCCGCGCTGCGGTGGAGCAGGCCCAGCGCCGGGGGCTTTCGGTCGCCCACGCCCATATCCGCTATCTCAACCCCTTCCCGCGCAACCTGGGGGAGGTGCTGGGCCGCTACCGGAGGATTCTGGTCCCCGAACTCAACCTGGGCCAGTTGGCCATGCTCTTGCAGGCCCGGTTCCCGGTGCGGGTGGAGCAACTGAACAAGGTGCAGGGGCAACCCTTCCAGATCCGCGAGGTGTTCAACCACATCGCGGCGATCGCGAGCTGAGCATCGCCCCGGCCCGGCGCAGACAGAGGAGAGAGATCGATGACAGAAGCAGTGGCAGCACCCAAGCTGACCCGCAAGGACTTCACCTCGGACCAGGAGGTGCGCTGGTGCCCCGGGTGCGGGGATTACGCCATCCTGGCGCAGATGCAGAAGATCCTGCCCGAGGTCGGCGTGGCCAGGGAGGACATCGTCTTCATCTCGGGAATCGGCTGTTCGAGCCGTTTCCCGTACTACATGAACACCTACGGCATCCACTCCATCCACGGCCGCGCCCCTACCCTGGCCACCGGGCTAAAGTTAGCCAACCCCCGGCTGAGCGTGTGGGTCATCACCGGGGATGGGGACGGGCTTTCCATCGGCGGCAACCATCTGCTCCACTGCCTGCGGCGCAACGTCGACATCAAGATCATCCTCTTCAACAACCGCATCTATGGCCTGACCAAAGGGCAGTATTCGCCCACCTCGCTGCCTGGCCACCGCACCAAGACCACCCCAATGGGCTCCGTGGACTACGCCTTCAACCCCCTGTCGGTGGCCCTGGGCGCCGAGGCGACCTTTGTCGCCCGCACCCAGGACACCAACATCAAGCACCTGTCCGAGGTGCTCAACCGGGCGGCCCGCCACAAGGGCACGGCCTTTGTGGAGATCTTCCAGACCTGCGTCGTCTACCACGAACACGCCTGGGACCACACCACCGACCCTGAGACCCGTGACGACAACGTGGTTTTCATGGAGGAGGGCCAGCCCCTGATCTTTGGTCGGAACCGCGACAAGGGGCTGCGCATGAAGGGTTTCGAGCCGGAGGTAGTGGCTCTGGATGGGGGGGTGAAGGAGAGCGAGCTCTTGGTCCATCAGACCGGCCTGGCCAACACCAGCTATGCCTACATGCTCAGCCGCATGGAGAACCCCCACTTCCCCCTCCCCTTCGGGGTGCTGCGCGAGGTGAGTCGTCCCACCTACGATGGACTGGTGGACATCCAGGTCGCCCAGGCCGTCGAGAAGCAGGGGGCCGGTCAGTTGGCCAATCTGTACCGCAGCAGCGATCTTTGGGAGGTCAAATGAGGCGGGGTTCTTCGCGCCGCTGAGACGCGCTGCGGGGACGGATTATCCGCCCCGAAAACCACCGACGAGGCACCCGCTCACGGGCCGGCCTCGTTTTTTTTTAAGGGAGGAAAACATGCCCCGATCCACCCTGCGCCCCTGGCGCTGGTTCCTGGCGGGCCTCCTGGCCGCCGCCCCGGCCCAGGCGGGCATCGAAGCCGCCGATCTCAACCTCACCCGCACCATCAGCCAAGGCGACTGGCTGCGGCTGCGCCTGGAACTCCTCGGGCTGAACCTGAGCTACCCCGCCTACCGCATCCACCTCGAACTCAAGCCAGAGGGGGTGGCCTTCACCTTCAGCGCCAGCAGCGGCATGGCCCAGCATTTGGAAGAGGCCGGCCGCAGCGAGACCGAACGGGTGCTGGCCTACCACGCCCGGGGTATACGCGAGCAGGTGAACAAGCTGTTGCAGGAGGAATTCCCGGAACTGTGGCCGCGTTTCCGGGCCGAGGAGGATCTCCAGGGCAGGTACCTGGTCCCCGGTGACGACTGGGAGGACCCGCCAAAATCCCTGGCGGAGTGGCGGCAGGACCGCCTGGTCCTGAGCCGCTGACCCCTATTCGGGGTCGTGCATCACCACGTCCCCCCGCAGGGATTCGTCGAGGGGGATCACCTTGGAGATCACCGACTCCTCGGTGGTGACCAGCCAGCCTTTGACCTTCTTGCCAAAGACCGCGATCTCCTTGGGCTCCATCTTGACCACCTTGCTGGGGTCGTGGATGTGGCGCTCGGTGGAGGTGCAGAAGAAGGTGTGCCTGCGGGTGACACCTTGTTCTATCGCGTCCATGGAGGTCCTCAGCCCTTGGGGAATTCGTGGACGGTGTCGATCAGCAGCTTGACCTGATCGCAGGGGGTGTCGGGATGAACACCGTGCCCCAGGTTGAAGATATGTGGGATGCCCTGGGTCTGGCGCAGGAGGCGGCGGGCCTCGACGGCCACCGCTGGGGGATCGGCAAACAGGGCGCAGGGGTCCATGTTCCCCTGAAGGGGCAGACAGCCGCAGCGGGTGTAGGCCAGGTCGAGGTCGACGCGCCAGTCCAGGCCCAGCACGTCGGCCCCGGTGCGGGGCAGAAGCTCGAGGAAATGGGCGGCGCCGTTGGCGTAGTAGATGCGCGGCACCCCCAGACCGGCCAGGGCGGCGAAGATCCGCTGTAGCAGGGGCAGGGCCACATCCTCGAAGGTGCGCGGGGAGAGGGCGCCGATCCAGGTGTCGAAGAGCTGTACCGCCTGGGCGCCGGCGGCGATCTGGGCCCGCAGGTAGGCGATGGTAACCTCGGTCAGCTTGTCCAGCAGGGCCCGTGCCGCTCCCGGGTCGGCGTGCAGCAGGCGCCGGAATCTGGTGAACTCCTTGGCCCCACCGCCCTCGGCCATATAGGTGGCCAGGGTGTAGGGGGCTCCGGCAAAACCGATGAGGGGGACGCCGGGGGGCAGGGCACGGCGGACCTGGCGGATGGTTTCCAGCACAAAGGGCAACTGCGCCTGGGGATCGACTGGGCGCAGGGCATCGATGTCGGCCCCGCTGCGCACCGGCTTGGCGAAGACCGGGCCAGGCACAAAATCGATCTGGCACCCCATCGGCTCCACCGGGGTGAGGATGTCGGCGAAGAGGATGGCTGCGTCCACCCCCAGCATCGAGACCGGCATCAGGGTGACCTCGGTGGCCAGGTCCGGGGTTTTGAAGAGTTTGAGGATGGAGCCGGTCTTCTCCCGCAGCTCGCGGTAGGGTTGGAGGATGCGCCCGGCCTGGCGCATCAGCCAGATGGGGCGGTGGGCCGGGCGTTGGCCGGCGCAGGCCAGCAGAAAGGCGCTGGGAACGCTCATAGGCTGGGGCATACCCCCAGGGCGGGGTGGCTGGTGGTGCGGGGCAGATCCCGGACCCGGATGCCCTCACCGGAGAAGTAGATGCAGATGAAGTCGTTGGCCGTGGGGCCGGAGGAGGTGGCGTCGAGGGTCTGCTGGTTGAGCCGCAGACCCAGCACCAGGTGGGCGGCGATCAGGTCGTAGAGGGCTTCGACCAGGGAGCGGCGGCGCACCAGGCGGGGGATCACCCCCAACCCCTCGGCGTGTTGGCGGAGGGCCTGTTGCTGGTCGTGGTAGTTGTGGCCCACGGTCTGGGGCAGGGATTCGGGGGCAACCAGGGCCCAGCCGGGCTCCGGCGCCTCGTCCATAAAAGGGCAACCCCGGTACGGCGTCCAGTCCTGGAGGTTGCCCAGCAGGGGCCGGAAAAGGGAGATGAGTACCTTGGCAGTGCAGGGATAGAGGGTGCCCTGGTGCTGGAACTGGGTGACCCTGGGGATCAGCAGCAGGCTTTGGGCCTCGGCCTGCTCCCGCAGCGAATCCACGAGCCGGCTGGACATCTTCTTCTGGAGCTTGAAATCGAGCTGGACCTGCTCCTGGGCCGGCAGACTCAACTGCATCCGTTCTTTAAGGTCAGCGGGTCTAATCTTGTAGGCAAGAAAGAGATCCTGCCGTGGGGTGGCTTTGATTTTTTCCTGAGATTGCCCGCGCTTCTTCTCGCCCAGCGGGTAGAGGTTCAGGGTCGAAGGGGAGGGGGAACGCGGGGTGGGGGCTGCCTTGGGGCGGTGGGTGAAGACATCCAACGACAACCCCGAAAGATCCTCGGACTCCTCCGACACCTCCCGGGCGGGACGGGGTTTGACCGGCGGTGCCGAGGCGGCGGCTGGGCGGACCTGGACGGGCTCTTCGGCCCTCTCCTCGTCTTCGGCTGGGGCGCCTCCGGGGGAGGGGTCGAGGGCAGGCTCGGGCAGAGCAGCGCCGGTGTCGGGTGGCTGGGCAAGAAAGTGGGGATAGCGGGTAAGCAACTGGCTGATCTGGGGGCCGAGTTGCCCGTTGACAGCGAACTTGACGCGCACCCGCTCTAGCAGCACCACAATGGCCCGCAGATCCGTCTCCGCCAGGCGCGTTTCAAGGCGCTGGAGCGGGGCGAGCAACTCGGCGGTCCAGGTGGTGGCCAAGAAGCGGTCCTCCAGCCGGGCGATGTGTTCACGGAGGGCGTCGATCTCCGCCCGCAGTTGCTGGGAGAGTTCTTCCACGGCTGGGGCGCGGGGCGCTGGTTGCGGGGTTATAGAGAGAAATGACAGAAAAACAAGTACAAAGTACGCTTTTTTCGTGGGGGCATCAAGGGGCTGAGCCGGCGCCCTGGCTCAAGTGAGGGGCAACACCAGGGCAGGCAGGACCCCCGGCCAGCGGGGCCGGGTGGGGCGCCAGTGGGGCAGGCCGCGCCGGCCCGAGAGGCACACGGTATCCCCCTTGTAGAATACGTAGACCTGCTTGCTGCTTTCCTCGCCGGCCAGTTGGTACACCGTGCGGGTGATGCTGTTGCAGTTGGCGAAGAAGGGCTCCCCCTGAGCCAGGTTTAGCACCACCCGGTCGTAGGTATCCTCCAGGGCGCTTTTCTGGCGCACCAGGCGAAGCGGCAGCTCGTTGGCCCGGGCGTAGATGAGCAGGCGCAGCCCCGGTTTTTTGAAGGTGCAGTTCAGGTACTGCCGGTCCAGAAGGGCCCAGTGGGGTTTGGCCAGGGGCTGGTGGAAGAAATCCAGCTTCGAGTACCACAACGATCGGATCGGCACCTTGAGAAAGTACTGCCGGAAGCGCTCCCGCAATTGTTCTATGGTACAAGGGAGGCCGTCGGGGAGCACGGGCATCCGGCAGATGAGGGCATAGTCGCGGAAGAGCCGCTGCAGGGTACGCAGGTGGTTGGCGGCCACATGGGCGGCTACCTTGGTACCGGTGAAGAGGGCGATCCAAACCTGCTCCAGGCCCTGGTCGAGCTGGTCGGTGAGGGTAGGGTCGGGCCGGCCCTGCATCAACTGGCCCAGGCGCCAGGGGGAGACGAAGCGGTTGCCGAAGATGCGTTCCAGGCGCTCGGCCACCGGCCATTCCCGCAGGGGACGGCTCCCGGTGGGTGCCGGCTCCTCGGCTTCGGGGGGCAGTTCGGCAGTGAGTTTGCGATCCTTCTTGAGCTGGGCTAGTTCGGCCTCGATCTCTTTGAGCAGGGCGGGATCGACCACCGAGTCTAAGCTGTGACTCAGCGTCTCGAGCTGGGTCACCTCGGCGGCGATATCCTCGCGCAAACCCGCCACCCGGGCGCGTTTGTCGATGAGACTGTCGATGGGGGTCAACAGACGGTGGAGGGCATTGAGGCGATCTGCGTACGGCTTGACCTGCTGGGCCAGATCCAGGCACAACTCCGAGTCCTCGACCTGGCCGGCGGTGCCCTCGGCCAGGCTGGTCAGCTGGTCCTTGGCGCGGAAAAGCTGGTCCTGGAGACCGGCCTCCTCTTCGTCCTCGCCCAGGAGGTCCGGGGGGTCTCCGCTTGCTTCCGGGTTGTCCATGGCGTCCTCCTTGACGCGGTCGCAGGCGGCAACCGGCTCAATTACCCGGCGCCACCATCCATTCAGGTAGGGTCACGCGGTACCGGTAGGCGCCGGGAACCTGCGGGATGATCACGCTCTTCTCGGTGGTCTCGGCCTTGACCGTCTCGGGTTCCCCATCGGCCGAGGTGAAGGCCAGCACCCGCAGGCGGGGCAGACGGCGGTCCTGCCAGTAAAAGGCGGGGATTACCTCCACCGGATCAGAGCACTCGATGGGGCACACGTCGATGGCCCAGTCGTGATGGCGCACCACCACCGCCCCATCGACGTTGACCGGCCCCAGATTCATCCGGGTGCCCCGGGTGTCCACGTAGAGGTAGTCGGCCCCCTGGCAGAAGTCGATGCGGCCGGCTCCCGCGTCGGCCGAATAGGCAACCACGCCCTGAGGGCCGCAGGCGACGAAGGAGGCCGGCGGTAGCGAGAAGCTCTGCCCGGCCACCTGGACCGTCCAATGCTCCTGCCAACCGCCGTTGACAAAGACCTGGAGCCCCGAGCGGTAGGTGACGCGGAGCTGGCTGTGTTCGTGGGCAGCCGAGATCAGCGCCTCGGTGAGTTCGAGGAAGTTGCCGTTGTGGTGGTAGTGGATGGCCTCGACCTGGGTCCCCACGTACATCGCCTGCAGGGGTTGGAGCAGGTAATAGGTCTTGAGCGCAGAGGCCAGGCCCCATTCTCCGATATCCGGCAGGCAAGCGGCATGGCCAAAGGCCAGGGTGGCGGCCAGGTAACGGTCCAGGTACGGGCTGCGGCTGTTTCTCTGGTCCTCTGGTACCTGGGCGCCGAAGAACTGATCCATCCTACCCAACCCGGCGTCGGTGTGGTAGGGATGGAGATGGTGCAGGGCAAAGTCAACCAGAAGCGGAAGACGGGCGGGATGAGGCCCGACCAGCCGGGCAGAAAACCCCTGCGCCTGCCCGCAGTACAGCCAATGGCAGCCTCCCTCGGCGACCACCGCCCCCTGCGCGGCCAGGGCGTTGAGCAACTCGCCGTCGGCCTCGAGGGTCGCGGTAAAGGAGGAGGGCCGCTCCAGGGCGGTGTCCCCGTCCACCCGGTCCCAGGGAGGGGAGTTGGCCAGCCCGTCGAGGTAGAGGTGGGCCGTGCCGAACTTGGACTCCAGGGCGCGGGCGTGTTCCACGGCCATGCCGGCCGCCAGGGCAGGCTTGAGCAACAGGGTCTCCGGGCCGGTGGCCACGGGCTGGCCGTCGAATTTCCTGGCCGCCTGTTGCTGCCGGGTGTTGGACAGGTCGCGGTAGTTGGCGTACAGGCTGTAGCGGTACCCCAGATCCCCCACGGCTTCAAGGTATTCCTTCAGCGCGTCGTCCCCTCCCTTGGCCGCCGAGGCCTCCAGCGCCAGACCGGCCGGGCCGCCGGGCTGGTCGCGCCAGGTGTCGGCCGGGTGATTAACCAAAAGCTCGTTCAGGCCCCACTGTTTTAGGGTGCGGAGTTGCTCGTAGATCTCGACGTACGCCTCTTCGGCTGGGGACAGGTGCGGGATATTGTACCACACTGTCCGCCGCAAGGGTCCCTCCCCGTCCGGCTTGCGGGTGGGGACCGGAGGAAGGACTTCCTCGACGTGGCGGGACACGGAGAGCAGCAAGTGCTCGTGGACCGGGTTGCGCCGACCGTCCGAGCGGGGGGGGTAGGCGCAGCCGCCGTTGAGGTAGAGGTGGCCGGCGATTGGCTCGGCTGGGGCCGCGGTGAGCCGGCCGGCCCGCGAATCGGCCAGTTCCAGCAGGCTGGAGACAAAGGTGCCCTGGGTGCAGAGCACGCCGGGGTAGGCGTCTCCCAGGGAGAAGTAGGGCAGGTGGATCAGGCGCGGGTGCAGGGCGCCCTCCACCCAGCCGAGGCTGAGGCCGGTGGCCTTGCCGTTGCCCCCCTCCAGTTGCACATGCAGGCTCTTGCCGCTGATCCAGAAGCGGTAGAGGAAGTCGGCGAGTTCCTCGCCGTGTTTCCACTGCCAGCGGGCCTCGATCACTTCGCCCACCTGTTCGCAGGAGATTAGATGGCGCTCGATCTCCTCGTCGTCGGCGGGCCACTCGCGTTTGCCCATCTCGATGGTGATGCCGCCCCCCTGGGCCGGCCGGATGGCGTCGGTATTGTTGATCTCCACCTCCAGATCGCTCAGGTTGCCTTCGATGGGGGTGTAGATGAAACGGACCACAGCCGAGAGGGAGCGCGACTCGAAGATATAGGAGATCCCGTCCTTTCTGATCGTGGTCGCCACCTCCTCGTGTATGGGGGGCAGCAGCTTGGGGAAGGGCGGTGCGCTGTTGAGGGGCCGCGCGCCAGGTTGGGTGGTCATAAATCTCTCTGGCTCCTGTAGTATTACCGGAGGAAAGGGAAGGGGGTGCGAGGGAAGGCTAACCGCTTTTTAGCGCTTGGAGATAGTCGCAGAAAAGCAGATAACGAAAATAGACAAATACCCACCTAGTGTCAAGGAGGGGCGGCAGGTGGGCTGGTGAGGAGGTGCTGCAACATATCTCTCTGATCTTACAACGTCTTAGGCTGTTGCCAATTCCCGCATCAAGAGGCCGTAGCGGATGCCGCGGGTGGAAACCCTCAGACCCGCCACCCCAAGTCGTGCCAAGGCCAGGCAGAGGATGAGGGCCCCGGCCCCGATGATGTCGGCGCGCTGCTCGTGTATCTGGGGAAGCCGGCGGATCTGGTCCACCCCCATGCCCAACAGGCGCTCGGACCACTGGGCTGCGCGCTCAACCGCCAGGAAATGGCCGTTGAGTTCTTCCGAGTCGAAGCGCTCGATCCCCCGATCCAGGGCGCCCAGGGTGGTGACGGTGCCGGCCACCCCCACCAGGGCCGTGCCGGCAGGGTAGGGAAAGAACCCCTCCAGGGCCCGTTCAATAATCACCACTGCGGCTTCCCGTTGGGCCGCGGTGGGGGGCAGCGCAGGGAAACAGCGCTCGGTGACGCGCACGGCGCCCACGTCCACCGAAACCGCCTGGCTGACCCGCTGGCCGTCGCCCACCGCCAACTCCGTGGACCCCCCGCCGATGTCGATCACCGCATATCTCTCGGGCAACTTCAGGCCGAAGGCCGCACCGCGGAAGGTGAGGTTGGCCTCCTCCTCCCCCGAGACCTCCACCAACTCCAGACCCGTTTCCCGCCGGACCCGGGCGATGAATTCCCCTTTGTTGGTCGCTTCCCGCAGGGCCGAGGTGCCAAAAACCCGCACCCCCACTGCTCCCAGTCCCAGGGCGCGATCCCGGTACCCAGCCAGGATACCGCACACCCGCTCCATGGTTTCGGACCCGATGCGGCGGGAGGCGTCCACCCCCTTGCCTAGGCGGGCGACGGCATGGGCGTCGTCGAGGATATCGATGGTCCCGTCGGCGCGTCTGCGGCCCGTCACCATCAGGGCGGTGTTGGTGCCCAGGTCGATGGCCGCGCGGATGGGACCTGGCTCAGTGGCCATTGGCCTGGGTTTTGTCGGGCATCCGGAGCAGGGCTTTGACCTCGGCGGGGGTCTGGCAGTTGAGGAAGGAGGCGCGCACCCGGCCGATTCGCATCAGCGAGGCGATCTGGGCCAGCACCGGGATGTAGTTGCGGTAGTTCTGCTGTGGGGTGAGGAGGAGAAAGATGTAGTTCACCAACTGGCCGTCCGGGCTGCCGAAGTCCACCCCCTCCGGGCAGATGGCCAGAGCGCCGATGATGGCTGGCAGGTCGGGGATGGGGGCGTGGGGGATGGCGGTCATGTGACCCAGAGCCGTCGAGGACTTGTGCTCCCGGGCCAGGGCCGCGTCCAGCACCGTCTGCCGCAGCGCCGCGGGTACCTGCCGCTCCTCGACCAGGATGTCCACCAACTGGGTGATGGCGTCCCACTTGTCGGCGGGGCGCATGCCCAGCCGGATGGTCTGCTCCCAGAACACGTTGCCCAACTCCAATTCCTGGCTGTGATGGGCCCGCACCATCAGCACCGGGTTGGGGATCTGGGAGGCGATGTCGTCGGGGATGGAGCCGGCCAGGTATTCGTCCTGCCGCCAGTCGTTGGAGGCGCCCAGCACCACCAGATCCTCGGGGCGGGCGCGGCTGACGATGGGGGAGACGACGTCCTGGGCGGGGATGATGGTGAGAGGGGCGTTGATGTCGAGGAGTTGCATGCGCAGCAGGGTCTCCTGGCGCAACTGCTCGCAGTAGCGGCGCAGGATCTGGTCGTCGGGCCGGCATTGTCGGTCGCGGGCGATGCGCAGCACCTCCAAGTCGGCTTTCCAGGCTCGCCCAAGGTCGTGGGCGATCTGTAGGCCCACCACCGAATGGGCCCCCCCGCCGGTGGGCACCAGGATGCGCCGGGCCGGGTCCTGGTTGCCCACCCGGTAGATGAGGGTGTCCACGTCCACAGCTTTGGTGAGGGTGCGGTTCTGGGCTCCCAAGACTGCGTCCTTGCCCAACTCCCGATACCATCCCATCACCATCATGTTGCAGTCCCAGCGTGTCACCGCCTCCTGGACCCCGGCGGTGACACTCTCGTTCTCGGCCAGATGGGGAAAGGCGCTGACCCCCAGTTCGCCGGCCAGACGGGCGGCCTCTTCGAGCAGTTGGGGTGCATGGGACACCGACTGGGTGTCGGGGGTGCGTATATGGGCCAGATGGAGCACACCTCTGCGCGAGGCGGCCAGAGTGGCCGCCATGCGGACCAGGGTGGTTTCTTCACCCGGATGTTCCAGGGGGACCAGGATGCGCAGATCGCTCAACGAGGATGGCATGGCTATAAGCAGTTAAAATACACAGCTGCGGCGGAATTTTCCACCCGGATGAGCCCCTTGCCGCCAAGGATGGGCGCCGGAGGCAGGGTTCCAGTTTGAAAAGCCCTGGGCGGATTGTATATTAACATCAATAACAAACCACTGTCACCTCAGCGGGAAGGAGGCCCCGATGCAGCCGAACATGAGAACCCTAGTCGCCCTTGGTATCCTGGCAGTCGGCGCCTGGTCGGCGGAGGGGGTGGTGAACATCCAGCATCTGGGCGCGGGAGCGCGTTCGGCGGCTTTGGGGAACAGCTTCGTGGCGGTGGCGGACAACGGGGATGCGCTGTTCTCCAACCCCGCGGGTCTGAGCCAGGTGTCCAAGCGGCAGGCGGCCTACACCAACGTGTCGCTGCTGTTTGGGGGGATCGAGGGGGACAACCTGGGTCAGCACCTTTTCAGCTACGCGCAGCCTCTGGGGGGCCGGATGGGCTTTGGGTTGGGGTATGAGCGGATCGGCTCGGAGTTGATGAGCGAGAACGGGGCGTTTTTCGGGTTGTCGTACAAGGCGGGGGAGAAGTTGCGGCTGGGTCTGACGGGCAAGTATCTGTTCTGGAGCGTGGGGGACATCCCCAACGACCCGGTCAGCGGTGCGGCGGACCCCTTGAGCAACAGCAGCAAGGGGGGTATCGGTTTGGACCTTGGGTTGTTGTGGCAGAGCCCGTTCCGGGGTGCGATGGTGGGGGTACAGGTGGTGAATCTGCTCAAGCCGAGCGTGGCCAAGGGAAAGGTTCCCGGGGACAGCGATGCGGGCAAGGTGCCGATGGACCTTCACGTGGGGGTGGCGCAGCGGTTCGGGGTGTCGCTGTTGAGCGTGGAGTGGGTGATGCGGGACCTGGGGGGGGAGGCGACGGACAAGCGGTTGGTGGTGGGAGGGGAGACGCGCCTGGTGGAGGGGTTGATGGTTCGGGCGGGTGGGAGCAAAGCGTTTGAGGAGGACGGCAGCGGGGCGGTGAACGCGGGCTTGGGGTATCGGTGGGGGAAGAGTTGGCTGGACTACAGCTACCACATCCCCCTGGAACTGACCGAGACCAACGGCGCCCACCGCTTCTCCCTGGCCTACGAATTCTGACACCACCGGGAAGGATCAGTATCCGATGGTCTTAGCGCCTAGTTTCGAGGAGAGTGTACCATGACGATTTGGCTGGGATTCATCGCCCTTGGGTTAGGGTTGGGAGCCAGTCTGTTCATGCCGGTTCCTCAGAACCTCAAGACCAGTTTCGACGCCGGCCAATCCCTGTACGCGCTGGGGGAGTTTGAAGGGGCGATCCTCGAGTACAATAAGATCGTCAATTTCAAGAGCAAGGCGGTGCGCACCGACAGCGTGCGGGTCAAATTCGGCGATGAACTCGAACTGCCGGTGATGGCCGCCGCCTGGTACCAGTTGGGAAACTCCCGCAAGAAGAACGGCCAGCATGAGCAGGCGGTCGAAGCTTATCGCCACGTCATGGAAACCGAGGGGGTGCCCCAGGATTTCCGTTCCCTGGTGCAGTACCAGGTAGCAGACACCTACTTCCTCCAGCAGAACTTCGACGGGGCCTCCGCCGAATACAAAAAGTACGTCGAACTCTTCCCCAAGTCCGATGTGGCGGGCAAGGCCTACTTCTACGCCGGGTGGAGCGAGTTCAACGCCAAGAAGTATGATCAGTGCATCCAGACGCTCAACGCCATGCTTCAGTCGTACTCCACCGACAAGTACGCCTGCGACGCGATGTTCCGCATCGCCAGCGCCTACTTCGAGAAGGGGGACTACCAGACCGCGGCCGACATCTCGCAGCAGGTGCTCGACAAGTACCCAGACAACCCCATCATCGCCCAGGCGGAGTACCTCAAGGCCAACGCCT
>Ga0194132_10002727_pt1 | contig 32547 bp, 25 predicted proteins | sample TA2KigOf80mmetaG_FD_148612 | JGI IMG/M metagenome (GOLD analysis project Ga0194132, IMG submission 148612) | Freshwater microbial communities from Lake Tanganyika, Tanzania - TA2015054 Kigoma Offshore 80m | ecosystem: Environmental > Aquatic > Freshwater > Lake | place: Tanzania: Lake... | reverse complement strand
AAGTGCCGGTATCGGTGGTCACAGATGTGCATCAGACGCCCGCAGAAGGGGCAATCCCGATCGAGAACGTCGAGTTCCAGGAGGGCGAAATCGGTATCCTTGGGCCAGTGGTAAGGCATCCTGCCGACCTCCACGTTTGAGCCGCCTCCAGCGAAAAGATGATCACGCAAGAGTTTACACACAGAATACGCTACCTTCTAGCCCTCTCGCGGATCGTTGAATAAAAACGGCGCTTGCGTTCCGGCCCGCGGCGCGGTTTGGTGGAACGCGCCCGATACCCGCCACATACCGCCCCCCAACCGGAGCCTTTCACACCATGCGCCGAATCCTCACCACTCTGCTCCTACTAACCCCAGTCGCCGCGGTTCGGGCCGACGACCCGCCGAAGGTGGACCCCTACGACCAGTCGAAGGTCGAGCTGGAAAAGGAACCGCCCGCCGACTTCAAGGGCAAGCGCGTACTGATCGTGGCCGGGAGCCGCAGCCACAGCGCCGGCGACCACGAGTTCTTCGCCGGCAGCGCGATCCTGATGTACCTGCTCAAGCAGACCGACGGCGTGTTCCCGATCATGGCCCGCGACGGCTGGCCCAAGAACGAGAAGCTGTTCGACACGGCCGACTGCGTGGTGATGTACATGGACGGCGGCGGCGGCCACCCGGCGATCAAGCCCGACCGCATGAAGATCATTCAGAAGCAGATCGACCGCGGGTGTGGGTGGGTGAACCTGCACTATGCCGTGGAGTACCCCGTGAAGCAGGGCGACCGCGACATCGCCGGCCCGGTGAAGGGCTGGCTCGGCGGCTACTACGAAACCGGCTACTCGATCAACCCGCACTGGGACGCGAACATCCGCAGCCTGCCGAAGCACGAGATCACACGCGGCGTGAAGCCGTTCACGCTCCGCGACGAGTGGTACTACGGGATGCGGTGGATCGACGACATGAAGCACGTGACGCCGATCCTGCAAGCGGTCCCGCCGGACGGCACGCGCGGCACCGCGTACACCAAGACCCGCAAGGGCGAGATCGAGACGATGGCATGGGCCTTCGAGCGCCCGGACAAGGGTCGCAGCTTCGGCTTCACCGGTGGGCACTTCCACCGCAACTGGGCCGACGAGAACTTCCGCCGCACCGTCGTGAACGCGACCCTCTGGTGCGCGAAGGTGGACGTGCCCGGAGCCGGCGCGCCGGTGAAGTTCGACCCCGCCGACCTGAACAAGAACCTCGACAAGAAGGGGAAGGGCGAGTTCAAGCCGATCCTTCCGCCAAAGCAGCCGATTGCGGTGTCGCGAGCGTACACGCGCGCCCCAGCGCAGCAACAGTGAAGATCAGCGGGTATAGCTTCTCGAAGTACCAAAGCTTGGCGAAGTAGAACCCGATCGGGCTGGCCTCACGAAACCGGCCCGACTCGACCGCTTCGATGAGCCACGCGATTCCTCGTTGTGTGGGTGCGTCGTTCGTCAAATCGAGCAGCACCTCCACCGCGAGCGCCGTTTCCTCGACGCTCGAAGGGCAATCCTTCGCGCCGCCCCAACCACCATCGGCGTTCTGCACCGACAGCAGGTAAGCGACACCGCGTTGACACTCCGGCGAATCTTTCAGGCCGAGGTCACGGTACGCGGCGAGCACGCGTGCGGTGCCGTAGACGGGGTTGATGTCGTCCGGCGCGTGCTGGTTCCCGAACCACAGCGGCAGCCACGACCCGTCCGCGCGCTGTTGCTTCGCGAGGTACGCGAGGCCGCGCGCCATAACCTTGTCAAAGGTTGTCCAAGCTAACTGCCCTCCGTGGCACTGGAGGGTGCCAAACTCTTCTTCGAACTTACCAACCCAGCGAGTCTCCCCTTCCTTCCATTCGGGGATGCTCTGCTGTCGTGATGCCCACTCCGCTAGTGCGCGAATCGCGTGTGCTGTCAGATCAGAGCCGCTGCGGTCGAACGGAAGCAGCCCCCAACCGCGGCAGAACGTCGGCCAACCGCCGTCGCGATTCTGCAAGGAAAGAAGCCAGTTCGTCGCGCGAATCGGATAGTAGCCATAACCCAGTGAAGCGCACGCGATGATCGCACCGGGTGTGTCATCACAATCGGGAACGCTTCCGGGAAGGTGCGACCAACCCCACGCCCACGGCGCAGCGCCTGTGTACGGGTGGCGTTCTTTGGTTTGTTGTTCCAGCAGCCACCGACCCAAGAACAGTTTCTCATCTCCGATGAATCCCTCATCTGGAGAGTTCGAAAGTGCGTTGATACTCAGCGTTGTCACCCAGATTGAGAGATTGCTGTCGATGGGCCAGCTTCCGTCGGGGCGCATTGAGTTGGCGATGAACCGCACGCCTTCGTCGATCACCTGCTGCTCCGACGCCGAGCGCTTGCGGCGGATGCTGGCGAGCGCCATCGTCACGAAGCTGGTAAGCGGGGTTGCTTCGAGGTAGCCGCCGCTGGTGGGCTGGATGCGGCGCAGCACATTCAACGTGCGCCCGCGCGCGAGCCGGCGCACCGCGTTGCGGATCGGGTTGCGCGACCGTTTGTGGTGGTGGACGCACTGCCCGATGGCGATGAGCGCCGGTAGCGCGTAGCTCACCACGGGCATCTTCGCGAAGCGGTACCAGCTCTGCGGCAGCACGGCCAACTCGAAGGGCAGGCGCGGCACCTCGTCCCACTTCACGAGGCCCGCCAGGGCGCACGTCATCAGGATCGGCACCGAGAACGTGTGATCCTTGCCGTAGCGCGCGCGGATCGCTGCGGCCCGGCGCTCGGGCAGCTTCCCTGCGTTCAGGCTCAGGTACTCTTCGACGCGCGCGATCGTGTCCGGGAACTGCTTCTCGCCGATCATGTAGAACGCGGCCCGGCAGAGCATCGTCGTGGAGATGTTCGAGAAGCTCTTGACCGTGTCGCCCCAACCGCCGTCGGCGTTCTGGTGGTCCACGAGCCACTTCACCCCGGCGTCGATCCGCGCACGGTGCTCGAACGGGTTCACCAGATGCAGCGCCATGATCGCGGTCGCGGTCGAGAGCGCGGACGTCGACAGTTCGCCCACCCAGTGGCCTTCGGGCACGCGCTCGGCGAGGAGGGCGTCGCGGGCGACGAGGTACGCGGCGCGCAGGCGGTCTGCGGGGATCACATCGGCTCCGTATCATTGAAGCGGGCAGGGCGCTTGCGTCGATTGTAGGGACTGTGTGACTCCCGCAGGGAGGCCAAGACCATGTCCATGATCAACCCGGTTGAGTTGGCAACGTGGGGCGGACGCGTCGGCTCGAGCGAGCAAGAGAACGCGACCGACGCGCTGGAACGCGGGCACGTCCTCTTCCTGCCCAACTTGCGCTTCGAATTGTCCGACGCGGAGCGGGCGTTCCTCACACCCACCATTGTCGGCAAGTCCAAGAACGTCAGCTTCGACCCGCGGAACGGCAAGCTCGGCGGCGCGAACGTCGCCGAGATTCGGCTTGAAGAACTGCGAGGCTAATGGGCCGGTTCGCGCTCTCAAGCCGCGCCCTACTGACGGCGCGACTGCCGAGCTACACCGGCGGGCTGCACCAAGCGAAGACGAGCCTGCGCCCGGTCGAGGTCGCCGGGCGCGTGCAGTCGTGGCGCAAGGACGACACGCGGCTGCACGTCGACAGCTTTCCCAGCCAGCCGAGTAACGGGAAGCGCATCCTACGGGTGTTCAGCAATGTGAACCCCGACGGCCGCGCGCGGGTGTGGAAGGTGGGCGAGCCGTTCGAGCGCGTGGCCCGGCAGTTCTGGCCCAAACTTCGCGCCCCGCTGCCCAGCGAGCGCGGGCTGCTCGCGGCCGTGCGCGTCACGAAGGGCGTGCGTACCCGCTACGACCAGTTCATGCTGAAGCTGCACGACGCGATGAAGCTGGACCCGCAGTATCAGGAGCGGTTCGCCGGTGCGACACAGGCGTTCCCCGCCGGAGCACGTGGGTGTGCTTCACCGATCAGGTGTCGCACGCCGCGGTCAGCGGCGCGCACCAATTGGAGCAAACCTTCTGGGTCAATGTGAGCGCGCTGCGGGACCAACGTTCCGCCCCGCTGCATGTGCTGGAAAGCTTGGGCGGTCGGAAGCTGGCGTAGCCGGTCTGCTCGCGAAGCGGCAAGAGGCTACGGTTTATAGCCCCAAGTTGTCGAGGTCGTCTACCAGCTTATCGAGGTCGTCCTTCGGGCCGGCGGGCTTGTCGCTCTGGCGCTTCGGGATGCCCACCGCCATGCCGACTGCGGCGCGGCCGTCGTTCACCAGTTCGCGGTCGCGCTCCTGAACCGCGGCGCTCAGCGCGTCGGTGGTGTCGCCGCCGAACAAGCGGCTCAGGTCGATCTTCAGCCCGCCCACCGCGCCCGTGTCCGCGCCGGCAATCGCCGCGCTCTTGTACTCTGGGAAGATGATCGCCTGTTGCGGGCACACGCGGCTGCACGCCGGGCAGCCCTTCTTGCACTGGTCTTGGTTCTCGACGAGGATACGCTCGATGGAATCGACGCCGTACACCCCGAACAGACAGAAGTCGAGGCACTCCAGACAGTTCGTGCAGCGGCTGTAGTCGATGACCGGGTACCAGCGCCGCCCTGCCGGGGCCAACAGCGCTTCGGGCGCGAACGCCTGCTGCGCCGCGGGGAGGTCTTCGACCTTCGCGAACGACAGACCGAGTTGGATGATCGCGGGGCTGTTCGCGGCCCTCTCGCGGGCCTTCGCCTCGCGCCGGTCGCGGCACTCCGCGGCGATGCGTTTGATCTCGGCGACGAACGCTTCGTACTTGTTCGAGTCGCGCAGGTCGAGCGCGTAGATGTGGCGGTCCGGGATCGCCCCGCTCGGCCCGATGGCGTCGGGCTTGTCCACGGGCGTGTCGGCCTCGCCGTCCGCGTCGTCGTCGTCGGCCGGCGGCTTCAGTTGCGTCTCGCCGAAATGCCCCTTGATGTCGCAGCGGTCGAGCAACCAGAACGCGGCCCGCGGGTACAGCCACGACAGCACGACCATGTCGCCCTTGACCGCGCCGAGGAACAGCCGGCCCGTGTGGTCCGGGCCGAGGTCGTACAGGTTCGGGACGACGGACACTTCGACGTCCGGTTCCAGCAGCAGCGCGGCAACGATGCTCTCCTCGAGCGCGCGCTTGGCCGGGTGCTTGCCGGGTGCTTGCGACAGAACGACGGTGACGCGCGAGCGGCTCATACGGGCTCCGACGGCGGCTGCGGAAGGGGCGGCGGCGTTATCTTAGCAACGGGCAACGGGGGCGGCGTCGGCCCGACGCGCGCGGCCAGCGGCGCGGCCTCCACGAGGCGCTCCGCCGTGACCGGTTCCTCAGGCAGGGCTTCGACCGCCGCGCCGAGCGGGTCGCCCTCGGTCAGCCAGTCTCCGACCGGGACCGCGAGCGCGAACTCGTCGTCGGGCGCGGGGGCCGGGTCCGCATCGGGAACCGGGACCGGAACCGCGGGCGCGGGTTCGCCTGCCGCGGCGACGGCCTCGCTGGTGATGCGCGCGACGTTGACGATGCCCATCGAGCCGGACGGCGACTCGGCGGCGGGAGGGAGGGCGTCCGATTCCGGCCCCGGCACTGGGTCCGGCTCCCCAGGCAGCGCCCCGTCGAACTCGTAGTCGGCATCGTCCTGCGGTGCCGCTCCCAGTGGCGCTTCGTCCGGCGCAGGCGCGGGCACGACGTGCTCTTCGACTTCGGCTTCGACCAAAACCACGCCCGAATCGGGGTCCGCGGGTGCGGCAACTGGTTCCGGGTCTGCCCCTACCGCGGGCGCGCCGTCCGCGGGGCGGTACAGCCACCCAATCGCCGGCTCGATCTCGGTCACCAGCGCGTCGGTCAGCAGCCCGGCTTCGATGGCCGACGCGAACTCGCGCGGGCGGATGGGGTCGAACACGGACAGTTCTTCCAACCGCAGTTGGAGCAGTTGGAGCAAGAAGGCGAGCGCGCGGTTCCGCAGTTCTGGCCCGGACGTCACGTCGGGGTTCAGGGCGCAGACGCCCTCGACTTCGGTCAGGTCGCCCGCGGTGCGGAAGATCCCCAGCGCGCGGCGCACGTGCTGGTCGTAGCGCTCGATGTACGCCTCGCGCCCGGCCTCGATGACGCGCGCGGTCAGTTGGTCGCGCCCGAGCGGGGCTTCGAGCGCGGCCATGAGCGGCACGAGGTCGGTGCAGACGCGCTCCACCGAGGGCCACGGCACCGGCAGCACCTTGTACAACTCGGTGTCGCTCCCCTTCGCGCCGCCGGCTTTGAGCAGTTTCGCGTAGGTGGCCGCGGTGTGGTGGTCGTCCGCGCTGGGCACCGGGCGCGGCTTCGGCGGTGCAACGGGCGCGGGTTCCGGCACGGCTTCGACGGGCGGCGGTTCGGCGAGCGCCGCGGCGATTTCCGCGGTCGCGCGCTCGAGGTCCGCGCCGGGGTCGAAGACCGCGGCCAGCACGTCGGGGCGCGCCTCGCCCGTCACGCCGGTATCGGCCAGCCGGCACTTCAGCACGTAGCCGATGTACTGGAAGATGTCGCGCCGGACGGATTCGCCGGTCGCGCCTTCGGGCAGGGCGTACACGCCGTCCGGCGGCTGCGCGCCGAGGCCCGCGCGCAAGATCGGGTAGATCGCGCGGAGCTGCTTCACGAGGTCCGGGATGTTGCTCTTGTCGCTGGCGGTCACCAACTTCGGCAGCAGCTTCGTGGTGTGGGTCGGCTCGCCGCGCGGCGGAGCGAGCAGCACGGCGAGTGTGTCCGCGGCCCACGCGATGGCGGCCCACGACACCGCCGGCACGCGGACCGTGCCGACCGCGCTCGCGGCCTGCCCGCGCCCGGTCAGCAACTGCATGTAGTGGATCGGCGTGTGGTGTTCGGGCCCGCTCGGCTTCGGTGCGGGTTTGTCCGCAACCTTCTCCGCGATGCGCGCGGGCGGCTTGGGCCCGACCTTTGAACCGTTCGTGCCGTTCGTCGGCGGCGCGACCGCGGCGCTCGGCAGGTCGAGTTCCTTGTCGTGCTGCGTCTGCCGGATGACGACGCCCAGTTCGGTCTGGTACTTCTGGAGGAACTCGCCGGTCGTGTCGCACCCGAACGCGCCGGGGTCGAACGGGTGGCCGAGTTCCTTCGACAGCAGCGGCTTGACGGCCGCAAACCGCAGCGACCCTTTTTGCGCGAGCAGCTTGCGGACGCACGCGGCGACGTGCGCGAGGCTGTCGGCGGTCTGCTCGACGGCCCCGGTGCGGGCCTCGACCTCTTCGGCCGCGAGTAGGTCTTCGTACAGTTCGAAGTTGTCCACGAACCGCTGGAGCAGTTCGTTCGTGGCCCCGGTCACGCCGATCACCGAGACCGTGTGGCCGTGGCGCTTCAGTTCGAGGATGACCGGGATGAAGTCGCCGTCGCCGGTGACGAGGATGAAGTGGTCGATCTGCCCGGCCCCGTTGAGCAGGGCGGCGGCGTCCATCGCCATGCGCATGTCGGCCGCGTTCTTGGACCCGCTGAGGCGGAACACCTGCACCGGCTCGACGCCTTGGCGCATCAGGTCGCGGGGGCCGGCGCGGAGGGTGGCGTAGTCGGCGTAGGCCCGGCGCACCGCGAACGGCCCGCCGGCCATACGCTGCGCGAACGTGATCAGGCGCTCGAAGTCGTCGGCGAACGAGGGCCGGTTGGTCGGCGCGATCCCCTTTTGGTTGAAATACTGGACGCGGCTGAGGAAGAAGTTTTCGAGATCGATGAGCAGAACGGCGGACGGTTTCATGGGCACCCCGGCGGCTGTGGGGGAACGGGCCAATCGTACCACCGGCCGGGGCCGCGAACAACACGTCACTCGGCGTCCGCGTTGATCTGTCCCTTGATCATCCGCTGCGTCGCGTCCCAACCCGCGGCCAGATGCTGGTAATACGCGGGCGGGTCCAGCGTTTCGGACACGTCGCCCTCGAAAAGGAATAGCCACCCCGCGCCGTAGCTGTCCACGTTGATCGTTCCGGGGTCTTCCAGCAGCGCGGCGTTGAACCGAACCACGCGCCCGGCGAGCGGGGCGTACAGCCCACTCGTGGCCTTCTGCGTCTCGATGTAGCCGATCTCTTGCTTCGCGGTGACATGGCCGGGGTCGATGCGCCATTCGAGGAAGTACACGTCCTGCATGAGCCGAACGGCGTAGGCGGTGAACCCGAACGTGTGCAGGCCGTCGGCCCCCGGCCGGCACCACATGTGGTTCTTGCAGTAGCGCAACTCGCCCGGCACCGGGGCCGGGTGGTTGCCCATCATGAACGTGAGTGGGTCGGGCATTACAGCGGGCGGCGCGGCGTAAGCCCGCCGGTAAGTCGGGGTCAGGTGTATCGCGAGCTAATGTACTCCGGATCGAAGAACGCGGGCAGGTGGCGGTCGATCTGGATCAGGCCGTCCGGGGTGCAGTCGATGCCCTCGCCGGTTACGCTCAGCCAGCCCTCGGCCGCGAGTTTGTCGAGCGCGTCCCGAAACTCGGTGCGTATATCGACGCCGTGCTTGGCGCGGAAGTAGGCCACGTCGAGGTGGCCGGTTTTTAGCAGCAGCACGACTTCGCGGATCAGGCGGTCGCGCGCGGTGGTGGGGAACGCGCGGCCCAGCGGCAGTTCGCCGGCGTTCAGCTTCTCGATGTACGCTTCCCACGTGTCGGCGTTCTGGACGTGGACGCCGTTGACGTGGCCGAACGACGCGACCCCGGTGCCGAACATGTCCGCCCCGCGCCACAGCGCTTCACGGTACACGAACTTGGTCTTCGCTTTGTCCTTCACGACGGTCGTGGCGCTGGAGATGTCGTAACCGGCGCGTACGAACTCGTCGAAAGCGTACTTGGTCCACGCGCGCTTGGTGGGCCAATCCGCGACCGCGAGCGCCGGCTCGTCGTTGCCCAGCACCTTCAGTTCCTTCGAGAACACCGTGTTGTACGGCAGTTCCATCTGGTACACGGTCACGCAGTCCGGGCCGAGTTCGATGGTCTTCGCGACGCACCGCTTCCAATTGTCCCAGTCCTCGCCCACCATGCCCGCGATGAGGTCGAGGTTGATTTGTGGGAAGTCTAACTCGCGCGCCCAGCCGAACGCGCGATAGATTTCGTCTTCGAGGTGGGCGCGCCCGTTATACTGCAAGATTTCGGGCTTAAAGTTCTCAACGCCGAGGCTGATGCGGGTGACCCCGTGCTTGCGGAGCGTTTCGAGCTTGTGCTTCTGGAGCGTGCCCGGTTCGCACTCGAACGTGACCTCGCGGGCCGCGTCCCACGGCATGATCTCGCGCAGGCGCGTCATCAGCCCGTCGAGCTGCGCGGCGCTCAGGTACGACGGCGTACCGCCGCCGAAGTAGACGTAATCGAGCGCGCGCCCGCCGACGCACGCGGTCTTGCTCAGCAGCTCGACTTCCTTCGTGATGGCGTCGAGGTACACCGAGATGTCGTTCGCGTTCTTATCGGTGTAGACGCGGAAGTAGCAGAACTTGCACCGCTTCCGGCAGAACGGAATGTGCAGGTACAGGCCCAGAGGGGTGCCGGCGCGCGGCGCGGTGTCAAGGGCGGCGCGGGCCTCCGGCAAGTACGAGTTCTTCCAAAACGAGAACGGCGGGTAGTTGGCGATGAAGTAGTTGCCGAGACCCGTTTTCTCTTGTTCGGCGGCGCTCACGGTCATGACAGAACTCACAGCACGCGAGGGCGGGCAATTACTTCTTCCCCAAGCAGTATACCGTGCCGTTGTCGGTACCCACCACCAGACTATCCGGGCCGACCGCGACCGAGCCGCTGACCGGCGAGTTGAGCGCCAGTTCTTGGATCTTCTTGCCGGTCTTCAGGTCGAGCACGTAGAAGTTGCCGTCGTCGTTGAGGCACCCGACGTACACGCGAGTTCCGACGATGACCGGCGAGGCGTCCACTTGGCCCTCCGTCTCGAAGCTCCACACCCGTTTGCCGGTCTTGGTGTCGAGGCCGTACACCTTCTTGTCGCGGCTCCCGGCGACGACCAGTTCGCCCGCCGCGGCCGAAGCGAAGAACGGCTGCTGGCGCGCGGCCGGCGTGAACACCCACGCCCGCTTCTTCTGTTTCAGATCGACCGCGACGACCGTGTTCGCCATCGTGCCGACGTAGGCGAAGTCGCCCACGACCGCGGCGGTCGCGGCCGCTTGGCCTTCCAGTTCGACCGTGCCCAGTTCCTTTCCGGTCTTGGCATCGAGAATGTGCAGGATGCTGTCGCAGCCGGCGACGAACGTGACGTCGCCGATGACCGCGGGCGCGCCGTTCACCGGGCCGTCGGTCTTCACTTCCCAGACCTTCTTGCCCGCATCGTCGAGGCAGTAGAGCGTGGAGTCGTGCGAGCCGATGAGGACGTTCTTGCCGTGGAAGTTGCACCCGGCCATGATCTCGCCGCCGGTCTCGTACTCCCACACCTTCGAGCCGTCGCTGATCTTGCGGCAGTAGAACTTGCCGTCGAGGTCGCCTACGTAGATGCGGTCCCCGCGGACGCTGGGCGACGCCTTCATCGCCCCGAGCTTCACCTTCCACTTTTCTTTGCCGGTGGCGAGGTCGATGGCGTACAGGTGCTTGTCGAGCGAGGCCACGTACACGACGCCCCCGACGATGGCGGGCGCGCCTTCGACGCCCCCGGTCTTGGGGTTCCCGGCGGCGAACTGCCACTTCACTTCGAGTTGATCGGGTAGCTTCGCGGTGGCCGACCCCGTCATGTGCGGGTCGCCGCGGAACACCGGCCACTCGGCAGAACCCGGTGTGGGGATGATCAGTACCGCTACGAGCGCGGCAACGAGCAGGCGGGGCATGGTGCGTACCTCCAGACGGGCCGCTTGCGGCCCGACGATTACCAAGCGGCCTGATACAGCCTCAGAATCTCGACTTCCGTGACCGGGCGGGGGTTGAACCGGGCGGTCCACTGCTGGTTCGCTTCTTCGGCAAGCAAGTGGAGGATAGTGTCGCTGACGCCGCACTCTTTCAGCGATTGTGGCAATCCGGCTGCGGCGGTCAGTTGCGCGACCCGCGCGGCCAGCGCGTCCGTCGCGGTCGCCGCGGGTGCGCCGGTCAGTTCGGCGTACAGCGCGCCGACCGCGGGGCCGTTGAAGCGAATCACGTGCGGCAGCATAAGCCCGATGGCGACGCCGTGCGTGATGCCGTAGTGCGCCGTCAGCGGGTTCGCGCAACTGTGGCACACGCCGAGCATCGCGTTCTCGATCGCCATGCCCGCGAGGTGCGAGCCGATCTGCATTTCGGAGCGGGCTTTCAGGTCGGACGGGGCGCGCAGAACGCGCTCGAAGTTCGGTTCAAGGTGTCGGTACGCGGCCTTGGCGCACATCGAGGAGATCGCGTTGCGCTTCGTACAGACGAACGACTCGATAGCGTGCGCGACCGCGTCAATGCCGGTCACGGCGGTCACGCCCTTCGGCTGCGAGAGCGTCAGTTCCGGGTCGAGGATCGAGACGCGGAACGCGGCCTTCTTGTCGCCGCAGGCCATTTTCAGGTGGCTCTTTTCGTCGGTGATGAGCGCGTAACTCTGGGCCTCGCTGCCGGTGCCCGCGGTGGTGGGCACGCCGACCGAGGGGAGCATCGGCTTGGTGGCCTTGCCGTGACCCTTGTAGTCGATCATCCGGCCGCCGTTGGTGAGGATGAAGTTCACCCCCTTGGCGCAGTCCATCGAGCTGCCGCCGCCGACCGCGACGATGCAGTCGACGTGGTGCGTGCGCGCGAACACGACGCCCGCGTCGACCTCGCGCTCGGTCGGGTTCTCCTTCACCCCGTCGAACAGGAACACGTCGAGGCCGTCGTCGCGCATGACCTGTGCGGCGCGCTGCGGGTGGCCGACGTGTTCGAGACCGGGGTCGGTGACGAGGAGCGCGCGCGTGCCCCCGACCGCGCGCACGGCTTCGCCGAGGCGCGCGAGTGCCCCGGGCGCGAAGATCACGCGCCCGAGGGGCTGGAAGTCGAACGGCGGCGCGTCAAGCGGTGGCTGGGGCACGGTCGGCTCGCGGGGCGTGCTGGAGGGCGCGCTGTTTGTAGAGGTGCGTGAAGAGGTTCCCCTCATGCGGCTGGTCCCAAGTCAGTCGGTTCGTGGGCAGCGGGCCGATGTTCAGCCGCTCGATGCTCGGGCACGCCATGCACTCGGCGACGAACCCCGGATAGTCCGTGAGCGCCGTGGCCGCGAGCGTGTAGCCGATGCGCTTCAGCACGTCCGCGTTGGGGTATTCTATGACGCTGGCGTAGGGGAACAGGAACTCCTTGTTCGCCAGCGGGTGTTCCGGGGTGTCGCAGCGGATGATCGTGGGGAGCAGCCACGCGATGCGCCCGTCCTTCACCAGCCGCGGGCTGCCGCGCACTTCTTGGGTCACGTCGCGCGCGCCGGGCGTCTTCAGCCCCTCTTCGACCATGTTGTTGATCGCCTCGGCCACTTCCGGCTTGGCGAACGCGCTCACCTCGCAAGCGGGGTCGTCCCACGGGCGGGCCTTCGCACCGGCCAGCCGCTTCGCGAGGCCGAGCGCGAGAGCGTCGGCGTTCTTCGGCGTCCAGATGGCGCTCGCGTTCACGCACGCGCGCCCGCCGTTGCCGGCCACGGCTTCGACCATCAGATCGAGGTGCTTTTCCCACTCGTCGGCCTTGTCCGCGCCGAAAAGGATCTTCGAGTAGCCGGTGCCGTGAATCTCGACGCGGTGGTCGTTCTTGTACGGGGCCATGCTGCGGTCGTCGCCGAAGGCCATGCTGCGCCCGCACAGGCGCAGGATGTCGGCGCTGCCGGCGTGGTCGGTCGGCAGGAACCCCAGCACGCTCTCCGGCACCCCGGCCTTGATGAACGCTTGAAGCACGCGGTACGGGGTCCACGGCTCCTCGCGCCCCGGCTTCAGCAGCAACGGAATCTTGAACGCGAGCGTCGGCACCCACAATGAGTGAACGCCGGGCGAGTTCGACGGCAGCACCGCGCCGAACACGTCGGTCGTGGGGTAGAACGCCTGCATCCGGCCGTTGGCCGTGCTGTACCCGGTGTCGAGCGCTTCGACGGGCAGGCCGCGCGTCAGGCCCGCAATTACCTCTTCGATGTTCGCGAGGACGTATTGAACCTTGCGCGCGTTGCGGTCGCAGAACACCAGCGCGCTCCCGGTGGTGGCCGACAGGTTGCGCGTGTACTGGTCGAAGGTCAGTTCGGTGTCGCCGCAGGGCAGGGCGGCATTCAGGAAGTAGTCGGCCGCCTTCTTGTACATCGCGAGGATGTCGCGCACCGGGATCGCGGCGAGTTGCTTGTGCGCGCGCTCCATGTTGCCGAGGTCGCGGGCGATCATGGACCCGGTGACTTGGCTCACCTCCGCGACCGGCTCGCCGGTGACGTGGTGAACGAGCGTAGCCTTCTCGAGGCTAGTGTAGCTCTTACCGAACCGAAGCGCGGGAATCTGGATCATGGGTGGTAAGGTTCCGTTAGTTCGTGGCGACCTTCAACAGTTCGGCGGCCCAATTTGCGTAGGCCGTACTAAGCGCGACCGCGGGCCGGTGCGCGTAGTCGATTCGGTTCTGGTAGCCGGCGTCCTCGTAGGCGCGGTCCAAACACGGGCGCAGCGCGAGTACGATCTCGCCGTCGGACGGCTTGAGCGGGACCGGCAGGTTGGGCAGCACGTCGCGCACGGTGAACGCCCACACTGACGCCTTGGGGAACCGGTTCGCGCGGCACACGAGCGCGTAGGAGTCGGCCCGCGGCGGGCGCGGCTTACCAATCGGCACCCGCTCGCCGTCAAACCACAGGTCGATTTCGACGAGGTTGGTGCCGGTGTGCAGGTACTCGTTTCGCTTATACAGGTAGGCGTCGCGATCCTTGCCCGGTTCCTTGTTCGACGGACTCAGCACCTCTATCACGGTCACGACACGGTTGCCGGGTTGGTCCACGATCTTGACGAGTTTGTGCCCTTTCTTCTCCGGGTTGGGAAGCGTTACCTCGGTGCTGGGTATCGTCGCGGGAGGCATGGCGGCCGCACTGCCGCCGCCTTCGGTCTTCGCGACGTACCCGTCAGGTTTGGCGAATGGCTCGCACCCGTCGGGGTCGTCGCCTTCGAGCCAGACGTGTTGCTCGACGTCCGCATAGTAGCCACGTGGGAGCACGCGGCTGATCGCGGCGGAGCTGGCGACAATGAACCGCGTGTGGAACCCCGACCAGTGGGCCGGGTGTTCGAGGTACGGGTCCATTCCGGGGAACGGCGACGGCATTGCGGTGCCCTCCGCGCTCAGTACACGCCGACGACGGTGCCGCCGGCGAGCGCCGCGAACGGGCGCACCCCGCTCACCCCGTCCCACGGGTACTTGTCGAACGGCTTCTCGCGCTCGCCCTCGTCGCGCTCCGGGAACCGCGGCACGAAGAACTCGCGCGTGAAGGTGCTGAGCAGCACGCGCCCGGTGCCGCCATAGGGCACGACCTCGTCATAATTGTCCGGGTTCACCACTTCGATCACCGCGCGCGGCTGCGGCGCGTAATAGCTGATCTTGAACCCGTCCCCGGGGCCGATGGGCTTGCTGCACGCGAGGCCCATGAGCGTGTTGCCGTAGGTCGGCGTCATGTACACGTCGCCGTTGTCCAGCATCTCCTCGTAGGCCTCGCGCGTGAACTGCGGCGTGAACTCGGTGCCGCCGCTGAAAATCCCGGTGATGCCGGTACTCTTAATGGACCGCAACCCGCCGGACGGGATCGGCTTGCCGAGCGACCGGAACTTGTCTTCGAGTTTGCCGGCGCGCAGCGCCTCGTCTAGCGCCGCGAGCAACTTGGGCGTCGTGAACATGCACTTGATGTCGTGCCCGCCGGCCAGCACGGTCAGCGCCTGATCGATGCAGTGGTCCTTGTAGGCCTGCGCCTCGGCGATCTTCCGCTCCTTCAGGCACTTGACGACGTAGCGCGGGTCGAGGTCGATGGCGAAGCAGATGCCGCCGCGGTACTGGGCGAGGTGCTCGATGGCGAGCCGCAGCCGGCGCGGGCCGCTCGGCCCCAGCATGAGCCAGTTCGAGCCGCGCGGGAACGAGGCGTCCGGCAGCGTGTCCGACATCATCTCATAGTCGATCTTGAAGTCGTCGATAACGATACGCGACTTGGGCAGGCCGGTCGTGCCGCCGGTCTCGAACACGTACACGCCGCGGTCGGCGTAGGCCTTCGGCACCCACTTGCGCACCGGGCCGCCGCGGAGCCAGTCGTCCTCGAAGATGGGGAACTTCTTGACGTCGTCCCACCCGTTCACGTCGGTGAGCGGGTTGAAGTTGAACGTCTTGGCCTTGTCGAGCCAGAACGGGGTGCCGGTGTCCGGGCTGAAGTGCCAGCGGACGATCTCGCGGACGTGCGCGTCGAGCTGCGCGCGGGCGTTCTTGATCTTCTCGTCGAGCGTCGCGCCGGTCACTCGGTCCGGCTTGCCGGGGGTATCTTTCACAGCAACTCCAGAAGATGGTCAGTCGATTATTGTCAGTCTATACGGTCTGTTAGCCGCGAGCCGCAGGCGAGCGCGGTCGACCGCGGTCGCCTGCGGCTCGCGGCTAACAGACGGAACTACTTCGTCTTGAGCGCGTACAGCGCGTTTTCCGTCATCACGTACATCACGCCGTTGGCGACCACGACCGTCGAACGGACGGCGGCCGGCATCTCGATCTTGGCGAGCAGGTACTCCTTCTCGGTCTCGCCCCGGGCCAACTTCTGGATCGCGCGCGCGGTCTTCATGTCGGCCGCGCCCATCGCGTTCGCCACCCCGTCGATGGTCTTCGGCTTCTTGTCGTGCTTGAACACCCACACGTCTCCGGCGTCGGTGGCGAGGAACACTTTGCCGTCCACGTAGTACGGCGAGCCCCAGATCGTGGACTTCGTGTCGTACTGCCAGAACGGTTCGCCGGTCTTGGCGTCGAGGCAGTGGATGTAGCCGTGCAGTTCGGAGATGTACACGATGTCGTCCACGATGGCCGCGGTGGACATGGTGCGGCCGAACTTGAAGTCGCGCGGGGCCCACTTGCGCTTCTCGTCCCAACCGAACCGCCACGCCTCGCACGAGTTCGGGTTCGGCACTTCGCTGATCTTGTCCTTGCCGTCCTCGCCCTTGCCCTTCTCGCGCTTCTCGAGGAACTTCGAGATGTCGCCCTTCTTGTCCTTCTTGGGCGCGATGCAGTAGAAGTTGGCGACGCCGGTGCTGTGCTCCGGGTCTTGGCCGACGCCGATGTAAACCTTGTTGTCGTAGATGACCGGGGTGCCGATGAAGTCGTTGCGGGTGCCGGTGCCGCCCAGTTCGTACACGGTGTCCTTCGGGTTGGCGTCGAACTTCCAGATCACCTCGCCGGAGTCGGGGACGAACGAGTACAGCCACCCGTCGCCGCCGGGGAAGATGACCTGCTTCACGCCGTCGATGTCCGCGTACACCGGGTTCGACCACTGGCCGTGCATGATGTTCTTGCCCGGCAGGTCGCTCTTCCACTTCAGCTCGCCGGTCTTCTTGTCGAGCGCCACGAAGCTGGGGGCCTTCGGGCTGGGCAAGTTAATGTGGCTCTCGTCCACGCCGTTGGCGGTCACGGTGTAGAGAACGTCGCCGATGATGAGCGGGCACCCTGTCGCCGCGTTGTGGGGGAACACGTTCAGCTTGCCCAACATGTCGTATTCCCACAGGATGTCCACGTCGGTCGCGGTCTGGTACTGCTCCTTCTGGAAGCCCTGATTGCCGTTGGCGAAGCCGTTGATGTCGGCGCACACGACGGTGCAGCGGTTGGTCACGTAGTACACGCGGTCGCCCTCGACTGTGGGCGTGGAGCAGAGGCCGATTTCGGGCCAGTCCACCACGTTGCCGCCGGGCAGTTTGTCGTGAACGGCCTGCCACAGGAACTTGCCGGTCTTCTCGTCGAAGCACATCAGCACGCCCTTGTCGAGCGGTTCGACCTCGCCGTCGGCGTTCTTTTTGGTGTCGCGCGGGTTGCGGGCCTTCTGGTTATTCGTGCCGATGAAAATCTTGCCGTTGGCAACGATCGGCCCGCCGTAGGAGCGCGACCCGAGGTCGGCCTTCCAGAGGACCCAATCGGCGGTCCACTTCTTGTCGGCTTCGGGATCGTCGCCCCACTTCGGCGCTTCCTTCGGGTACTTCTCGACCTTGTCCTTGAGGTTCACCATGTTGCGGGCGACGGTGCCGCCGAACATCGTGTGATCGGTCGGCCCCGCGACCGGGGCGTCGGCCTTTGCCGGCGGCTGCGACGCGACCGGGGGTTGTTCCGGCGCGGGGGCCGCGGGCGCGGGCGGGGCCGAGTCGCTGAGCGCGACCACCAACCCGGCCCCGCCGAGGATCTGGACCGCGGCCCCGAGAATCGCGTAACGAGAGGTCATAATGAACGTCCCTTGAGGGTGTTTTTGTCTTGTGGCAGGGACAGGCTGGAAGCCTGTCCTACACGTCACTTCTTGTTCGGCGTGATGCTCAGGTTGTCGAAGTATAGCTCCGAGCCGGGGTCGATCTTACCGCCGGCGTTCTCCTGAATGTTCGGAATGTACCCGTACACCCCGGCCGCGCCGTTGCGGTTCGGGTGCGGGTCCTCGAACTCGATGGTCCACTTCTCCGGCTCCTTGTCGGCCTTCGGCCACACCTTGCCGCGAATCACGGCGCTCTTGTCCTTCTGCTCGACGACGAACTTCATCGTGTACCACGTGTTCGGCTTCCAGTCGAACGCGACCGTCTGGTTGATGCGCGGCCGCGCCTCCCACGAGGTGATGCGGAGCGTGAGGGCGTTCAGCGTGGTGTCGGGCTTGCCGTCGAGCACGAGCGAGTAGCGCGAGTTGATCAGCCCGCAGTCGGGGAGCTTGTCGCGCACCAGCGTGCCGTAGACGTCCGATTGGATCGTGTAATCGGCCGCGCTCGGGGTGGTCATATAGGAGATGGCCTTCGCGAGCGGCGGGCGGGCGTTGTCGTTGACCTTGCTAAGGACGTTGTTGCCGTCGCCGAACGCCTTGATGAGGTACTTCCCGTTGGTGTTCACGAAGCCCATCGGGGACGAACCGGGCGGGGCCTTGTCGAAGTTGGCGGCGTAGGGCAGCAGCGGCGCGGTGCGGACGCGCCCGCGGGCCACGAGGCCGTTGACCGTCACCTCAACGTAGCCCTGCGATTGCGGGAGCTTACCGAGTTGCGCGGTGCCGGTCGCGGCGTCGCCGGTCACGGTCGCGTCGAGCTTCGGCGGCTGCGCGCCGGTCGGGGTCTTGCCCGGCAAGATCACGCTCCATTCGGCCTTCGCGTCCACGGGCGCTTTCACCTCGCGGCCGTTGGCGTCGATGTACACGACGGTGAACGTCACCTTGTCGCCGGGCTTCGCGGTAACTTCCGCCGGGTACAGCCGCAGGGCGGCAACTGCGGCAGCGTTGTAAGGCGCTTCGGCCGGGTCCGGCTTGTACTTCACAGACTGCGGCTTCGCGTCCGGCGACGCGAGGCAGAGCATGTCGGTGCGGCTGTTGAAGTAAACGCGGCCGTTCACGGCGACGGGCGTACCGTTGGTTTCGGTTTGAACCGGGCGGCCGTTGACGGTCTCCTTGAATGTGTAAATGAATGTATCGTCCTCGTCGGGCTTCTTCTTGCGGTCGTCGTTCAGCTTGATGATTGAGAACCGGCCCTTCACGTCGAAGATGTAGCACTTGCCGTCGGCGATGAGCGGCGCGCCGCGCACCTCAGTGGCGTAACGGTAGCTCCAGAGGCGCTTGCCACCCTTCGCGTCGAAAGCGTGAAGCTCACCGCTGTCGTCCGGCATGTACAGGATGCCTTCCGCGAGCGCCGGCGACGATAGCCCGAACCGCTGCGACTGCTGATACTCCCACACGAGCTTCGGCTTCTTGGTGGCGGGATCGACTTGGCTCGCGTCGACGCAGATGACGCGGCCGACGCGGTTGCTGTCGAGGTTCTCTTCCCCGTGCGCGCAGTACACGAGGTTCCCGTCAACGACGGGGCTGGGGTTGATCGAGCCTTTGCTGAACAGGTAGCTCCACACGCGCTCGCCGGTGCGGACCTTGAAGGCGTGGAGCGCGCCGTCGCTGCCGCCGGCGATGAGCAACCGCTGCCCGCCGATTACGGCCACGGTCGGGTTCGATTGGTACGTGACCTTCAACGGGAACGCGGTCTCCGCGATCCAGACGACGGTGCCGGTCTTGCCGTCGAAGGCGTAGAACCGGTTCGCGCCGCGGGCTTGGTCGCCCCAACTGGAGTTGAGCATCCCGACGATGACGAGGCCGCTGTCGAAGGTCGGGGCGATGATACGCCCGCCATAGCCGCTGACGCGGCCGAACTCTTCGGTCAGTTGCCGCTCCCAGACGAGCTTGCCGTCCTTGTCGAGGCAGATCAGGTTGCCGGCGGTGGTGTGGGCGTACACGTACCCGGCATTCGGGTCGCCCGCGAGTGACGTCCACCCCAACCGGCTGGACACGATGTCCGAGTGGTAGATGCGCTGCTCGAACTCCCACAGTTTCTTGCCGGTCTTTTCGTCGAGGCAGACGACGCGCTCGGACTCGCCCAGACCTTCGCCGAACCCTTGGAGCACGTACACGCGGCCGTCCATGATGAGCGGGGCGGCGCGCCCGCCGTAGGGGGCCGACCACGCCACGTTGCCCTTCGCCTTCAGCGCCGGGTCGAAGCTGTCCGGCAAGCCCTTCTCCTGCGAGAAGCCGTTCTGGTTCGGCCCGCGCCAGTGCAGCCAATCGGCCGCGTTCACCGCAGCGGCCGTGGCGAACACAGATAAGAAAGTGAGGAGGAACGGTCGCAGCATTTTAGGCTCCGTATTTGATCTCGATGTTGTTTTGTCTCGGCGTTCTCCGCGTTCTCCGCGGTGAATTAGCTTTGGTGTATGACTCGGCGGGCTTTCATCTCGAACCGGGGCAGCGATCCGGGCGGGCAGGGGGTCACGTCGACGCGAAAGAGCAACTCGTCGCGCACCGCGCGGCCGATGGAATCTGCGAGCGCTTGCCCGTCGCCGGTCGCGGGCTCGATCTCCAACCGCAGGTCGGCGAGCGGGTTCGCCCGGTTCACGTGGACGCGGTACTCGGCGACCTCGGCGAACCGGCGCACAATGGCCTCGATGGCGCTCGGGTACACGTTGTTCCCCCGAACGTGAATCATATCATCCGCGCGGCCCAGAATGCCACCGTCAAGCCGCCGCCACGCGCGCCCGGTCGGGTCGGGGTCCGTCGCGATCCTAACCAAGTCGCCGGTGCGGTAGCGGATCAGCGGGCTTCCGATTCGCCCCAAGTTCGTTAGCACCAACTCGCCGGCCGTGCCGTCCGGAACCGCGGCCCCGGTCGCGGGGTCGATCACCTCCGCGAGGTAGTCACGCTCTAATAAGTACATCTGGCCGGGCCGCGCGTCTGCCTCAACCGCGACCGGGCCGATTTCGGTCATGCCGTAGTGGTCGAAAACGCGCGCGCCCCAAAGCTGTTCGATGCGGGCGCGCGTGGCCGGGATCGTGCCGCCGGGTTCGCCCGCGACCACAACCGCCCGCACGGGACTACCGGCGATGTCTAGCCCCTCTTTCGCGGCCACCTCGCTCAAATGCAGCGCGTACGTCGGTGTGGCGAACAGAACCGTGCAGCGGTGTTCGAGCAAACAGCGCAGGCGCGCGACGCTGGTCATGCCGCCCCCGGAGATGCCGAGGAACCCGGCGCGCGTGGCGGAATCGAACGCGCTCCAAAACCCCAGAAACGGCCCGAATGAGAACGGGAAGAACAGCCGGTCGCCGGCCTTCAGGCCCATCAGCTCAAAGTTCACGCGCCAGCACCCCAGAATCCACTCCCAAGAGTCCGCGGTGTCGAGCCAGCGTAGCGGCGTGCCCGTGCTCGTGCCCGACGTTTGGTGCAGGCGCGAGTACCGTTCGAGTGGAAACGTGAGGTTGGTGCCGTAAGGCGGGTTCGCGGCCTGATCCGCGACCAACTCGGCTTTCGTCGTGAACGGCAGCGATTCGAGATTGTCCGCCGCAACGGCGGCGAACTTGCGCCGATAGAAGTCGTTGCTCGCGCGAATCGCATCGACGAGCACGCGAAGGCGCGCGCGCTGCTCGGTCCGGGCGTCGTTCGGCAGTGCCGTGGCTGGGAGCATCGCGGACCTCAGAAACCCCGCGCACGCGCGACGGAGGCAGGCTCGCGCACCGAACGGAGTGCCATACCGCCACGACTTAGGAGTCTTTCAGGTCTATCATGGAACTTGATTCGTCGACGGGCCACACGATGCGGTCGAAGAGCTCCCACAACTTGCGCCCGCGAACCGAGTTCACCCCGGCGACGTGAGCCACGCGGCCCGCGAGGTGTGCGCGGAAGTCCGGTACCTGCGCGCGGTTCTGCCCCGCCGGGCCGTGGCGCGTGCAGTTCGTCAGGATCGCTTTCAGCAGGTCGAACTCGGCCCGCGTGACGTTCGGACGCACGTTCGTGACAATTCCGGTCACGGTCTGGCGCGTGCCGCGCCCGTACGCGCGCGACTTGCCGCGGTTCACACGGAACCCTTCCTCGGCCGCAATCAAGGCGACGCGCCGGGCCAATCCGCGGGCCGCGCGCAGCAGGCCCGGCCCGCCGGAAAACGTCAGGTCGTCCGCGTATCGCGTGTAGGTCGCGCCGCACGCGGCGGCGAGGCGCGCGAGCCGGCGGTCGAGGCGGTACGCGATCAGGTTCGCGAGGGCCGGCGAGGTCGGCGCGCCTTGCGGCAAGTGCCGGGTGTTGACTCGAACCCACGCCGGGTAATCGGAGCCGTCGGCCGTGGGGTGCGGGCGCACGTCCCACACGGCGCGCGGCAATCGCGTCGTGCAGAGCGCGCCGAGTAACCGCACGACGGGTTCCGGGTAGCCGAGGTTGCGGAACAGCCCGAACGTACGGCCCGCGACGATTGAGGAAAAGAAGTCCGTGAGGTCGAACCGCAGTACGGCGGCGCGCCCACAGTGTTCGGCCGCGTTCGTGACCGCCGAGCGCCCGGCGCGGAAGCCGTGCGCGGCCGGGTGCGGCGCGACGCGATTCAACAACAGGTCCACGAGTCGGCGCTGCGTACGGCGGAGCAGGGGCTTTGGCACTTCGAGCAACCGCGCGCCGCCGCGCGGTTTCAGCACCCACCGCGCGCGGTACGTGCGCAAGGTCTCGTCGCGCCGGTACGGGTTTCGCCCGGTCGGGTCCGCGAGCCAAAGCAGTTGGGGAAGCGCGACGCCGAGCGCGTCGGCGCAGTCGTGTTCGGTGTCCCAGCGCGGCAGGTCGGCGTTCCACGTCGGCGCGGGGGGAATGGCCTCGCCCGGCACGGCGAACAACGTGCGACGCGGGTAGCGGTCGCCGGCAGTGCGCGCTCCTGCGAGCCGCGCCAACACGCCCGCGAAAGTCGTATCGCGCACGAGCACATCGAGCAGGGCGATAGAACTCGGCGGTTCAATGTGTGCCGCGAGGAGGCGCGTGACGAGGGGCGACGCCCAGCGGTACTCGCGCCCGGTCGCGCGGCGGATCGCGTCGCGCAACCCGGCGCGCGACCATTCTCCCGCGAGCATTCCTGCCGCGATGTTCCGCACGAATCGCTGTTGTGGGTCCATCAAGATTTGTGTGGAAAAGAGCCGCGAACGGGCCGACGAGTCTCGGCCGGCGCGACGGGGCGGGCGTGGAAGCGCCCAGTTCGTCGCGCGCTCGTCTGTCACGTGTTGGGCGCACCCCGGGGTAACCCCGGAGTGGCGTTCGGCCGGTTCAGCGAACCCGCGTCCCGCCGTGCTCGGCCCGCCGCAGCGGGGTAATCGTCGCACGCGCCCGCGGGTCGGTCAACCTCCGTTGTGGGTCAGTAGCACGTGACCACTTCGTTCCCGAAACGCTTCATCAGCGCTTCGCGCCCGGCGAGGCCGACGTGTTCCTCCGAGACGCTGAGCTTTTTCAGCTTCTTCAGGTGCGGGGACGCGGCCAGCGCCTTCGCCCCGGCCGGGCCGATCTTCACGTCTGACAGGTTCAGGTCTTCGAGGTCGGTCATCGGTGCGTCGGCGACAGCCTTCGCCCCGGCCGTGCCGAACGGGTTGCTCGCGAGCGACAGTTGCGTGAGCTTGGTGACGTACTTCGACCCCATCAGTGCCGAAACGCCGGCGTCGGTGAGTTGGTTCCCATGCAGCGACAGCCCCCGCACGGCGCAGCACCCGCGCGCCGCGAGGGCGCGGGCTGTGACATCGGTCGCACCGGTGCTCGAAAGGTCTAAGTGCGTGAGCGCGGGGAACCACGGTGCGGCGAGAAGTGGGGCAAGCACCTCGTCGCCGTAGGGCGGAACGCGATGGACTTCTCCGTATTGGTCGTACCACTCGCCCCCTGAAACCGACAGGCTCTGGAGCGCGGGGAACGCGCCCCCGGCAAGGGCGCGCGCGCCGGCGACGTCGAACGGGCACGAAGACAAACCGATCCGTTCGAGGCGCGGCGCGAAGGTGGCGGTGGCGAGCGCGCTCAGTGCCGCGCTGGTGATCGGGCAGCGGTCGAGGTAATAGGTGGTGAGCCTCGCGGCGTGCGGCGTGCGGCACAGCGCGCCCGCGCCGCGGTCGGTCAGGTTCCGCATCGCGCCGATCAGTACGCGCAGGTTCGCGATGTTCGGGCTGTCCGCGAACGCTTCGATGCCGTCGTCGCTCAGGGAACCGCAGGGGAGGGTGAGCGAGTTCAGTTGCAACAGCCACTTCGCGTCGGCGAGGTGCGCGATCCCGTCCGGCTCGGCCGGGGAGTAACTAATTGCGAGTGTCCGCAGGCCGCCGAGGTTCTCGGACGCCGCGAACCGGCGGAAATCGTCCGCGGTGCCGCCACCGATCATCAGGTTGAGGGATTCGATCTGGGCCATTTGCGGCACCGCGCCCACGTCCGCGACCGTGATGTCGAGGTTGTTGATCGAGAGGCGTCGCAGGAACGGCGCGGCGTGGAAGAACCTCGCCGTGTTGTGCGGGAAGACGTTGGCCTCACAGTGCAAGTCGATCTCCTCGATCACGCCCTTCTTGCTGAAGAAGTTCTCCGCGTAGAAGGCGTTTTCCGGCTGTGCGAAGCTGAATCCGGGGAAGAAGTTGAGGTCGGTGAGGCCGACGGTCCACCGCGCCCCGTGCTTCTGGGCGTACTCGAACCGCTTCTCTTCGAGTTTCTCGCGCTGTGGGCTGCCCTCCGGCAGTTTGACCACTTCGCAGGTCATCCGCAGGTACTCGCCGTAGGTGTCCCTCTTCGCGCTGAGGAACTTGGCGTAGTCGAGGTACGGTTGCTCGGCGTCCGGGTCCGCGCGCACGGCGGCGATCAGGCGCAGCTCTTCGCTGGTGCGCGCCGGGAGCGGCTGCTGTTTCGCGGGGTCCGGGGTGCCGTCGGCGCGCAGCCCGTGCGCGCCGTTGAAGAATCTGTGCGCGCTCTCGGTCTCGTCCGGCGTCTCCGGAACCCAATGAACCATGATCGCCGCGCCGTCGGCCTTCTGTTCGACCCAGTACAGGTAGAACTGTTCGAGAACCGGCGACGACTTGAACGGCCGTGTCAGCACGGGCCGGTTCTCGCCGTTGGGGTTCGCCAAGTGGTGGCCGCGCGGCATCAGGTACGTGCCCAGCGACTCGCCGAACAGCGTGACGCGGTAGCGCCGCGGCTTCAGCAGGCCCATGATGCCCGCGACCCTCAACAGCGCCCAGCGGTACAACCCCATGACCGACTCCTCGCTCGCCTGCGGATCAGTTACGGGTCACTCCTGTCCTTCTTCTCGGCCTCGTGCTTCACGTAGTCCTTGAACGCGCCCATGTTGTAGCTGATGAACAGGAAGGCGTGGTGCAGGGCGATGTACGTTTCGTCTTCGGGGTCGTCGGCGTAGTCCTTGCGGAGCGCGTACAGCTTCGCCAGCAGTTGGTCGGCGTTCGGCACGGGTAACTCCTCCGGGGGTTGGGCCTTTCGCGATTCTACCCGTCTTGACGCCGCGCGGCGCGGGTGCTACCGTCCCGCCGCGCGCGTCACGGATTCGGCGCGCGGGCCGGAGTCGCCTCGAATGGTGCGCCGAGTCAGTCAATCGCTGGTCGCGTGGTTCCTGCTGTGGGACTTGGCCCTGACCGCCGGGGCGTGGCTGCTCGCGTACGCGGTGCGGTTCCAGAGCGGGCTGTTCACCGTCAAGCGCGGCGTGCCCGACTTCGCGCTATACGTGCGCGCTCTCCCGCTGATGCTGCTCGTGGGTATGATCGCGTACCGCATCGCCGGCATGTACGAGGTCCACCGCCTGCGCCGGTTCCGCGAGGAACTCGCGGCTGTAGCGAAGGGCGTCGCGCTGATGGCGCTGCTGGCGATGGCGACGAGCTTCGCGCGGCAAGCGCAGCACGAGTCGCGCGGCGCGATGCTGATGTTCGCCGGGTTCGCGCTGGTCGGGATCACTGCGGCCCGGCGCGCGAGCTGGACCGCGATGCGCCGGCTCCGCGCCCGCGGCGTGAACCAGAGCCACGCCCTCATCGTGGGCACCGGGCGGCTCGCGCGGCGCACCGTGCGCACGCTCCGCGCCGTGAACTGGTCCGGCATCCAGCCGGTCGGGTTCGTGGAAGACGAGACCAACCGCGGCCCCGGCTCTGACCTGCCGGTTCTGGGCACGATTGCTGAGCTGCCCGAACTCGTGCAGCGGCACCACATCGAACACGTGTTCGTCGCGCTGCCGCTGAACCGCTACCCGGACGCGCGGCGCGTGTTCACGGCACTGTCGCAAACGCTCGTCGATGTGCAACTGATCGCGGACCTGCCGGCGATTTCCGGCATGAACTTCACGACGACGCAGATTCACGGCATGAACGTGATCGGGCTGCGCGAGAACCCGCACCACGGGCTGAACGTCGTCGTGAAGCGCGCGATGGACATCGTGCTTTCGCTCGTCGCCATCGTGCTGCTCGCGCCGGTGATGGCGGTGATCGCGGCGCTCATCAAGCTCACCAGCCCCGGCCCGGTGCTGTACCGACAGGAGCGCTGCGGGCTGAACGGGCGCTCGTTCATGATGCTCAAGTTCCGCAGCATGAAGGTGGACGCGGAGTCCGGCGGAGCACAGATGGCGAAGGCCAACGACGACCGGCGGACGTGGCTCGGCACGATCCTGCGCGCGACGAACCTCGACGAGTTGCCCCAGTTCTTCAATGTGTTGTGGGGAGACATGAGCCTCGTCGGGCCGCGCCCGGAGCGCCCTGTGTTCGTAAGCCAGTTCGCGAAGTCGATTCCGAACTACAACGCCCGGCACGCGGTGAAGGCCGGGATCACCGGGTGGGCGCAGGTGAACGGCTGGCGCGGCAACTCGTCGCTCCGCAAGCGCGTCCTGTTCGACCTCTACTACATCAGCCACTGGAACCCGGTGTTCGACCTGCGGATCATGTTCCTGACCGTGTGGCGGATGGTGTTCTCGAAGCAGAAGCACGCCTACTGACGGAATATGCGGCGCGGCGCGCGGGCCGTTTCGCGCCGGGCCGCGGTTCCCGCTTGCACGCGCGGGCGGTCGCCTTCTATGGTGAAGGAGACCGCCCGTTCCCGTTGATTCGCGTTCATGCCCCAGACCGCCAATGCGTTCCTCGTCGCGCGGCGCGACGACGGCTTCGGCGACGTGTTCCCGCTGCACACCGGCACGCGGTACACGCTCGGCCGCGCGCCGACCAACCGCGTCGTACTGCGCGACGACTTGTGCAGCCGCGAACACGCCGAAGTGTTCGCGGTCGAGGGCGGGTGGCACGTCCGCGACCTCGGTAGCCTGAACGGGACGCACCTCAACGGCGAACAGCTCCGCGCCGACCGCCCGCTGCGCCCGCTCGACGAGGTCCGCGTCGGCCGCACGCGGTTCTTGTTCGTGGACGAGATGGGCCAGTTGCCGGACATGCCGCGCGCGGCCCCCAAGCCCGCAGAGAAGTCCGACGGCCTCGAAATCCGTAAGCGGCTCGGCCAGACCCGCTACCAACAGGGCGCGCCGCCGGTCGAAGCGACGGCGAGCGACACGACGCGGGCCGAACCCCGGGTCGCGCCGCCGCAGGCGGTGGGGGTGCTGTACCGGCTCGCCCTCGATATGGCCGCCGCCGCGGACACGGCCGAGCTGTGCGCGCTCGCCGCCGACGCGGTGTTTCGCGCGACCCCGGCGGAGGTTGTTGCCGTACTCGCACTGAAAGAACCGCGCGAACTCGAACTGACCGTCCACCGCACCCGCGGCGGCGGACCAGAGACGTATCACAAGGTGTCCCAGTACGTAAGCAACGAGGTGCTCTCGACCAAGCACGCGGTTCTGGCCGAGAACGTGGCCGCGGACAAGTCGCTGAAGAACCGCGACAGCATCGCGGACATGAAGGTCGCGAGCCTGATATGCGCGCCGATCCTGTTCGAAGACAAGGTGCTGGGCCTGTTGCACCTGTACCGCACGTCGGGCCACGGGCAACTCAATAACGACGACCTCGAGTTCACGCTCGCGATAGCCCGGCAACTGGGAATCGTGTGGCACCGACTCGCGCGGACGACGTCACTTTCCGCCGAGAACCGAAGCCTGCGCGACCAACTGCGGATCGAGAGCGAAATCGTCGGCACGAGCGCCCCGCTCCAACAGATCGAGTCGCAAATCGGGCGCGTGGCCGAGACGAGAGCGACGGTGCTGGTTCGCGGCGAGAGCGGGTCCGGCAAGGAGTTGGTCGCGCGCGCGATCCACCAGAACAGCCCGCGCCGCGCTGCGCCGTTCGTGTGCCTGAACTGTGCCGCACTCACGGAAACGCTGCTCGAGAGCGAGCTGTTCGGGCACGAGAAAGGCGCGTTCACCGGCGCGACCGAGCTCATGATCGGTAAGTTCGAGGCCGCGGACGGCGGCACCATCTTCCTCGACGAGATCGGGGAAATGGCCCCCGGGACTCAGGCCAAGTTCCTGCGCGTTCTGGAGGGCCACCCGTTCGAGCGCGTCGGCGGGAATACACCCATTAAGGTTGACGTGCGCGTGGTGGCCGCGACCAACCGGCCGCTCGAAGAGGCCGTGCGCGCCGGCACGTTCCGCCGCGACCTGTTCTACCGCTTGCAGGTCGTTCAGCTCGACGTGCCGCCGCTGCGCGACCGCCTCGACGACGTGCCGCTGCTGGCGGAACACTTCTTGAAAAAGTACGTGCGCGAGACCGGGCGCAAGATAAAGGGCTTCACCCCGGCGGCGGTGGCGAAGTTGACCGGGCACCGCTGGCCGGGGAACGTGCGCGAGCTGAAGAACGTGATCGAGCGCGCCGTCGCGCTCGGCTCCGGCCCGCAGCTCGACACCGCCGACATCTGGCTCGCGGACATGGACCTCGGCGCGCCGGTGATCGGTGCGAGCGCGTTCGCCCCGTACAAGCCCGAATCGCTGGACGACATGGAAAAGCGTCACATCCTCGACACGCTGAAGCACACCGACTGGAACAAGTCGAAGGCCGCCGCGATCCTCAACATCGAGCGCTCGACCCTCGACCGCAAGATCGAGAAGTACGGGCTGGTGAAGTGAGGTCAGCCGCGCAGCCGCTCGACGAACCGCACGAGGTCGCTCGGGAGCGGCATCGACCAGTGTAGGGCCGCTCCGGTCGCGGGGTGCGTGAACCCCAACTCCGTCGCGTGCAGCGCGAGCCGCGGCGCGGCGCTGCGGTCGTAGAACACCGGGGCGTTGAACCGCTTCACGTACACCTTGTCGCCGCACACCGGGTGCCCGGCTTCCGAGAGGTGAATGCGAATCTGGTGCGTGCGGCCCGTTTCGAGCCGGCACGAGAGCAACGTGTACCCGTTCAGCCTCTCCTCAACGGAAACGTGCGTCACCGCTTCTTTGCCCACGTCGGGCAACTTCGTGCTGCCGCGCCGCCCGTCGCCACGGTCTTCGACCAAGTTCGAGCGAATTGTGCGCGCGGTCAACGTGCCCGGGACGACCGTGAGGTAGCGGCGAACGACCGTGTGCTTGCGGAACTGCAACCCCAAATCGCGCTCGGCCAGTACCGACCGGGCGAACACGACGAGGCCGCTCGTTTCCTTGTCGAGCCGGTGGACGATCCGCAACCGCGGCAGCTCGCGCGCCGGGCGGCCCTGCTGGTGCGCTACGGCCCATTGCGTCAGGTCTTCGAGCGTCGGATCGAGCTCGCGCCGCTCCTCGGACCATTCGAGTTCGGCCGGGTGCCGCACGGTGTTCACACCGCTGGGCTTTTCGACCACAACGACGTGTTCGTCGAGGTGGCGCACGACGAGCCGTTCCGGGTGCGCGGCCCGCGGCAGCGGCTTGGGGTGTTCGAAAAGCGTGACGAGTTCGCCTTCCTTGAGCCGGCGCGCCTCGTCGGAGCAGACGGCGTCGCCGATCTGGACGCGCCGCGCCGCGATGAGCCCGCGGACCTCGCCCCACGACGGCCCGCCGAGCCGCGAGCGCAGCACCTTCGCGAGCGTAAACCCGGCCTCTTGCGGGGAAACAGCAAACGGTTCGAGTGCGAGCGCCATCGCTACTCCTTCGCCCCTGTTTCCTCGTCCCCTTCTTCCGTCCCGAAGTCCACGTCGGACCAGTCGTCGTCGGGGTCGGGGACGTCCATGTAGCCGCCGCAGTGCGGGCACACTTCCGTTGTGCCCATTGCCTTCGCGGGCCACGTCGATTCCTTGCCACACTCCTCGCACGTCGCGGTCACGTCCCCGGTGCGCGCGGCGCGCTTCTCGGCCATCACGTATACCGCGGTCTTGTTCTCCGCGAGCGTGAGCAGCTCGCGCGCCTCGTCGACCTTCTTCGGCTCGGTAACGAGGATCGGGAACTCTTCCGCGCGCTCCTCGCTCATGCCGGTCAAGGCCGACACCGGCGCGGGCGGAACCTGTTCGATCTCGGCGGGAATGCCGTTGGCTGCGAGCAATTGAATCACGGCCTCGGCGAGGCGCGGGTTGTCGGCCACGAAGACGGTTCGCGGGTCGCGGTCGGGCATGGGAAACGGCTCCGTGTTACCGCGGCCCGCGGCCGGGCTTCTTCCGGCGGGCCTGCGACTTGCGACCGGGGCGGTAGCCCGCGGTCGGGTTCGGGACGGCGTGGTAGTGATCGGCGTTGGCGTCCTTCCGGCGGGCGTCGAGGGCTTCCTTTGGCGGGTTTGCGGGGATCAGGCCGTCGCACCCGCCGATTAGGTCCGCGCGGTCGGCCTTGATCAGCGCCTCGCGCACCGCGAAGTAGTTCTCCGGCTTGAAGAACTGCATCAGCGCGCGCTGAAGCTTGCGGTCGTTCAGGTTCTTCGCGGTCTGAACCGGCTTCTTCGTGAACGGGTCGAGGCCCGTGTAATACATGCACGTCGCGATGTCGAACGGCGCGGGGATAAAGTCCTGCACTTGGTCCGGTCGGTAGCCGTTGCGCTTCAGATACAGCGCGAGGTCGATCATTTCGGCGAGGTCGGTGCCGGGGTGACTGGCGATGAAGTACGGCACGATCTGCTGCTTCGGCTTGCCGGCGTCGGCGCTCGCCTCGCGGAACTGCTCCGCGAACGTCCCGAAGTTGTCGATGTTCGGCTTCTTCATCAGCTCCAGCACTTTCGGGCTGGTGTGTTCGGGCGCGACTTTCAGCCGCCCGCCGGTGTGGTGTTCCGCCAGTTCGCGCACGTACTCCTGCGAGAGCTGCGCGAGGTCCATGCGGATGCCGCTCGACACCAACACCTTGCGCACGCCGTCCACGCCGCGCACCTCGCGCATCAGTTGGATCAGCGGGCCGTGGTCGGTGCCGAGCAGCTTGCACACGGTCGGGTGAACGCACGAGAGGCGCTTGCACTTCGCCTCCACTTCGGGGCGCGTGCAGCGCATCGTATACATGTTCGCGGTCGCGCCGCCGATGTCCGAAATGATGCCCTTGAACTCGGGGTCCGCGGCGAGCTTGTTCACCTCTTTCAGAACCGAGTCCGACGAGCGGCTCTGGATGATGCGGCCCTGATGCGCCGTGATCGAACAGAACGTGCAGCCGCCGAAGCACCCGCGGAGGATCGTGACCGAGTCCTTGATCATCTCGTGCGCGGGCACCGGCTCCGTGTACGATGGGTGCGGCCGGCGGTTATACGGCAGGTCGTACACCGCGTCCATTTCCGGCTGATCGAGCGGCAGCGCTGGTGGGTTCTGCACGACCGCTTGCCGGTCGTGGAACTGCACGAGCGTGGCCGCGTTGAACGGGTTCGTGTTCGTGTGGATGATGCGCGTCGCCTCGGCAAAGGCGAACTTGTCGTCGCGCACCTGGTCGTAACTCGGAACCTGTTCGACCTTCTCGCCGAGCGAATCGAGACCTTGTGCCAGAAGCGCGTCGGAGTCTTTCGCACCGAGCGCGTATGTGATGCCGCGAAGCGCGCGCAGGTCGCGGAGCGTGCCGCCGGCGCGCAGCTTCTGGGCGATGTCGACGATGCTGTGCTCGCCCATGCCGTACACGACGAGGTCGGCCTTCGAGTCGAGCAGGATCGACCGCTTAACCGAGTCGGACCAGTAGTCGTAGTGCGCGAGGCGGCGAAGCGAGGCCTCGACGCCCCCTGCGATGACGGGGACGCCGGGGAACGCCTCGCGCGCCCGCTGGCAGTAGGCGAGCGTCGCGCGGTCGGGGCGCAAGCCGATGCGCCCGCCGGGGGAATAGGCGTCGTCGTTGCGGACCTTCTTGTTCGCGGTGTAGTGGTTGATGAGCGAGTCCATGTTCCCCGCACTGATCGCGAAGAACAGCCGCGGGCGGCCGAATTCGCGCCACGGGTCGCACGACTTCCACGCCGGCTGGCTCAGGATGCCGACGCGGAACCCGGCGCGCTCGAGGACGCGGTGGAGGATCGCCATCGCGAACGACGGGTGATCGACGTACGCGTCGCCAGTCACGAACACGACATCGACCGCGTCCCACCCGCGGGCGCGCATCTCCGCGCCAGTGGTTGGGGCAAACGGCGCGGCGAACCGCTCCTGCCACAGCGGGAGAGAAATCCGCGCACGTGTACTCGATTCGCCCGTAGACATGCCACCCGCCCGCTATACAACACCGGAACCCTGCGATTATAGCAGCCGTGCGCCGCGCGCGGTGTATATAAGATGTTGCAGGGCAAGGGCGTAAAGTTCTCGACACACGTTGCCGGAAGTAAACTTCTCTTCTGGCAGAGCCGAAATAACCGTTACAGTTCGCGCCACCCGACAAATCGTACGGAACGCGGGACTTTCCGGGTAAATCGGCCTTTTACAGCACCCGTTGTCCGGGTAGTGTCTGAATGACAGGGTCGCGTTCCGTCGCGCGGCCCGCAAGCGCCCGGTCCTAGCGCCCCCGCTGGAGATCGCTTATCATGCCCCGCAACTTCCTGCGTGCCCGACTGTTGGCTCTCGTCGCGGCTCTGTCCGTCGTGCTCGCGGTCCAGCCCCGTGCTTTGGCACAGGAGCCGGAACTCGAGGTGTTCTACACCAAGCTAGAACCGAGGGAGCAGTTCAAGTACAAGTGGAAGGGCAAGGAAGCGGTCTGTACGGCTGGTGTGTTCCGCTGGGAGGTGCCGCAGCGTGAATTCGGCACTCAAGGCCTCGACCGCAACTTCACCGGCTATTGCGCCGAAGTGTTGGTCCCGATTACGGCCGACAAGCTGTACCGTTTCCAGATGAACAGCAGACTCGTTGCGCAATAGCGATCGATGGCCTATTCATAGGGTTATGACGAATTACGAGAAATTGCGTCGGAAGCCGTTGTTGTTCCGCATGTTCACGGGGCTCTCGGCCGACGAGTTCGACAAGGT
>Ga0194132_10002726_pt1 | contig 32547 bp, 36 predicted proteins | sample TA2KigOf80mmetaG_FD_148612 | JGI IMG/M metagenome (GOLD analysis project Ga0194132, IMG submission 148612) | Freshwater microbial communities from Lake Tanganyika, Tanzania - TA2015054 Kigoma Offshore 80m | ecosystem: Environmental > Aquatic > Freshwater > Lake | place: Tanzania: Lake... | reverse complement strand
ACCGGACGTCGGGTGGAGGATGCCGGTCAGGATCTTGATCGTGGTGCTCTTGCCCGCGCCGTTCGGACCGAGGAAGGCGATGAGTTCGCCCGGGTCGATCGCGAGCGAGACGCCGTCGACCGCGGTGACCGCACGGATGCGGGGACGCACGACGTCGGCGAGGGGGCCAAGCCCGCCGGTTCGGGGTACCCGGAGCCTGAAGTCGCGACGCAGGTTCTCGACCTCGATCGCGCGCATGGGACCTTCCTCCTCACGGGAATGAGAAAGGCCCCGGGGCTTCTCGGTCCCCGGGGCCTGCGCGATGCTCCTTTGCTCGCTCAGCGGCCCGAGGACGACTCCGCCATGGCCGAAACGAGGACGGTCGTGATGTACGGGGTGAACCAGCGGACCGGCGCGGCCATCTGCGTCGCAGGATGCGCGCCCACGGGGCGGATGTCAACCATTTCCGGGCGGCCTGTGGCGACGTCCTCGATGTGCGGGGCCTTGCCCCGGTGTCATACTGATGCGGTGAGGCATAGCGCGGCGTCGCGCCGCAGCGGGTCGTCCCGTTCAGCGGCGTGACTACGGGTACGTCGAGGCTCGGGGCAGGGGCATCCGGAATCGGGTGATTCCGGAGATGGAGGCCCGTGGCGGCACGGAGCCAGGTTCATTGCGGAGGATGCACGGGTGATCGTGCGGCTCTGGAGGGATCGCCGGGCCGATGAATGCCGCGGGTGTGCGCCCGGTCGCTCGCTAGAATCGCCCTCCATCATCGGGAGGCGCCCCCCGTGGAGACCCAGACCCGACCTGAGTTCGTGGTCGAACTCACGAAGAAGAGCGTTGACCTCTCGCGCTGGTATACCGAGGTCATCCTCAAGGGCCAACTGGCCGACTACTGGCAGATCCATGGTTTCCAGGTGGTCCGCCCGTACGGCTTCGCCCTCTGGGAGAACATCCAGGCCGGCCTCGACGCGCGGTTCAAAGCGACAGGCCACAAAAACGCGCAGTTCCCCCTGCTGCTGCCGGAGAGCCTCCTCACCAAGGAGGCCGAGCACGTCGAGGGGTTCGCGCCCGAGGTCGCGTGGGTGACCCAGGCGGGCAAAGAGGAGTTGAACGAGCGCCTCGCGATTCGCCCGACCTCCGAGGCGATCATCATGACGATGTACTCGCGTTGGATCGACTCCTGGCGCGACCTGCCGATGCTCCTCAACCAGTGGTGCAGCGTGCTCCGGTGGGAGAAGACGACTCGGTTCTTCCTGCGCACCTCGGAGTTCATGTGGCAGGAGGGGCATACCGCACATCGCTCGGCCGAGGAAGCCCGCGAAGAGACAATGCGGATGCTCGAGATCTACCGCGACTTTGTCGAGGGCGAGTTGGCCATCCCGGTCGTGCCGGGGCGGAAGTCAGAGGCGGAGAAGTTCGCCGGAGCGGCCGAGACCTACACCATCGAATCGCTCATGCCAGACGGGCAGGCGCTCCAATCGGCCACGTCACACTACTTCGGCGACCGGTTCGCGAAAGCATTCAACATCACATTCCAGGATATGGATGGCGTGCGCAAGCACGTCCATACGACCAGTTGGGGGCTCTCCTGGCGCATCATCGGCGCGCTGATCATGGTCCACGGTGATGACGCCGGCCTGATCCTCCCGCCGAAGGTGGCGCCAGTCCAGGCGGTCATCGTGCCGATCCCCGGCCGGGGCGGCGAGGATGGCGGCGTAACCGAGGCGGTCAACGCCGCTGAACGAGCGCTCCGACGCCAATTCCGGGTCGAGGTCGATCGGTCCGATCGCAGCCCGGGCTGGAAGTTCAACGAGTGGGAAATGCGGGGCGTCCCGCTGCGGATCGAGATCGGCCCGCGCGACGTGCGCAGCGGTCAGGCGGTGCTGGTGCGTCGCGACAGCCGGGAGAAGAGTTCCGCGCCGCTCGATGGTCTTGTCGCCGCCGTGGAGGCACGGCTGGCCGATGTCCACGCAGGGCTGTTCGCCCGCGCCCGCGCTCTCCGGGAGGAGCGAACCTCCTCCGTCGCCACTGTCGCGGAACTGGCCGCCACGATCCGCGAGCAGCCGGGGTTCAAGATGGCGTCCTGGTGCGGTGATGCGGCTTGCGAGCAGACGGTGAAGGAGCGGACCGGCGCCACGATCCGATGCCTTCCCTTTGACTCCCAGGGTCAGACGGGAGCCTGCCTGGTCTGCGGCCGACCCGGGCCCCACCGCGTGCTGCTCGCCCGCGCGTACTGAGGTCGCGCTGCCGGAGCGGGTGTACCCAGTTCGCCCGCCTCCGGCGCGCGACTCGAGCGGTGCGGCCCGTTGCACCGCCTGCCCATGGGTTACGACGCGGTAGTGTGGTGTGACACGCTTCTCATGGCCACCGGCTCGGTACCGGCAAGAAACGGGACTCAGCCTGCACGCGCTCCCACAGCGATTCGCCCTGGAGTTCCGAGGTCCAGCAGGGCGCCGTTCGTATCGAAGACGAGAGGGCGTGGGACTTCAATGATCGTCAGAGCGCGATCCCGCGCTACATCCTCGAGCAGTGATCCGGAAACCATGAACTCGCCCAGTGTGAGCGTATCGGCAATGCGCATCACCCGCGGCTCGGGACCGACCGGATTACAGGTCAGGATCGCCGCCTGCAGGGCCAGCCGATCGTCGGGAAGAATCATCGGGATGGCCGTGGGTCCCACCACGGTCGAGGTGAGGCCGTTCGGATAAGTCTGCGCCAGGCTCATCTTCGCAACCGCCCGTGCTGTTGTGAGATCGGCCGTGCCGATGCCGTTGGCGTTCCCTTCAGTCTCATCAGTCAGGTCCAGCGCGAGCTGCTTGGTGACGCGCGGTCCACCGGTCGCGAATGGGGTCGGGTACTTTCCGGTGATGTTCGGATCGGCGCCATCGCCGGATATGTTCTTGCCAATCCGGTCGATCACCATCACGTCCAGTTGCTCGAACGGTACCCGGGCCATCGCTGCCCGGGCTCGGTCCAGCAATTCCGGCTCCCTCGCCAGGATCGCGCCGGCGGGGATCGCCTCGACGTGGAAGGGCCGATCGTACGCATTCTCGATAGTTGCCAGGCCGAAGAGGATTGGCGCCGTCGCCAGCGCGACCTCGGCGAGTAGCGGAACGCGTCGAGCCATGTCGCCGAAACCTGCCGCGTGACAGGCCGCCGCGCCCGACTGCTTGCCGAGGCCAATCGCGATCATCTTCGCCAGGCCGCTCTCATACGAGCCGCGAAACGCGGTATGCGGCTTCACCCTGGCCACGAAGACGATCCCATCGGCGCCGAGCGCGGCGCGATCGAGACGCACCGCGATTCCATCGGTTGTTCGCCCGATCTCCTCCGTCTCCATGGAGGCGATCACCGGGGCACCCACACTCGTCTCATCCACGCCGAGCCGCGCGATGACCTCCCGCTGGCCATCCGCCGTGGCGCCGCCGTGGCTACCCATCGCCGGGATCACAAAAGGATCGGCGCCCAGATCGCGCAGCGCCGCAACCAGCGCACGCACCATCTCGCCGAGTCGGGCGACCCCGCGACTCCCGACGCCGATAGCGATCCGCGCGCCCGGACGCACCGCCCCGGCGATCTCGGCGCGACGCACCGTGGCATGGACCGCCTCGGCCACGTCGTCGATCGGCGCGGGGGTCTCCATCCGATACTCGACGAGCGCCATTTGTGGTAGAGGAACGTCGTCCAGCAGTCGATGGAACATCGCGTCTGGGATGTCCAGCGTGATCCTCATACGAACCCCTCCCCTTGAGCTATTGGTAGGTCGCCCCGTCGACCCTATGACGGGCGATCCATTCCCAGTCGTAGGTGACGCCGAGGCCCGGTCCGGTCGGGACCGGGACAGTCCCGTTGTGATCGACCGCGTCCAGACCATCGCGATAGTCATCGGCGTAGATCGGCGCCCGGATCGCCTGACCTAATCTGGGGTGGACCAGGCCCATCTCGTAGTAACTGGTGTTCCGGATCGACGCCATGAGGGCGCGTTGCGCCGGCCCCGGCGCGTGCAACTGTACGTCGAGGCCGAACCCCTCCGCCGCGTGGGCGATCTTCATGCATCCGGTGATGCCCATGTCGTAGAGCGGGTCGGTATGCAGGAGATCGGTTGCCCCGTGCACGAGCAGGTCAGTATGCGTCTCGAGTCCGCGCGTGTGCTCGCCGATGAGGATGGGCGTGCGAATCAACTCGCGCAGTTTCCGGTAGGCCTGAATGGAGATACCCCCATCCTTCATCGGGTCCTCATACCAGAGGAAGCGTGCTTCGTCGCAGGCCCGGCCGACACGGAGCGTGTCGATGAAGGTCGAGTACTCGCACGCGGGATCGAGCATCAGATCGAACTCATCGCCCGCCGCGCGGCGCGCCGCTAGGACCGTCTGCACCTCGCGGCGGATGTCCGGATTCCCCCACGGGTGGATCTTCATGCCCGGGTAGCCCATGTCCCGGCACTGGATGCCGAACGACGCGAACGCCTCCGGGCTGTTGAGGCCATCCGGTTGATGGTCTCCGTGGTAGGTCGAGGCATAACCCGGTAGGCGGGTCTTCCACCCGCCGAGCAGCTGCACGACCGATGCTCCGTAGGTCTTCCCGGCGATGTCCCAGAGCGCGCAGTCGACCGGCCCCATCCCGAATCGGTCGTTCTTGCGGTTGGCGCGCTTGATGTCGGCGTGAATGAGTTCGCGCTGGAGAGGGTCACGCCCGAGGAGATAGCGCGCGAACCCCGCGATCTGTGTCATCGACGCGTCATCGCCGCCCGCGAACTCGCCTCGAATACCGGCGTCGGTCTGGATGGTCACGATGTTACCCGTCATCGTGCGCCGTGCACCTGGCTCGTAGACCTGATTGAATCCGTTGTAGTCAACACCCAGGTCGCGCACCTCCCAGGCATACCGGTGGAACGCGATCTCGGTGATCTTCAGCCTGAACACTCCTCACCCCCTCGCACCGGGCACACAATACTCGAGTCGGGCGGATGCCGTGTGTCCACGCGGGGCACGACGCTCGCGGTGGCACCCCACACGGTGGCTACAATCGGCGCCGCTCCTCAGGAGGATCGTTCCGACGCATGGACTACGAGAAGCCGGCTATTCCTGCCCGATGGGAGGCCTTCGCCCATGCCTGGGGGGAGCGCCTCGGGCTTGCGGGTAAGGAGATTCGTCTCATCTGTGCGACCGAGCGGTTCGGCGCACCGATCATCCTGCGCCTCTTGGGCAGAGGCCCCAAGATCGTCTTCACGCCCCGCGCCTCGGACGCGTTCGACGCGGCGCAACGTCGGGAGCGGTTCCATCGGGCCACCGTCGACCGAGCGTTCGAGGCGATTGAGATCGACATGGCCGGCTTCTACGTCGAGGAGGCGCTCGTCGCTCCAGCCGGGAGCCCCAACCGCGACCGCTGGCAGGACGCGGTGATCCTTCAACTGCTCCGTGTCGCCGAACCGGTCATCGATGTTCCGGGTGACGGTGAAGCCGCCGACGCGGCCGAGGATGCCCTGCGCCGGGACCGTATCGTCGCGCTCCGTGTGGAGCCAGACGCGCCAACGGCCTGATCCGACCGCGTCCGCATCTGGCGGGACGCACCACGGTGAAGTGATAGGATCGCCGCGACACTTTCGCCGGGGGCACACAGGTGGCATCGAAGGTCCGATTCGGCATCGTCGGTACAGGAGGAATCGCGCGCGCCCACGCCGCTGGGCTCGCGGTGATGGATGGCGACGCAGAACTCATCTCCTGTTGCGACGTTCAGGCCGGCCGGGCCGATGAATTCGCGCGCCAGTTCGGGGCGAAGCGGCATTTCACCGATGCCAAGCAGATGCTCGACGCTGGTGGGATCGATGTCGTCTGCGTTTGTACCCCCCACCCGCACCACGCCCACCCGCTCGTCCTCGCCGCCGAGCGCGGCATCCACGGGGTCTGTGAGAAGCCGTTTACAAACACGCTCGCCGAGGCGGATCAGGTGCTCGAGGCCGCTGCGAAGGCGGGAACGTTCGTCTCGGTCATGTCGCAACGGCGGTGGTTCCCCGCTGCGCAGCGCATCAAGAAAGCCCAGGATGACGGCAAACTCGGCGAACGTATCGTCATGGGCGAGTCGTATTGCGAGATGTGGCGGGACGAGGCGTACTACAAACGCGATGCATGGCGCGGCCGATGGGACACCGAGGGTGGTGGCGTGATGACCAACCAGTCGCCTCACAACATCGACTTCCTGCTCTGGTACGCCGGACCGGCGGTCGAGTTGAAGGCGTACTGGGCGAACGTGAACCACCCCTACGTAGAGATCGAGGACAACGCGGTCTGCGTCCTCAAGTTCAAGTCGGGCGGACTTGGCATCATCAAAGGCACCGTGAGCATGAACCCGGCCCGACGCATCCACGGCGTGACGATCGTGGGCGACTCCGGCGCCACGGTCAGTCTCGATTGCTGGGAGATCCCGCCCGAGCAGCGCAGGACGCGCACGGGCCCGAGCGATATTGGCACGAACGATATCTGGACGATTCCGGGCGAGGAGAACATCGTCGGCGTGTCCCGCGAGCACGCGCTCGACTATGGCGCGGGCGATCTGCCAAACTTCCACGCGCACCAGCTGCGCGACATCATCGATGCGGCGCGCGAGAAGCGTGAGCCCGCCGTCACCGGCCTCGATGGGCGCCGCGTCGTCGCGATCATCCAGGGTATCTACGAGTCGGGTCGGACCGGGAAGGCGGTAACCCTCAGCGATCCGTAGAGATCTCGGGCAACCTCACCCCGGCCCTCTCCTGACCCCAGGAGTGGGAGCGCGACGGCGTCACACGACTGCGAGACCGTCCGATCCAGCCCGAATGAGGCTGATTCGCTCGCAGTACCGCGCCGGGCAGACGACCGTCGCCGGCGCGTACCACGGCGCGACCGCGGCGATGCGGCGGGGATCGAGTGCGACCCAGCGCCAGAGGTCCCAATGGTGGGGGATTAGCGCCCGGGCGTTGACGTCCCGGGCGATGCGCGCGGCGTCCACTTCGCTCATGTAGTACGTCTCGCCGGGCGGATTCTGGGCGACCGAGACGCAGATGGCATCCACCGACCAGGGCGCGAGTTGCTTGCCAATATCGTTGTACCAGAGGCTATCGCCCATGTTGACCACGACCAGTCCCTGCGCCTCTAGGACGTAGCCGTTGCATCCCTTCGCCATCGGATCGTTCGACTGGATCGCTGTGATCGTCACATCGCCGACGATGGTGCGTTCGCCCCAGGCGAGCGGGGCGAGCCGCGCTGCCGGCCAGCCGAACTCCCGCGCGACGTCCGTCGAACTCGCCGGTCCGATGAGCGGGCAGGTCGTCACTCCCGCCATGGCTTTGAGCGTCTCCGGGTCGCAGTGATCGAGGTGCTCGTGGGTCGAGAGGATCGCATCGCACCTCGTGACTCGCGCGGGGTCAAAAGGCGGCGCGATCAGACGGCTCCAGTTCGCGTCGATCGATTTCCCGCAGAAGGGGTCGATCTGCAGCGTCGTTGTCGGCGTTCGGTAGATGTACCCGGCGCCGCCGGTATACCAGAGCGCAACTTGCCCGTGGGGCACCGGCTCCGACTCGGCGCGGGCCAAAAAGTCGGCGGGCGGCTGGCGAACCTCAACCATGGCGCAACTCCTCGGCGCGAACGACCCCCAACGGGTGCGCCGCGCGATCTGTGTTGATGAGAAACGTCGCGGCATCCTCGAAGTACCGGTCCATCGTCTCGCGTACGTCCGCAGCGAGATCGAGGCGATCCAGACCGGTCCGCATGTGCGTCACCCACGCGTCCCGTGCGGCCCCATCGATGCGGAACGGCAAATGGCGCATCCGGAGGCGGGGGTGTCCACGCTCCATCGAGTAGGTGGGCGGGCCACCGAAGAACTGGATGAGGAACGAGGTCAGCCGCTGTCGAGCTCCCTCGAGGTCCTCCTCGGGATAGAGCGGACGGAGAAGGGGATCGTTCGCCACACCGGCGTAGAACGTCCGGGTGAGATCGTGGAACGCCTCCTCGCCGATCTCGGGGTAGACTGACCGCGGGTCTCGCACGACCTCAGTGTAGGGCGATCAGCCTCCCCCTCGCGCGGACCGCAGCGCCTCGCGGAGGGTCGCCTTTACCGAGACGCTCAGTTCCTCGGGGAGGAGGTCGTCGGCCAGGGAGTCCAGATCGGTCTCCAGAATCGTCAGGGTCAGATCCCGGACCTCGGGGAGGTCGGCGATGCCGCGTCGGGCAAGGATCTCCTGCAGCGCGCGGTTCTGCGCCAGCAGGACGATGATCTGACCGGCGAGCGCTCCCACGATGCCTTCGAGGGTCGACCGGCTGGAGTCGCCCCCCGCGTGCATCACGCTGCAAGCCTCTTCAGGCGCAGCGGCTGGTACGCCGGGTCGTAGTCGATCACGCGGTGGACCGCGTATCTCGTGACCGCCGTCTCCTCATAGACCCACATTCGCGTCCTCTCCGGATCGGCCCAGCGATCGAACAGCCGCACGTGCCCGAAGCGATCGGCATCCTTCCAGGTGGGCAGGTTGAGCGCATCTCCCGGCAGCAGGTCTTCCTTTGCGACTGGCACCGCGATCCCAGGGAGCGTGTCGGTGGTCTGACGGCTGACGCCCCAGACGCGGCTGAGGTACGCGCTGCAGTCCAGGCCAGCCAGCGTATCACCACCCCTCAGGTACGGGATGCCGAGCATCTCGTGAGCCTTCCCGATCATCTCGGCCCGCTCTGGGGGGAGATTCCGCCCTCTCAGGGGATCGTAGGCTGCGCTCGGTTCGAGGCCGGGTGCCGGCGCCACCGCGGTCGCGGGCGTTGATGGGGCGGTCGCCGGTGCCACGGCGGGAGCCGAACGGCTTCGGATCAGTGCCTCGCTCACTTGCTGCGCGAACGATGGCACCACCACCGGATCGACCTGTCGGCGCACCCGGAACTCAGGCAGGCTCCGACGGATGCCGTCAGCGACTTCGGCGCGCATGTGGTTGAATCGTACCGGCGCGTGGGGCGCGGACCAATCCGGAGTCCCCCTAAGGAGACGGACCATGATCTTTGGCGAGGGAACCTACACGTACGAACGCGATCCTTCCTGGGGCCGGCGCGAGGGCGGCGTGCCCGCGTTTGGCGTTTCGCAGGGCGTCGCCTGCGACTCGCGCGATCGCGTCTACGTCTTCGTGCGATCGCCCCGCGCGGAGATCCTCATCTTCGAGCCAGACGGCCGACTGCGCGATCGCTGGGGACTGGGCAACTTCTACCATCCCCACGGCATCTGGTTCAACGAGCGCGACGAACTGCTCGTCACCGATCGCGACCGCCACGTCGTCGTCCGCTATACGACCGACGGGCGCGTGCGTCAGGTCATCGGTACGTCCGGTCAGGCCGGCCCGCCCGATCAGCCGTTCAATCAGCCCACCAAGGCGGTCGAGACGACTGACGGGGAGATCTACGTCTCCGATGGTTACGGCCAGTTCCGCGTCCATCGGTTCGACCGGCAGGGGAAACTCATCCGATCGTGGGGCGCCAAGGGGACCGGGCCGAGCGAATTCGCCTTGCCCCACGATGTGGTCGTCGACCAGCGGAACCGGGTGCTCGTCTGCGATCGCGAGAACGGGCGCGTGCAATTGTTCGACCGGAGCGGGGCGTTCACCGGCGAGTGGCGTGACCTGCTCAGTCCGATGGAAATCTTCGTCCCGACGCGGGGTCAGGGCGGTCGGTCCGACGTCCTGTACCTGGCCGAAGGGCGCGGCCGCATTTCGATCCGCTCGCTCGAAGGGGAGAAGATCGCGGCATGGGAGTACCAGAGCGTGGCGCCACGGCGTGAGAACGCCGCGCACTCGATCTCGGTGGACTCGCGGGGTGATGTTTACATCGCCGAGGTTACCGGCGAGAACGGCTTCCAGAAGTTCGTGCGCCAGTAGGCGGAGAGGCGGCGTCGTCCGCCGCGGTTAGCGGTAGTCGGCGTCGCTCGGCGAGAGGTTGTGTCCGCGCAGCACGGTGGTTTCGGCCGAGAAGTAGCTCTTCGGGATGTCTCGCCAGGCGGCGAAGTGCGGCGCCGCCAGGTGGGCCTCGAACGCCTTCTGGTCCCGATAGACCTCGTAGAAGTAGAAGCGATTCGGGTCGTTCTGGTCCTGAATGATGTCGAAGCGCAAGCACCCCGGTTCATCCTTCTGCGCCCCGGTGGCGTCGATGTGGATGCCCCGCAGGACCTCCTCGCGATGCTCCGGCTTCACGTTCACGGTCACGAACAGGACGAGCATCGAATCACCTCGCTGGTAGAATGCCCGGGGGGAGGATACACATGTCGGTGATTCCCGGAGCCGTCGACTGGAGCGGAGAGAATCCAGGCATTTATCTCCGCGAGAAGGTGGATGGGCCGTATACCGGGCTCGTCACGTTCTTCCGCGTCGTCGTCTCTCCGCACGGGCCGGGCCACGCCGCGTTCGCGCTCCTCTCTCCCGCAGGTAGCGCCACCGCGCAGCGGCCCAACGTGTGTCTGACCGATAACGAACCGCTCGCACGCTATCTGGCGGGTAGTTTCGTCGCCAACTTCGGCGCTTTCAAAGGGAACCCGCGCCTTAGTGAAGTGACCTACCGGGCGGCGGATCGCTTCACTCACGAGGGCGATCACACCTCCACCTGGCGGGAGATCGTCATCGGACCGGGCGTCCATCTCGAACTCGAGTGGTCCGACCTGTACGACACCTTCTGCCTCGACGTTCCGGCAGAACGATCTGCGACGGGCAAGCACCGGATGCTCTCAGTCTTCGTCAGTGCCCGACAGGGTCGGGCTCGCTTCAACGGCGTCAGCGCCGCCGGATCGGCGTTCCCGCGCGACGCTTTCGGGCGGGCGAGCAGTTCGGCGTTCCTCGCCTTCTCAGAGACCTGGATCAGCGGGGGCTGACGGGCCGCCGTCCAGGTGGCCATCGGTGACCCGGTTCGTCGGCGATCGTGCCGACCAGGCTCTACCGGCCGGAATTGACCTTGAGATTGACATCGCGAGCGGGAACCGGCGTCGGTTCCTACTCGTTGAGGAGTTCCAGCACGATCACACCCGGCGTGAGAGTCTGATCCCGGGGAGACCGATGTTTCGGAGAGTCGGATCGCGCTTCCTGTTGAATCGTCTGCCATTGACCGTGGTCGAAGACGGCCGTGATCGAACCCCGCGATGAGATTACGGCCGCTGGCCGCGCGCCCTCCTCCGCGGTGAGGTTCGCACTTCGCGAGAGGGGGACACGTCGCCGACGGTTGCGACACCCGCTGTTCTGGCTCTCCCAACAGGCCGCACCGGTGCGGACACCCCATTCCGCGCGGCCACGCGCGAGGGGTCTGCTCCAGGAGGTCACGCAGGCCGTCGCATGGGTCGGAAGTTGGTCGCCTCGCCTTTGGACGTTGCCGTTCTGGACGATGACGGACCCTATCGATACCTGGAGGCCACTCCGGCATCACCGCCCCGGGGAGGGAGCCGCCGGACGTAGGTTCTGGCGCAGGTCCCGGGCGAGGTCAGCGATCATCCGGGCGCCCGGCGCGGCCAACTGCGGACCCTGGAGAAGCTGGCTCACCCACTTCATCGCCACGGGCAGATCGTCTACCCGCCGCGAGAGTTCGGCGACCAGGTAGGTGATCGTAAGTTCCAGACGCTGATCGTAGGCGCTCAGTTTCTTCAGCGCGGCCATGTATCCCTTGAGCGCGGTATCCAAGAAGCGCTTCTCCCGCGCGGCGTTGCCCGCCTGGCGCGCCAGCCACGCGAGGCGGTGATTCAGGCTAGCCACCTTGCGATGCGACGAGCGCCGCTGACCGTAGGCGACAATCGCCAGTTCGAACGCGCTCTGGGCCAGCCGGGCGTCGCGGAAGCCGAGAAAGTCCAGCGATGCGACCCGCGCGTGCAGCGGCGCGTTCGCCAGGGTGACCGCCTCGTCCTCGCCGGTCACGAGTCGGGCAAAATCCTCCGCAAACGCCGCGAACGAGCATTTCGGACATACCACCACTTCGTAGTAGAGGCGGTTGATGCCGCGGTGCCGCTCCATGAGATCGCTGTCCCGCCCCTCGATCTCAATGAACTGCTCGCGCGGCGCGTGCGTCGCGAAGCGGTTGCGATACACAGGGTACTCGAGGTTCTTCGGGTAGAACGTCTCGGCGCGCGGCACCGTCCGGTCCGTCGTCGCGCGCTCGCGAGCGGCTGCCTCCGCCGCGCGCCGCTCCGCCTCCCGTGGAGGCACCTGATCGTCGGCGGTCAGCGAATCCTCGTCGCCCGGCTCCGGTGCGGCGGACTCCGGTTCTGGCACAGGGATCGCCGGGCCAAACAGGCCCCCGGAGGCGGGCACGACGGGCGCGGACACCACTGTCGCGACAAGCACCTACGCTCGCTCGGCGATGGTGCGGAGGAGCGACCGCGCGAAACCTGCCGAGCGCTCCGTCGCGGCGTCGACCGCTGCGGCGGGTACCGCGAGGAGCACGGCCGCGGCGGTGGCACGGGCGGTGTATGGGTGCGGGCGACCCGAGAGCGCACCGATCTCGCCGACGATGCTTCCCGCGCCTCGCACGTCGGCTTTCCCACCGCCGGTGCGTTCCAGGACGAGCGCACCGCTCACCAGGACGTACAGTTTCGCCGCAGGCGCTCCTTCCTCGAACAGCGTCCGCCCGGCCTCTACTCGCGCCGCCCGTGCCCCGGGAACGGCCTTGAGGCGGGCGAACTCGCTCTCGGGCAGCATCGTGGAAGGCCGGTCATAGACGGAAGGCGATATCGATACTGGCCGCGCGCCTTCCCTGAGGCGCGTGTGGGGCGGTAGTTGGCGTGATGGATGCGGGTCGTCCTGCGGCATTCTGCGCGGCGATCATCTTCGGCGCGCTGCTCGCTCTGTGAGCCGCTCCCGGTCCGGCCGATGACGTGCGCCGGGTTGAGGAGCAGGAAGCCGCCACGGCAACTCCGACGTTCGTCTGGCGGATCCCCAACACGCCGAACGGCCGATGCAGTGGTGTCGCCGCACAGAATCGCGACTGCCTCCACGTCGATCCGCCCACCGGCCAGTTCCGGTATTTCTCAACCAACCCCTCCCACACACCCGTCGCCGCAACCGTGCGGGACATGGGCGTGACGCAACAGCGGGTCTGGTGGTCCTGGCACGACAATAACAGCACTGTATTCGTCTGGGGTAGCGTCGACCGGGTCCGGAAGTCGGTGAGAATGACCATGCTCCAGCGGACGTCCACCACGACCACGCGAAGCACGCGCTCCCGCGAGGGCACCCCGTAAGGCCTGCCGAGGGCGACCGAACCGGCGGTTGTCATTCAGGCCTTCCGGTTCGTCCCCCGCCGCAAGATCATCGAGGCGACCCAGCAGACCCAGTTCCAGACCAGCAGCCGGCTGCGGCACGAGCTCGTCTTCACGCGTGCGACGGGAAGCGAGCCGACGACGGGGAACGAGTACTCGCCCATCGTCGGCGTCATCAATCCCGGACGAATCGCCGCGCAGTATCCGATTCGTCCTGCGAATCGGCCCACGCCCCTGCCCGAGGCGACTCCGGCACCGCTCTGGTCGCCGGGCACGTACACATCCGTGTGTCTGCTGCACACGATCATGACCGGGGTGATCGTCGTCCCGGATCGTTGACGGCTCTCAGGGCCGTACCGTCACGATCAGAACCGTCGCGTCATCGTGGTACGGTGCCCCGCCCGCCCGCTCGGCGGCGCGTGCCAGGGCGATGACCTCCTCTGGTTCTGGCGGCAGGTCGGCGCGCTCCGCCTGCGCGGCAAGCGCTCGGCCGACCGCGTCACTGGCCAGGTAGAGGCGATCGCCGGGGCGGACGGCCACCGTACACCGCTCCAGCAACGCACTGTATCGGCCCGTTCCATCGAGCACGCCGAACCCAGCCGCGACGTAACCACACCACGGCGCGCCGCGGTTGCGCAGGTCGGCGCGGAAGAGGCGTGCTCGCTCCGGGGCAGACATCGCGCCGACGAGCGCGCGCTCGCGCAGCCACTCCGCGGTGTCGGTCTGAAACCGGGTGAGCAGGTCCGCGCGACCGCGCGCACGGGCGATGAGCGCCGCCGCGTCGCCCAGCCAGGCGATGTGCGCCGCGTCGCCCGCGATCCGCATCACCACTGCGGTGGTGTTGCCGCGATCGGTCGTCACGAAATCCGGCTCGTTCAACCCCCGATCGCGGTTGAGTCTGGAGATATCCTCATCTGCCGCGCGGAACGCCGCTGCGAACCCGTCGCCCGGACCCGGTGGCCCGCGCATCAGGAGATCTGCTGCCAGGCGGGCCGCGTCACCTCCGGCAGCCCACGCCGGGTAGGCGCCATCCTCGCCGATCGGCGCGGTCACGCCATCGCACACCGCGAACACGCCTGTCGCCGGGTCGGCCGCCCAGGCATCTTCGTTGAGGTGGCGGGAGGGATCGCCGGTCTCGCTCCACGCCGCGAAAGTCGATCGCGGCCCAGGCTCCGCGGTCACGCCGGTATGGAGATGAATCGCCGGGACAGTCGCGCGTGGCGTGGCAGCGGCGCGCCCAGCAGAGGCAGGGCGTAACCCCGAAACGCGTCCGTCGGAGAGTGCCCATCCGCGGAGAGATAGTCAATCGGCAGGGTCCTGACGCGATTCGCGACCTCAGCCAGAGGGACGCTGCCGATAACGCAGTGATACGGGCGATCCGCCTCCCGCACGAGCGTCACCATCGTCCCGTTCTCGCCGCCCACGGCACGGTCGACAGCCGCCGTCCCCAGCCGCTCCGCCTCCGCGAGGTCGACTGGCGATTGACACGCCGTGAGCATCCGCTGGATCGTCCCCGGGCGGTCGGCACGCGCCTTCACCCCCAGGCGCGCAGTGATGACGTCGCACAGGATCGCGCTCGCGCCTCCTAGCTGGCGGTGGCCGAAGGAATCGGTGTAGAGCGCGCTGTCGTTCGCCTGAAGGTAAGCGCCCCTCTCGTCCCGAACCGCCTCGGCAAGCGCGATCACCGCCCGGCCCCTACGCGCGAGCGAAGCGTCCACGTCGGCAATGAACCGATCGATGGAGAAGGGTCGCTCCGGAAGGTAGGTCAGGTGGGGCGCGTCGTCTTCCTCTCGGCGGCCGAGCGACGCGGCAAGAGTCAGCCACCCCGCGTCACGCCCGACGATCTCGACGATCTTGACCGGGTCGACATCGGCGATCGCCTCGGTATCGCGTCCGGCGTCAATGGTGGCCAGCGCGACAAAACGCGCCGCTGAGCCGTAGCCCGGTGTGTGATCGGTGTGGGGCAGATCGTTGTCGACGGTCTTCGGGATGGTCACAACCCGCAGATCGTGAGCCGCCGCCGCGGCCCGCCGCGCCAGCCGCTCGCCCGTGTCCGCCGAATCGTTCCCGCCAATGACGTGGAGGAAACGCACCTCGAGGCGACGGAGCACATCGAGCGCTCGATCGCATTCATCCTCGGTCAGTCGATGGCGGTTCGACCCCAGGGCCGCCGCTGGTGTCGTCCGCAGCGCGTGCAGATCGAACTCATCGTCGGTCAGGTCGAGGATCTCGCCCCGCAACAGACCGCGGACACCCCGGTGACTCCCGAAGACGCGCGCGACCGCGGACGACCCCCGGGCGCGACGGATCACTCCCACAAGGCTGGCATTCATGACCGCCGTGCATCCACCGGACTGGATGACGAGGAGATTTGCCGGCACGTTCAGGACGCCGGGGCTCCGCCGTCGTGCCCCGGCGAGACCGCCCCGTGAAGGGCTGCGCGAAAGCCCGCCCGCGCGCTCCCATCGATCGCAAAGGGATTTGGGCGATCTTCGAGCTCTTGCCGCACGGTGAGGAAGCGCCCCTCCGCGACATCGCGACTCACGATTGCGCCGGGTCCGATCGCCGAGCCGCTGCCCACGCGGACACCGGGCATCAGCGACGCATTGATTCCCACGCGCACGCGCGAGCCCACCATCGCGCCGAGCTTCGCCATCCCCGTATCCACCCGGGCATCTCCGACCGCAACGCGCACGTTCCCTTCATCGAGCCGGAGGTTTGCGGTCACCGTTCCGGAGCCGAAAGAGACGTCGTCGCCGATCACCGAATCGCCGACGTAGTTGGTGTGAAACTCGCACCCATCGCCCACGTAGGAGCGGGTCAACTCCGCGGCGTAGCCGACGATGCAGTTTCTCCCCACGATCGATCCTCGGACGAACGCCCCGTTCCCCACAATCGTGCCGGCTCCGATGATCGCCGGTCCCACGATCGCCGCGCCGGCCAGAACGCGCACGCCACTTCCCAGGCGGACCGGTCCGGCGACCACGGCCGAGGGATGGACCCGGGCGTCGCCGATCTCAGGCTCAGGGGCGAGGCCAGCGAAGAAGAAGGGCAGCGCCCGCAGCGGATCCCACGGGAACTTGATCGCGACCCAGTCGCCGTCGTACTCGATCGTCTCGATCCGCGAGGACGCCATCAGGCGGTCGAAAGCGCGCTCGTACTGATCGGTCGGATTCGGATCCACCGCCCCAAGCGCATCGAGGAGCGCCCCGGCGCGGTCGAAGCCGTCGAAGACGAGTTTGACGAGATCGCTCGGCTCGGTGCCGGGCGGTGGTTTCTCGACCACCCCACGCGCCAGTCCATCGCGCAGGGTGAGGTACCCGCCCGGGAAATAGGTCGTCATCCGCTTGCCCACAACCAGACCGTCCGCCTCGCGCGCCTGAAGGCGCCGGGCGACCTGATCCAGCAGACCGTCGGCGACGAGATCGTGGACCTGGTTGACCAGCAGAGGTCGACTCGCAAAGCGGCCCGCGAGGAGGTCCACCGCGCAGAGGACGGCGTGACCCATCCCGAGCGGTTCCTCCTGGAGGACAATCTGGACCGTCGCATCCAGTCCCGCACTCTCCTCGCGCACCCGGTCCAGATTCGTGGGGTTGGCGATCGCGATCTGATCGTGAAAGCCTGCCGCAGCGAGAGCGCGCAACCGCCGGCGGAGCAGCGTCTCGCCATCGATGCGCAGGAACGACTTGTGTGCCAGCGGCCAGAAGCGGCGGTTCTCGCCACCGGCCAGGATGAGCGCGACCGGCGAGGTCATCGAGACGCCGATTGTACGGAGAACTCGACAGAACGATCGGACGTGAACGACTAGCATGGCCCGCGCACCGGACGGATGATCCGCCCAGCCCGTGGGCTAGGAGCGAAACCGATGGCGCTCGAGTTCCTCAACCCGCGCATGGCGACGCTCCGCGTCGACGCGATCACGCTGGATGCGGATGGCGTCCTCCATCGGGGCCGTACCGTCCTGCCCGGCGCGCTCGATCTGCTGCACGGTCTGAACGAACGCGCGATTCCCTGGCAGATCGTGACGAACAACAGTCGGCAGACTGCGGAACGGGCCGCCGAACACTATCGATCGATCGGTCTGCCTGTGCGCGGCGATCAGGTCGTGACCGCGGCGGATGCGACCGCGGCTTACATCGTCGGTGTGCATGCGGGTGCCCGACGGCCGCGGGTCTATCCGCTGGGCGATGCCGATCAACGCGCCTGCCTGATCGCGGGCGGCTGCCAGGTGACTGACGACGAGGATCGTGCCGAATACGTCGCGGTGGGCATTAATCGGCACCTGACCTATCAGCGACTATTCCACGCCTGCAACGCGATCCGTCGCGGCGCGCGCTTTGTCGTCGCCAACCTCGATGCGACCGTGCCGACCGAGACCGGCGCCATCCCGGGGGCGGGCGCGCTGGCCGCGGCAATCAAGGTGGCGACCGGCAAGGACTGGTACGCGATTGGGAAGCCGGCACCGGAGATGATGTTGCAGGCGCTCCGCCGCATGGCGCGTGCCCCTGCGGCGGCGCTGCACGTCGGCGATCGGCTCGACTCCGACGTTCCCGCCGCGTTGCGGGCGGGGATGGCAACCGCGCTCGTTACCACGGGCGAGCACGGACGAGAGGAGGGACTCGCGGCCTCGGGCGATGCACGGCCAGACATCATCGCGGCCGATCTGCCCACCGTCAACGCCTGGCTGTTCCGTCCCTGACGCTATCGAGGGATCGTCCTCTGCATCTCGTCCCACGCGGAGGGAATCGCCCGGCAGACGGCAGACGCCGCCACGGGATTCGGGGACCGAGTGAGGATGCCCGGGGACGCTCCTCGGAGGGCGATCGCCACGCACTGCAAAGCGCGCGCGCCACGAAGGAACAGCGGGGACTCACCCCTAGGACATTCAGGTCATTGAGAGGGCAGGGGGTCGAACCTAGTGTTCACGCTTGGGGGATTAGTGTGCCCTTCGATCGGGCACCGAGGGGTGGGTGGCTGACGGTAGAAGTCTGATCCGACTCGTACGGGCAAGTCTGGCACTGATGCTGCTTTTCAGTATCGTGCTGCCCGGGATTGCCGGGGCGCAGACGAATCGCCGCGGTCGCGTCGTCTTCGACGTACCGGCCGACCGGCAGTTGCGTGTCGACCGTGTTGGGCTCGGATTCCAGGTCGACTTCGACATCCCGTTCCACACCACGGTGGACCTCGCGGACACCAGAGTCACGCTCTGGTCGCGAGGAGTCATCGTCGCGCCGCTGCGCATCCCGACTGGACCGCTGCCTGCATTCACGCCGTTGACGATCACTCTGCGAGTGACTGCGCCGCAACGGATCCTGCCCGGCGTGTACCTGATCTCCGTCCAGGTGCGCGACGCAGGCGCGAATACCCGTGATGTGTACCGAACCCAGGTCGTTGTCGAGTCGACGCCGGAAACGTCGACGCCGACGTTGACCCCGTTCGCGACCGCGACCTTCTCGGCGACGCTGACCGGCACGACCACTCCGAGCGCCACGCCGACTGAGAGCGCTACCTCCACGCCCGGCTGGACGCCAACTCCGAGTCCGACCATCGCGACGAGCACCCCGAGCGCGACGCCCACGCATACCGCTTCGCCTACCCCCGCAGCCACACCGACCGACTCGCCGACTCCCACCGCATCGCCCTCGCCGACGTTCACGCCAGTCGATACGCCGACCGAGACCCCCACCCACACTCCCACGGACACGCCGACGGAAACCCCAACAGGCACGCTGACACCGACCGCGACACCGACCGCGACACCGACCGCGACACCGACCGCGACACCGACCGTCACACCGACCGCCTCGCCCACTCTCACCGCATCGCCCTCGCCGACGTTCACGCCAGTCGATTTGCCGACCGAGACCCCCAACTCACACTCCCACGGACACGCCAACGGATACGCCGACGTAGACCCCGACGGATACGCCGACGTAGATCCCGACGGATACGCCGACGTAGACCCCGACGGATACGCCGACGTAGATCCCGACGGATACGCCGACGTAGACCCCGACGTAGATCCCGACGGATACCCCGACTCAGACGCCGACGTTCACGCCGACGCCGACGCCGTACCCGTACGTGCGCCTGGCCAAGGTCGCGTCACCGAGCACCGTCGTCGTCGGCCAGGTCTTCGAGTACGTCGTGACCCTCCGGAATCTCGGCGGCGCCGGTCAGTGAGAGGTCTATCCGAAGACGTTCACCGATAACCTGCCCACGAGTTTCACCTACTCGAACGCGACCACTCCGACGGCGGTCACGACCAGCGGCGGCCAGACGCAGTGCGCATTGACGACTCCGTACCCCTCGAACGGCGCGACGAGCCCGGTCTCACCCACTTCGACGCCGACGAGCATCGCAAACCCGATGTCACTGACCAAGACCGCCTCGCCGGCGACGGTGATCGGGGAGAGCAAGATTACCTACACCGTGGCGATCACCAATGGCGGCACGAGCAATCTCGACCTGGGCAACATCACCGATACTCTGCCGACCGGTTTTGGGTACGTGACGGGCAGCACGACCTTCAATGGCGTGTCGATCAGCGATCCCACGACCTCGGCTGGCAGCGCGTCTGCTCAGGGCCTGACACGGAATCTTTCGGGCGCGGCGATTGGCGCCGGCCTGACGCGCAATCTGGCGTACCAGGTCGCGATCGTGTCTGGTACGTCCGGCGCACGTACGAATAGCGTGACGGTCAATGGCACCTACAACACAGTCAGTTACTCTCGGACTGGTTCCGAATCAGTGACGGTGACCGTGGCGAGCTCGGCGGCGCAGCGTCTGTGGGGCACCACGCTTACCTCGCGAGGCCCGAAGCTGTCGGGCACCAGTAATGGCACCGATTCCGGCTTCAACGATAGCTGCGCATTGTTGGCGGCCGATGACTGGCCCAACGATGCCAACTCTCAAGAGGGCTTCATCTGGACTGTCGTCGATAACACGACGTTCACGACGAGCATCACCAGTGCGAAAGCAGTGATCCGCTTCGGTGTCGGCACCCTCCACGCGAACGATATGTTCGTATGGCAGATCTGTGTCGCCGCGACCTCTTCGCTGAACGAGAATTGGGACGGCAACGCAAACTGGGCGACGATTCGCTCCTTCGGTCAAGTTCAGGATCAGATGCCGCCGGAGGGCACGTTCGTTGGCTCGCTCGCAACGATCGCGGTTGACGTCTCCTCGACTGTGAACACCGTCGCGAAGGCGAACAACGCGCAGTTCCGTGTGGTCGGCAAGGGGAAGAGCGGATCGGCCGACGTGTTTGGTACCTGTATTGACGAGGTTGCTCGAGCTGTCTCTGGATCCTGATCGTACCGCCACCGGTCACGCAGTAGCCGAGCGCACTCGTGACCAGTGGCTTCTCGCGTTTTGTGCACTTGCCTTCCTCCTGATCGGCGTTCTCGTTCTGTTCTCCAGATAGCGTGGACTGATCCTTCTCGGAGCGACACCTGAGGCCGGGGCTGCGCCAACGCTGAGCGCGCGGCAGGTGACCGCCGTCGCGATTTCCGCCGGGCGCACCATTGCGGAGACTGGCGATGGACAGGTAGCGGTCAGCGCCGGCGGCGCGCTTCTGGCACCTCTTCCCACGAGCACCGCGCGGCTCGAGGTACGTCTGGCAAGCGGTACGGTCGTGCCGGCGGCAGCCCAGTCCGACCCGATGCGTGGCATCGCGATTCTCGACGCCGCGCGGCAGGGACCGCCCCCTGGTCGGACGCTCCGAACGAGGACGCGGCGGTGGAGGAAGATGAAGAACCAACGCTGGAAATCGGGCAGAGCGCTCAGTTGCAGGTCGGGCAACAACTGATGGTCGTCCCGGCGATCGGCCAGCCCGGCGTCCTGGTGACCTACGCGGGGCGCGCCGAGGTTCAACTTGCGGATCTTGGGTTGATCCAGTACGTGCTGAATCTGGCGCCGCGCAGTGCACGCGCGCCAGACCGGGGGATGGTGCTGGATGGCCAGGGTCGCCTCGTCGGGATCATCGTTCCCGATCGTCAGGCAGGTGCACCGCCGGGGCACGTCTTTGCCGTGCCAGCCGAACAGGCACGGCCGTTCCTAGAGCGGATGGGCGCGTGCGCCCCGAGTCCTCGCCCGTTCCTACTCCGACGGTGACCCCTCGTCCGTTCCGCGTTGAGGGCGGGTAGATCCGCCGACACCGGGAGCGCCTCTCATCGATGATTGATCCGTGATCGATGAGGTCCGGGCCTGCCACCGGATCATTTGCCGGGGCCAGATCGTCGAACTGATGCTCGGCCGCGGTCAGCGCGGCGTCGCGCTGCCGGCGACGTACCTGGGCGATACGGTCGGCGAGGCGGGCCGCGCCCCACGCGCGCTCACGGATCTCGAACGTGCCGCGATGATCGCCGCGTCACGCCGGGTGGTCGACGCGATCGCCGGTGACGCTCCGCAGGATGAAGAACTCGAACGCGCCATCGACCTGCTGCGTGCGCTCGCCATTGAGATCGAAGGGCGACCCACTTTCCGCCTTGCGGATGGGCGGATCGTGGCCGGCGAGGGACTGGCGATGCGCGCGCAACTCGATGTGCCCCGGGCATCCCCCGAGACGAGCGCGCGGCGGGTCTGAAGACGTCGCCTCAGGGCTACCGCCGCGCGCGGCACTTCAATTGCGCCGCTGCCCGCGACGGCGCGCGGCGACCTCACCCTGGGTGAGCACCTGGAACACGAGATTCCGCGACGTCGACTTCCGATGCCAGCGCACCGTCCACCCCAGTGATTTTCCGGCGATGGTTGTGCGACGCTTAATCGCGCGCACGTTGTCGGAGGCTTCGAGGCTGATCTCCCCCCACTTGCCGCCATCAGCGGCCTGCTGAATCCAGCCTTTGTACTCCTCGAGATTGATGTTCGTGGTGCCTCTGCGCGTAATTAGTTCCTTGATCCGGTCTTCGCTCAGCGATGCAAATCGTGCCAATGACGTCCTCCCCGATGTGTTTGGGTGGGAATACTAGCAGATATCATCCAGGAGGGAACGGCAGATGGGTTGATCAAATCGGCTCGGCGATGCGTGTGCGATACGTCACTGCCGACAGCTCTGACGCGACTTGGCCGACTAGTTTCCCGGAAGTGCTCCCGTGGCGCGTAGCAGCGTTTCCTGCACGAGCACCTCGTGGATCAAATCGCGATCCGGCGGTTGTCGTCCTTCGAGAGTCGCGACAAAGGAGGCCAATTCCCGCTCATACAGATCCTGGCGCGAGGGGCCATCGGTCGTGACGAACTGTTCGCCGGCGACGAAGCCGTTGCGCTCTTCGTCGATGGCCAGTCGGATTTGCCCGCCCGGTTCGAAAGGTTCGAGGAGGGTCGCGCTTCCGCGGGTGCCGTAGACCTCAAATCGGCGCGCCATGGGACGTACTTCCATGGCCGCGATCTCCACGGTCGCAAGAGCGCCATCGAACTCAAAAACTCCCAGTGTGTTATCCGCGAAATGAGGCAACTCCGGCGTCGCATGGTTGTGCAGAAAGGCTGTGACGCGGCGGGGACGGCCGAGTATCCAGAGAACCTGATCAAGCATATGGCCGCCCAGGTCGTACAGCATTCCACCGCGATGCCGGCCGATGAGTTCGCGGGTATTCGCCTTTCCACTGACGGGAATATGGGTTGAGAAATGGGCGCGAACATGAAAGATGTGGCCGAGCATGCCTGCTCGTGCCCACTCTCCCACCTGTTTGAAGGCGTCGTGATAGCGGAGCATGTATCCCATCTGCAGATGGAGATCGTGCGCCCGCACGCGATCCACGAGGCCAAGGAACCCTGTCCAATCGTCGCCGGCCGGTTTGTCGTACCACAGGTGCTTTGCGGCCCCGGCGCAGGCGAGCGCCATCGCCAGGCTTTCGTCGTTCCTCCCCTCGATCGCGACCGCCTGGAGTCCCCCTTCGCCGAGCATCGCCTCCCGCGATTCGTACCATCTCGCGCCCGCGAATACCTGATCGGCCCGGGCGACGGCGCGCGCGGCTGCATCGGGTTCGTAGATGCCGAGCGGTTCGACCGCAGGGTTGCGTGTCATCGCCAGCCACTTCCCAGCGGCGTGCCCGTGGCCGGTGCCGTACTGGGCCATGCTGATCGGCACGAGGAACCTCCCGTCTACTCAGCGCGTCGCCGCGGTCAGCCGCGCGGCGAGTCGCTCGCGGATCTCGCGCAGGAACATCGGCATCGGCCCCACCGGCACCTCGATAAGCGTCGGCCCTCGGTGGGCGAGCGCCTCGCGCAGCGCTCCCAATAATCCGTCGGCGTTCTCGGCTCGCACACCGGCCACGCCGAACAACTCTGCAAGCCTCGCGAACGGTGGGTTCCTCAGATCGGAGGCGATCGTCCTCCCGCCGAAACTGTGCTCCTGGATACGGCGGACGTTGCCGAACGCGCCATCATCGAACACGATCGTGATCAGCGGTATGTAGTGCTGCGCTGCCGTGGCGAGTTCCTGGACGTTGAACATGAACCCACCATCACCGTTGAGGGAGACGACGCGACGCCCTGGATTGCCCACCTGGGCACCCAGAGCGGTCGGAAAGCCGTACCCCAGCGTACCCTGGTACCCGGACGTCAGGTAGGTTCGCGGCTCGTAGATAGGTAGTCCGACTGTGGCGAAATACCCGACCTGGGTGCTCTCGCTCACGATGATCGCATCGTCCGGCAGCGCGGAGCGCAGCGCGCGGCCATAGCCCGCCTGGGGATCGGAGCGATCGAGTTCGGCCCGCAAAGTCGCCTTGATCGCCTCCAGTTCGGCGCGCCGCGACGGCCGGCGCCGGTTGTGCCGCCCGACCCGATTGGTCAATTCGGTCAGGGCGAGGTCGGCGTCGCCGGTGATCCCGATGGTGGGCAGCGTGCCCCGCCCCAGTTGTGTCGCGTCGGCGTCGACGCGGATGAGTGTCTGTCCCGTCCCCAGCCGGATCGGCAGGCGGGAGATGTCGAGCAGGCGCGTGCCGATCGCGAGGATGACATCGGCCGAGGGAAGTAGATCCGCCAGCGACAACTGGTTCTGCGCCAGGTAGTGCCGCTCGGAGAGAGCGCCGCGACCGTTGTCCGAGAGTACGACAGGCGCCTCGAGGGCCTCGGCCAGCGTGCGCAGGCCCTCCCACGCCCCGGCAGCCAGGACTCCGCCGCCGGAGAGGATGAGCGGCCGCTCGGCGCGGCCAAGCGCAGCGGCGGCGCGCTCGAGGCGCTCCGGGTCGCCGGCGACGCGGATGCCATCCGCCGGCGGGCCGATCTCGACGTCGGCGGTCGCCTGGAGCACATCCGGGGGGATCTCCAAGGCGACCGGGCGAGGCCGGCCGCTCCGCATCTGTCGGAAGGCCTCGTGCACCAGGTCCGGAATCTGTGCCGGCGCCAGCGCCCGCGCCGCCCATTTCGTGACGTGGCGGAGTAGACCGACCTGATCGTCAATTTCGTGGAGCACGCCTCGCCCGATGCCGATGAGATCGGCATTGATCTGGCCGGTCAGGCACAGCACCGGCGCGTTGCACGCGTACGCCGTTGCCAGCGACGCGGTCGTATTCAGGACGCCCGGACCGGGGACGACCAGGAACACGCCCGGCCGACCCGTGGTCCGGGCGAACCCGTCGGCCATGTAACCGGCGGCCTGCTCGTGGCGGGTGTGGACGACCCGGATCGCCTCGCGCTCGGCGTGCAGCGCGTCGAATGCCCAGTCGAGCTGGATCCCGGGTAGGCCGAAAATGGTGTCGACGCCTTCGGCCTTGAGGGTCTGCACCAGGGCCTGACCGCCCGTCATCGTCGCCATCTGCGGCCGAAGAGTGTACTCGCTACCTGCCCTTTCGGATGCCGGCGCCGCTCCGCCCGGGTGAGGTATCGGACTCTCCGCCCGAGCAGCCGGAAGTGGAGGTGCTTGCGACGACGACCCCCACCACTCCTCCGGCATCGGACGAAGTACAGGTCACCGTCACGCTGGAGGCGCTCGCCCGCGGTGGGATCTCGGTCGAGGAGGCTCAGTCCCGGCTACGGCGCCGCTGACAGGGTCGCGGCGCGCCCGCCCGTCTCGGCGCCGATGCGCTGAAGAATCGCCCGGACCTGGTCGCGCGCGCCGTCTCCCACCTCGCTGTACGGTCCCACGCACGCCGGACAGCCCAACACACACTCGCAGCGCTCCACGAGGCTCGTCGCAGCGTCCACGATCTCACGATGCATCTCGTAGAGCTTCTCCGCGAACCCCACCCCACCGGGTACCGCGTCGTAGACGAAGATGGTCGGCCGGCCGGTGAACGGGGCGCGCACCTGGTGGTGGACCCCGACATCGCGCGGGTCGCACATCAGGTACAGCGGAGCGACATTGCCCAGCACATTCGCCAGACCCTGGAGCGTCGAGTCCTCGATTGGTGCGCCATCGATATCGTCGATCGCGAACCAGTACGCGGTCGTGTGGAGATTCTGCTCCGGCAACTGGATCTTCCCCCAGCCGACGTTTTCGTGGGTGTCGAACTTGATCTTCTTGAAGATCGTCGCTTTGAACGACAGGACGACATCGCCCCAGGAGCGGGTGCCGCGACTGACAGCCTGGGTCTGGGCGACATCGATGACACTCAGGTCGGCGGCGAGATCGGCATCGGTGTAGTAGTCCACGTCGACCTTCCGGACGTACGCCTTCTTGTTCTCCCAATCGAGCCGCGTCACCTCGTGCTGTTGGCCTTGATGCAGGTAGATCGCATCCTCGTGGAGCATCGTCGGCACGGCGATGCGATCCATCTCCCCGATGAGGCGCGGGCGTCCCACCTCGCTCTCGTCGACGATGACGAAGTTGTCGATCGAGGCCTGGCGCAGGCTGATCTCATCCGCCGGGAACTTCTCGGTAGACCAGAACCAGCGGTCACCGGAGCGGAAGAGCACCTGCTCCTCTTCGAGGACGCCGAGCAGTTCATCAGGCGCGATGCCGAAGCGTCCGGTCGGTGACAGACCCGGCTCGCCGAAACGCTCTCCGCGGGTGAAAGGAAGCTCGAACGCCCCACATTTCAGGTGCGACATCAGGATGAGCAGGTTGTTCGGGTTGACGAGGCCGTGCTCGGGCTGACGCTCGAAGAAGTACTCCGGATGGTTGACGATGAACTGATCGAGCGGGCTCGACGTCGCCACCATAATCGCGAGGGAGGTGCCCTGACGCCGCCCTGCGCGCCCGGCCTGCTGCCAGGTGGATGCGACCGTACCCGGATACCCCACCATCACACACGCCTCGAGCGATCCGATGTCGACCCCGAGTTCGAGAGCGTTCGTCGAGATGACGCCGAGGATCGAGCGGTCGCGGAGCCCCCGTTCGATGCTCCGCCGCTCGTTCGGCAGGTAGCCCCCACGATAGCCCCGTATCGCTTCGCCGCCAATGTGGCGCTTCGCGGCGTCCTCGCGCAGATAGGTCGTCAGCACCTCGACGGAAAGGCGACTGCGAGCGAAGACAATCGTCTGGACACGATTGGCGATGAGGTCGCTCGCGAGCCGACGTGTTATCAGAGTGGACGAGGCGCGGATCCCAAGCTGGCGGTTGACGACGGGCGGGTTGACGAAGATGAAGTGCTTCTCTGCCCGCGGCGCTCCATTCTCCTCCACCGCCACGATGTCCTCCTCCACGACCGCCCGTGCCAGTTCGGCGGGGTTCGCGATCGTCGCCGAGCAGAGGATGAACGTCGGGCGCGACCCGTAATGCGCGCAGATGCGGCGCACGCGGCGCAGGACGTTGGCGAGGTGGGACCCGAAGACGCCCCGGTAGTAGTGCAGTTCGTCGACGACGACGTAGCGCAATTGACTGAAGAGATGCGTCCAGCGGGTGTGGTGGGGCAGGATGCCGGTGTGGAGCATGTCCGGGTTGGTCACCACGATGTGGCCGGCGGAGCGGATCGCCTTGCGCGCGTTCGCCGGCGTATCACCGTCGTAGGTAAACGTGCGGATTTCGGCGCCGACGTGTTCGACCGTGGCGTGCAGTTCGGCGAGTTGATCCTGCGCCAGTGCCTTGGTGGGGAAGAGGTAGATCGCCCGCGCGTTCGGCTCCGCGAGGATGCGGCTCAGGATCGGCGCGTTGTAACAGAGGGTCTTGCCGGAGGCCGTGGGCGTGACGACGACGAGGTTCTTGCCGGCGAGCGCAAGCTCGATCGCCCGGGCCTGATGTGTGTAGGGCCGCGCGATGCCGCGCGCGGCGAAGCTGGCCACAAGCCGATCGTCGAGCCCGCGCGGCCACTCCGCGTAGGCGGCTTCCCTCTCGGGTAACACTCGCCATGACGTAATGTCGCGCTGCCGGATCGAATCGCGGCGTAGCTGGTCGACATATTGCGCGATGTTCATCGCGCCGGGAGCCTACCATACGCCGCGTCCCATCGGCCGGGCGAGGAGTGCGAGTGGCGATGTGGTGGCTTCGTGATGTCCCCGATGATGCCCGCGTGCCGACTGAGGTGCGCGCGGCCTGGGAGGAGACGCGCGGCCGCCTCGGCTTCCTGCCGAATGTCCAGCGTCTCTACGCGCTCCGGCCCCGCCGGTTCCTGCGGTGGCTGAGCCACTACAGCGAGGTGTTGCGCGGAGAATCGGCGCTCTCGCCCGTCGAGCGCGAGATGATCGCCGTTCTGGTCTCGAACCTCAACGGTTGCACCTACTGCCTGACCTCGCACGGAGGCTATCTGCGCGCGATGACCGGCGATCCGGAGATCGATGCCCGCCTCCAGGTCGACTGGCAGTCCGAGGCGAGTACACCCCGGCTCCGCGCCATCCTCGGACTCGCCGTGACGCTCACGCTCGATCCGTTTGGCTCCACGCCGGTCGCGCTCGATGCTCTTCGCGCCGTCGGTCTGACCGAGCCGGAGATCTTCGATACGGTGGAGACGATCGCGATGTTCAACTTCACCAATCGCCTTACCTCGGGCCTGGGGATGGTCCCGAACGCCGAGTTCTTGACGATGGGCCGTTCCGCCCGGTAGGTAGGGAAACGGGCGCCCGCTCCCGTATCGGGGCGAACGGCGACGCCCTACGCGTTGGGGATCGTCGCCCGCGGACGCGGGGCGAGGCGCGCCTTCACCTCTTCATCGAACATCGCGACCTGTTCGCGGGGGTCGTCGCCGTTCTCGGCGTAGATTCGCAGGATCGGGTAGTTCAGGCCCGCCTCCTGGAAGCGCGTGAGGTCTTCGACAAACGCCTCCGTCGGCCCTTCCATCCAGTTGCCGGCCATGGTCTTCCGGTTATCGCGCAGCCGGCCGCTGCTCCTGCCGTTCCTCAGCAACTTCACGTTGTAGAAGCAACCCACGTCGGTGACCGCTCCACGGGGTCTCCCGCGCTGGGCGAGAAGATCATCGAGGATGGCGAGGTGACGGCGCAGCCAGTCCAGCGGCATGTGCGAGAGGAGCCAGCCGCTGCCGAAACGCGCCAGCCGCCGAAGCGCCGGCATGCTCTCGCCCCCGACCCAGATGGGCGGATGCGGCTTCTGGCGCGGCTTCGGGCGCCAGTCTACCGGTTCGAACGCGTGCCAGCGCCCGGCGAAGGCAGGGAACCGCTCAGTCCAGAGCACCTTGATGATCTCCAGCGATTCGTCAGCGTAGGCCCCACGATCGTCGAAGTCTTCGAACCCCAGGAATGCCGCCTCCTGACGATTCCAACCTACCCCGACGCCCAGGATTGCCCGCCCGTCGGAGAGTTGATCGAGCGTCGCGATTGACTTCGCGAGCCAGATCGGGTTGTGGTAGGGCAGCACCTGGATGGAACAGCCGAGCTTGACTCGGGTCGTCTGCCTGGCCAGATAGGCCAGAGTGGTGTCGACATCGTAATGCGGGATCTACTGGTGCTTGGTGGGCCACGGGTAGCCGACCACCCGGCGCACCGGCATGGGGTGCTCGTTGGTCCAGCACCCGTGGAAGCCGCGCCTCTCGGCCTCGGCACCCAGGGTGCGGATCGTCGCCGGAGTCGCGCGGGGGCCGGCGTTTGCGATGTAGAGGCCGAAGCGGAGCGCGGCGCGTCGGGGGCGCACGTGAGGCGGTGCTGCGGCCGTGTCGCTCATAGTGCGTTCTCTCGCCCGGGATTGTGAGCCGCAGTTTCGCGGCCAACAGAACATCTGTCCATCGGTTCAGGCGAAAGACCGTGCGCTTGTCCAATGGCAGGATGCGCCCGAGCACCGATAGTTGAGCGTACGTACACCGGCGGTAAGTACACCGGCGTCAACACGCGCCCGAGTGGAGGGAGGGACACAGGTGCGACTCTACGATCCACTGACAGAACATCTGGCCGTTGCCCGTCTGCGCGGTCACGATCGCGCCGTGGTCGTGGCCCGACTCGAGCGTCTGGCGCGTCGGCTCGGCGTGCCGCACTGGCACGAGGGAAGCCGATCGCCAGCCGGCGACGGTCGCCTGCACACCTTGGGTCTCGCCGCGAATGGCGAGCCGCCGGCCGCCTGAAACCGGCGCGGGCCGCACGCCGGCCCGCGCGGTGCGTCGCGTTATCTTTCCGTCCGCGATGGGGCGAGATCGGGGCAGGCGCGGGCGCGCCGCGGCCGAGGCGTCCTTCCGTTGCGGACACTGTCGCCGCATGGTGTTTCCCGTGCCGTCCGGTGGGCGGCACCGCAATCACTGTCCGTCTTGCCTCTGGTCGCGCCACGTGGACGATCGCACGCCCGGCGATCGGGCTTCGGCCTGTCAGGCGCTGATGGAACCCATTGGTGTCTTCACACGGCCTAACGGCGAGGAGGTGATCGTCCACCGCTGCAGGGGCTGTGACTTCGAACGCTTCAACCGGGTCGCCGCCGATGACTTCTTCGATGGGGTGGAGCACCTCCCACGTGTCGCGCCGCGCTCGGCGGCAGACGCGCCCGCCGAGCGCGGCGGTCAGCCCGAAGGCGCCGGATCGGTGTAGAGCCGCCGCAGCGTCACCTGCTTCAGACCGCGAACGCGCAGTTCATCCAGTACCGTGCCGATCGCCTGCGCCGTTTTGGGCAGCCCGCCGTGGGTCACAACGATGTCGCCCGAGCGAATTCGCCGGCCGATCGAGATGACGTCCGCCGCGCTGATTTCGGCCCGCCAGTCCGCCAGGTCCAGCCGCCACATCACCAGCGGATAGCCGCGCCCGCTGAGGAACGATTGGATCCGCCGGTCGTACGCGCCAAACGGCGGGCGGAACCAGGCCGTACCCGATACACCCTGGGCGGCGAGGTATGCCTCCAGGAGGTCGATCTCGCGTCGGAGGGCGGCGCCGTCGAGGTCCCGCAGGTCCGGGTGGGTATCGCTGTGGTGGGCAATCTCGTGGCCGCCGGCTCGAATGCTCTCCAGCGCCCGCGGATAGTAGAGGAGGAACGCGGCGGTCACGAAGAATGTTGCCTGAAGATCGCGCGCGCGCAGGGCTTCCAGGACGCCGCCGAGGCCATCGTCGATTGACCCCATGTCGAACGTGACCGCGACCTCGCCGCGGTCGTTCGGTCGTGAGGTGAGGATATCCCCGCCGCGCACGCCTGCGGGCAATCGCGCCATCGGCGTCGTCGGCAGCAGACCGAGATCACCGAGGACGCGACCCATGTGGACCTCGGTGATCGTCCCATCCGGCGGCCCGTCGGCGGCCGCGCCCGTCCACCGCTGGAGCACCGCGCGCTCGAATCGCTGGCTCACGAAAGGCCCGTAGTTGCGCGGTAGCGAGCGGGGTTCTCCCCAGCGCCGCTGTGCTTCGGCCTCACCGACGGCCCGATAGTGCGCCGCGATGCCCCCGTCGAGCAACAGGTCGGGCGCCGCGACCGGTGGTGGGATGGAGAGAACGACATCGGCCCAGGTGTCGAGGCGCGCCGAGGTGATCCAGGAGGTGACCGCGGCGCGCTCGACCGCGCCCTCTGGCGTTGCCGCGAGGACCGCGTGCTCGGTGGCGAGGTACAGACGCGGATCGCCGGCGAGACGGAATCCGGGCGTGATGATGCGGCCTAGCGACTCGAAGCCTCCCCCAGCCACATACGCCTCAGCCAGGGCGCGCTCCGGCCCGGCGGCGTGCGCCGTCGCGAGAGTGCAGAGGGCGACGACGAGTGCGACCATGCTGGCGATCCGTCGGTGCATCGTCACCCGGATCCCATCAGGTTGTGGCGAAGAGCGCGCTGACGGACCCCTCGGCGTGGATCCGTCGGATCGCCTCGGCAAGTAGCTCCGCGACGCTGATCACGGTGAGTCGGCTCAGAGCCGGTCGCCGTCCGCCCGTTGCCGTATCCGTTACCACCACGGAGTCGAAGGGGCCGGACTCCAGCCGTTCGATTGCCTGCCCACTGAAGACTCCGTGGGTGGCCGCGACGTGGATCTCCCCAACCCCCTCGGTGGCGAGCACCCGCGCCGCGCCGACCATAGAGCTTGCGGTGTCGATCTCATCGTCGATGAGGATCGCCCGACGGTGCCGGACGTCGCCAATGACGTTGAGAATCTCCGGTCCGCCGCCCCGAAGGGGACGCCGCTTCTCGATGAAGGCGAGCGGCGTGCCCAGCGCCTCGGCGAAGTTCCGCGCCTTCTTCGCCGACCCGAGATCGGGCGCGACGACGACCGCGTCGTCCAGCGCTCGCGCCCGGAAATGCCCGCTCAGGAGCGGCGAAGCGGTGAGATGATCGACCGGGATATCGAAGAACCCTTCGATCTGCCCGGCGTGCAGGTCGATCGTGAGGATGCGATGCGCTCCGGCGCGCTCGATGAGGTTCGCCATCAGACGGGCGCTGATCGGCACGCGCGGCTGATCCTTCTTGTCCGTGCGACCGTAGGCGAAATACGGGATGACCGCGGTGATCCTACCCGCGGAGGCGCGTTTCAGCGCGTCGATGAGGACGAGCAGCTCGATGATCGACGTGTTGACCGGCGTCGTGAACGGCTGGATGACGAAGACGTCGAATCCTCGGACCGTCTGGTTGATTCTCGCGAAGACGTTCTCGTTGCTGAACGAGTAGACGTCGCAGTTCCCCAGCGGGCGGCCCAGGTGCACCGCGATCGCGTCGGCGAGAGGGCGATTGGCATTCCCTGTGAGCAGGACGAAGTCGAGCATCTCCGGGGTGCCTGCTAGACCGAGGTGAAGACGGCGACCGCGTTCTGCCCGCCGAAGCCGAATCCGTTCGCAAGCGCGACCCGAACCGGCGTGTGCCGGGCGACGTTCGGCACCACGTCGAGATCGCAGGCGGGATCCGGATGGTCGTAGTTGATCGTCGGCGCCACGACCGCGTCCCGGATCGCGAAGACGCAGGCGAGCGCGGTGACCATTCCGGCCGCGCCGAGCAAATGGCCGACCATCGACTTCGGCGCGCTCACGACAATCTGCTCGGCGCGCGGCCCGAGCGATCGACGGATCGCCCTCACCTCTGCGATATCGCCGACCTCGGTGGCGGTTGCGTGGGCGCACACGTAATCCACATCGCCT
>Ga0194132_10002724_pt1 | contig 32551 bp, 25 predicted proteins | sample TA2KigOf80mmetaG_FD_148612 | JGI IMG/M metagenome (GOLD analysis project Ga0194132, IMG submission 148612) | Freshwater microbial communities from Lake Tanganyika, Tanzania - TA2015054 Kigoma Offshore 80m | ecosystem: Environmental > Aquatic > Freshwater > Lake | place: Tanzania: Lake... | reverse complement strand
TGCCTCCTGCTCGCGTATGCCATCCCTATCCTCTGCGGCGGCTTGGCGTCATTACCTAAGGCAAGAGCCGGATGCGGGAAATCCGCTCGTCCGGATCTGTGGAGGGGGGCATGGGCAACCATGATTCTTACTCCGACTCTGACGGGTCGACGACCCTTCCCGCCCTCGTACCTGGCCTACCCGGGCTGCCCTGCCTGGTGAGCGAGGGAAGCGAACCGAGACCGAACCTCGTCGAGGTGGACTCGCGCGCGCTCCAACTCCTCCAGCGCCTCTCGGCGCGCGCCCGCGCGCGCGGACCCTTGGGCGGCATTCCCAAAAGCGTCCTCGGCCACCACACGATGGTACGCACGCTCGGCCGCCTGCAGCGCGATCAGGGCGGCTTCGTGGTCCCCCTGCCACTTGAGCCACCGGGCCACCGCGTCGACGGCGGCCTCCTCGGAGTCTCCGATGAAGTCGCCGCCGTAACGATCGCCAGTGGCCACCCGCACGGAGTGTGCCGTCCGCCGACCGGCGCGTTCAGTGGCCCAGATTCGGTATGCCTGATCGCCCCGGTGGAAGGTGGCGGGCTGAGGCATCCTACAACCGACCAAACCGTCCAGGTCGCATCGACTCCAGCAGCGGGTCGACTCGTTGCCCGAGCATCGCATCGGCCAGAAACGAGGCCGTGATGGGCGCGAGCAACACACCGTTCCGATAGTGGCCGGTCGCGTACCAGACGCGCGGAGCCACGGCCGAGGGGCCAATAATAGGAAGGTCGTCCGGCGTTCCGGGGCGCAGCCCAGCCCGTGCCCCGACGAGCGTCGCCCGCCAGTCGCTTCGGAGCGTGCTCGCGACACCGCCGAGTAGATCGCTCATGCCACCGACCGTCGTCGCTTCGTCGAAGCCGGCATGTTCGACGGTGGCGCCGACGAGCAGCGAACCATCATCCCAGGGGACGAGATAGCAGCGATCGCCCCACGTGACCCTCCGGACGTTGGGGCCAACGGCCTTCAGATGCAGCAACTGTCCGCGGACAGGATGAACGGGTGCGGGAACCGCCCCATCGACGACCAACTGGCCCGTCCATGAACCGGCCGCATGGATGGCGTGCGCGGCGGTCAGAATCTCCGTCCCGGCTGAGGCCGTGACGATTTCGCCGCGCTGACGGATTGCCTGCACGCGGACGCCGGTCACGAACGACACGCCGTGCCTGCTGGCAGCGGCCACGAGCGCCTCGATCAGCTGATGTGCCGCCACGTAGCCGTGGGCTGGAATCACCAATCCTGCCCGCGCGGTCGAGGCGGCGGCCGGTTCCTCGCGAGCGACGTCGGCGGCCTCGAGCAGCTCGGCCTGGACCCCACGTGCACGCGCCAAAGCACCCACGCGCTCGAGGTGCATCTGCGACTCGCCCGTGAACGCGAGCGTGAGCGTGCCGGTTCGGCAGTACCGGACCGCCACTCCGCTGTCTTCCACCACTCGTGCCACGAAGCGGTCGAACCTATCGAGCGCGCGAACGGTCAATTCGAGGTGCGGGCCCTCTGCCTCGACTTCGTTGTACGGCGCCAGCATGCCGGCAGAGGCCTGTGTGGCGCCAGCTCCCGGCTTCCGATCGTCGATCACCACGACGGACACGCCTCGTCGGCCCAACTCGTACGCGATCGCACACCCGATAACGCCGGCACCGATGACGAGGACGTCGCTCGAACGTTGCACGACGCGATTTTATAGGAAGGCCACGCGTGCGCACTCGATGAGCCGGAATCGCCGCCTCGATCGATGCCGCTCGCGTTTCGCACCAGAATCAGAGCGCGTCACGTTCCTCGATGACGTTCATCCCTTTCCGTGTCATGCGTAAGCTGCTCGTCGCCAACCGTTCCGAGATCGCGATCCGGTGCTTTCGCGCCGCCACTGAGCTGGGACTGCGTACCGTGGCCATCTACAGCCATGAGGACCGCCTCTCGCTGCATCGCTTCAAGGCAGACGAGGCATTTCTCATCGGGCCACCCGAGGGCGGAGAGCCCGTCAAGTCTTACCTGAACATCGCGGCGATCATCGACGTCGCCAAACAGCAGGGCGTCGATGCCATGCATCCAGGCTACGGCTTCTTGTCCGAGAATGCCGCCTTCGCGCGGGCGTGCGACTCGGCTGGTATCCAGTTCGTCGGACCTACCGCCGAGCAACTCGATCGGTTCGGTGACAAGACCGCCGCAAAGCGCCTCGCGCAAGACGCCGGCGTCCCGACCATCCCGGGCAGCGAGCACGCAGTGGCGCATCCGGACGACATCGCCCAAAAAGCCCAACGGATCGGCTATCCGGTGATGATCAAGGCCAGTTTCGGTGGCGGTGGACGCGGCATGCGCGTCGTCCGAACGCCGGACGAGCTCAGGTTGCGCGTCGAGGAAGCACAACGTGAGGCAGCCGCAGCCTTCGGACGGCCTAACGTGTTTCTCGAGCGCTACATCGCAAAGGCGAAGCACATCGAAGTCCAGGTGCTTGGCGACGGACATGGGAATCTGATGCACCTCTGGGAGCGCGCCTGCTCGGTACAGCGGCGCCATCAGAAGGTCGTCGAGGTGGCGCCGAGCATCAATTTGCCCCAGGACTTGCGAATGCGGATCTGCGATGCCGCAGCCCGGCTGTGTCGTTCGGTCGCCTACCGGGGCGCCGGTACCGTCGAGTTCCTGCTCGACACCGAGCGCGGCGACTTCTTCTTCATCGAGGTCAATCCGCGGATCCAGGTTGAGCACACCGTGACGGAGGTCGTGACCGGCATCGACCTCGTTCGCAGCCAGATTCTCGTCGCACAGGGCCATCGGCTGCACGAGGCGCCGATCTCGATTCCCCCGCAACAGCAGATCGAATGCCGCGGTGTGGCGATGCAGTGTCGCATCACGACAGAGGATCCCGACCGCGGGTTCCTGCCTGACTACGGTCGGATCACCACGTATCGGTCCGCCGGTGGATTTGCGGTCGGCTGGACGGCGGCAATGGCTTCGGCGGTTCCGTCATCACGCCGTTCTTCGACTCGTTGCTCGTGAAGGTGACGACCTGGGGTGGCACCCTCATCGAGGCCGCCTCGCGGTCGGATCGGGCGTTGCGTGAGTTCCGCATCCGGGGTGTCAAGACGAACATTGCGTTCCTTCTCAACCTCATCGACCATCCGACGTTTCGATCGGGAAACGCCACGACCACGTTCATCGACGACACCGCGGAACTCTTTCGGCTTCGGGCGCCGCGCGATCGCGCCACGCGCGTCCTCTCGTGCCTCGGAGATGTCATCGTCAACGGTAGGCCGGACGTGAGGGACGCGATCGATTCCAAGCGACGGCTGCCCACACCGATCGCGCCGCGCGTCGCGTTGGGAGACCCGCCACCGGCCGGGACGCGGCAGACGTTGCAGGCGCTCGGACCGGACGCGTTCGCGGAGTGGGTGCTCAACGAACCGCGCTTGTTCGTCACCGACACGACGCTGCGCGACGCACACCAGTCGCTGCTCGCGACGCGGGTGCGCACGTACGACATGCTGGCAATCGCCGACGCGGTGGCGCGCACGACGCCGACGCTCTTCAGCCTGGAGATGTGGGGCGGCGCCACATTCGATACGTCGATGCGATTCCTGCAAGAGGATCCGTGGGAACGGCTCGAGGCGCTCCGGCAGCGGATTCCCAACATCCTCTTTCAGATGCTGCTGCGCGCGAGCAACGCCGTCGGCTACACGACCTACCCGGACAACGTCGTGCGCCCGTTCGTTCGACGGAGTGCGGAGTCTGGCATCGATGTCTTCCGGATCTTCGACTCGTTGAACTCGACGGACAACATGCAGCTCGCCATCGAGTCGGTCCGAAGCGACACACGCGCGCTCTGCGAGGCAGCCATTTGCTACACGGGCGACATCCTCGATCCGACGCGCACGAAGTACTCCCTGGGCTACTACGTGAGGATGGCGAAACGGCTCGTCAAAATGGGCACGCACATGTTGGCCATCAAGGACATGGCGGGGCTCTGCAAGCCCCACGCGGCCTACGCGCTGGTGAAGGCCCTCAAGGAAGAAGTGGGCGTCCCGATTCACTTCCACACGCACGGCACCAGTGGGGTCAACGCAGGAAGCGTGCTGCGGGCGGCAGACGCAGGCGTTGATATCGCGGATGGCGCCCTGGCTTCGATGAGCGGTATGACGAGTCAGCCGTGCCTGAACAGCATCGTCGCCGCGCTGCGACACACCCCGAGAGACACGGGCATCGACCAATCGGCACTCGACGCCTTGAGCCGCTACTGGGCTGCCGTGCGAGAGCTGTACTACCCGTTCGAGGAGGGGCTGAAGACACCGGGTCCCGATGTGTATCAGCACGAGATGCCCGGCGGTCAATACACAAACCTCCGCCAGCAGGCGCGAAATCTGGGGCTGGAGAGCCGGTGGCCGGACATCTGCGCCGCGTATGCGGCCGCCAACCGCCTCTTCGGCGACATCGTCAAGGTGACGCCATCCAGCAAGGTGGTGGGCGACATGGCGCTCTTCATGGTGTCGAACGACCTCACCGCCGACGAGATCGTGGCGTCCACCGGACCGATCAGCTTTCCGCGCAGCGTCGTCGAGATGATGCAGGGGCTACTCGGAGAACCGGAAGGCGGGTGGCCGCGCGAGTTCCAGGAGCTCGTCCTACGATCGGCGCACGTCAAGGCCATCGAGGGGCGGCCCGGCGCCACGATGCCGTCCGCCGACTTCGACCGCGCCAGAGACGACGTGCGCTCGAAGATGCCCGAGGAACCCGACGAGCAAGACGTGCTCTCGTACTTGCTCTATCCGCAAGTGTTCATGGAGTTCTTGGATCACCGACTCCAGTACGGAGACACCTCAATCGTCCCCACCGCGCCGTTCTTCTACGGCCTGCAACCCGGGCAGGAAATTGCGATCGAGATCGAGCACGGCAAGACGCTCATCGTGCGCTACCTCACAACGGGCGAGGCTCGGGACGATGGGACGCGGACGGTGTTCTTCGAGCTGAACGGTCAGCCACGTGACATCCGGGTGCGCGATATGTCCAAAGAGGTCGTGCGCCGTCATCCCAAGGCTGACGCGGCCAACCCTCTCCACGTCTCGGCGCCGATGCCGGGTAAGGTGTCGACTGTGGCCGCTAAGGTCGGCCACAGGGTCAAGGCCGGCGACCGCCTCCTCTCAATCGAAGCCATGAAGATGGAGACCGCTGTCTACAGCCCAGCCGACACTGTCGTGGCCGAGGTGCTTGTCGGGCCCGGAGATGTCACCGAGGCACGCGACCTGCTCGTCGTATTTGAAAGACGCATAAGAGCCGGGGGCGAGTGCGAAGGAGGGGACATCTCCTTCTCGATTAGGAGACACTCGCCCGGCTGTGCGGTTCTAGCAAGCCACATTTTGCTAGGAACTTAGAGGATTTCTGGTATTCGGGCTGGGTACGCCCCTTGCGTCTGACAGGTGTGTTCAAGGAGATTGGTCCGAACATGTTCTCGAATCGACTCGTCTTCGCGGCCCTCGCCGTTGCCTGCGTCAGCGCGGCCGGCCTGGGGGGATACATCGCCACGCGACAGGCGACGGAAAGCACATATGCGGCCGCCGGGGTCAGCGAACACTTGGACCGTGGCGCGGGAACGCCCACCCCAAGCTCCCCCGGCCCTTCGTCAGAGGCGAGAGCAGACGCTGAGCCCTCGGCGCCGGTCGCGGGGGGCTCAACCGGCCCGACCGACCCGGTGACGCCCGCTGAGCCCGCGCGCTCCGCCCGTGAGACGGGGAGCGCTCGAACGGAGCCAGCGCGGATCAACGGAACTGGCCGCGCTCCTCGGGTGCTGGCAGCGAGGCCTAGCGCATCGGTCAGCGCAAGCACATCCACGCTGCGACGAAACGGAGACCGTCCGACGAACACCGCGACGGACACGGTGTCACCGCAGGTCGCAGCACCGGCCGCCGTCGAGCTCCCGCCCGCCACGGACGCCCCCAACACCACCCTGGAGCCTGTCGCTGTCCTTGACGCCGGGCCCGCCACACCGTCGAGCGAGGTCGCCAGTCGAGCACCGGAGCTCGAGGAGCTGCTGGTGTCGGCCGACTCAGTCATCGGCCTGTACCTCCAGCGTGGCCTGAGCAGCGAAACGGCCCGAGTGGAAGACGACCTCGAGGCTCGCGTCGTCCGCGACGTGCGGGTGGGTCGCCGGGTCGCGATCCCTGCGGGCTCCCGAGCGCTCGGCTCGGTGACGCTCGTCGAGCGAGGCGGCCGGCTCAAGGAACGAGCGCGCCTGGGCATCCGGTTCCACACGCTCGTCCTCAGCGATGGCTCGCGACTGCCCATCACGACCGACACCATCTACCGCTACGGTGACGCGCCGGGCGACAAGAGCGCCAAGAAGATTGGCGGCGGTGCCGTAGCCGGCGCCATCCTGGGCGCGATCATCGGCGGCGCCAAGGGCGCGGCTGTCGGCGCTACCGCGGGCGCGGGCGGAGGGACCGCCATGGTGATGGCCGGCGAAAGAAGCGCGGCAGAGTTCCCGTCGGGCTCCGATGTCACCGCGCGCATCCTCTCGCCCTTGACGGTCGCGGTTGAACGATGACCCTAACCGGTTAGGCAGGTCAGCAGGCGAGCTCCTCTTCCCTGAGGACCCACCTGCCTGTCTCCCGCCTGTGAGATGATGCCCCCCGGAGGGGCTCATCTCATGCATCAGTTAGGTTCCATCGCAGTCGCGTGCACGTTCGCGGTCGGTTTGATTCCGACCGCGCTGCACGCGCAGCAGGTCACCAAGGCCGCCGTTCCTGGCGTCACCAACTTCTCGAAGCTCGAAACCACTATCGCCTGCGCGGGTGCGACGCCGCCGGAGGCGATCCCGGAGCTGAAGAAGATGGGCTACAAGTCCGTCGTCAACCTCAGGCCGGCGACGGAGCAGGGCGCGAACATTCCAGAGGGAGAGGCAGCCGCCAAAGCGGTCGGCCTGACGTACATCCACATCCCGTTCAATGCCGCCTCCCCGGACCCTGCAGCCGCGGAGAAGTTCCTGACTGAGATCGTCAAGCCCGCGAACAACCCGGCCTTCGTGCACTGTGCGAGCGCGAATCGAGCGGCGGCCATGTGGCTGGTCAAGCGGATCGCGCTCGACAAGTGGGACACGGAGAAGGCGTCGGCCGAAGCGGCCGCGCTCGGCCTGACGAACGCCGCGCTGAAAGATTGGGCGATCAACTTCGCCAAGGCGCGCAAGCCGTAGCCGGACGATGGATCCCGCGGCGTTCCGGCGACACGGACACGAGCTGGTCGACTGGATTGCCGATTACCTAGAGCACCCGGAGCGCTATCCGGTGCTCTCTCGAAACACGCCCGGTGACATCGTCCGGGCGCTGCCTCCCCAGGCGCCGGAGGATCCGGAGACTTTCGGCGCCATCCTCGCCGACCTCGAGCGTGTTCTCGTTCCGGGATTGACGCACTGGAATCATCCGGGGTTCTTCGCGTACTTCGCCATCACCGCGAGCGCACCGGGCATTCTGGCGGAGTTCCTGACGGCGGCGCTCAACCAGCAAGCGATGTTGTGGCGGACCTCGCCGGCGACCACCGAGCTGGAAGAGGTGGCGCTCGGCTGGTTGCGCCAATTGATGGGCCTGCCGGACACCTTCGAAGGCGTCATCTACGACACCGCTTCCGTCGCGACATTGCACGCGCTTTCGGCTGCGCGCGAGTCCGGCATCCCCGGCGCGCGGACGACCGGCCTCGCGGGGCGCGATCTGCCGCGTTATCGCGTGTACTGCTCGGAGCAGGCGCACTCGTCGGTTGACAAGGCAGTGATCGCGATCGGGCTCGGCCACGAGTCGCTCCGCCGGGTGCCGACCGATGACGTCTTCCGATTGGTTCCAGCGGCGCTGACTCGCGCGATCGCGGAGGACCGAGCCGCCGGCGTCGTGCCCCTTTCGGTCGTGGCGACGATCGGCACCACGTCCACGAGCAGCGTCGATCCGCTCCCAGCGATAGCGGACATCTGTCAGCGTGAAGGGATGTGGCTACACGTGGACGCGGCCTACGGCGGCGCGGCGGCGCTGTTGCCGACGCATCGACACATCCTCGAGGGTGTGGCACACGCCGATTCACTCGTCGTCAACCCGCACAAGTGGCTGTTCACGCCGCTGGACCTGAGCGCGTTCTATTGCCGGCGGATGGACGTCCTGCGCGCCGCATTCGCGCTGATGCCGGACTATCTCGCCACGCCAGAGGCGGGACACGCGCGCAACCTGATGGACTCGGGTATTCCGCTCGGACGTCGCTTCCGGGCGCTCAAGCTGTGGATGGTGATGCGCACCTTCGGGGCGAGCGGCTTGCGAGCACACATCGCACGCCACATCGAGCTTGCGCAGACGTTCGCTGGGTGGGTTGACGCGCGTTCGGATTTCACACGCGTCGCGCCCGTGCCCTTCAGCGTCGTCTGCTTCCGGTGGGAGCCCGCGCGCCTTCTCGACGGCCTCACCGAGGCGGAGCGACGACGCGCTTCGGACACGTTGAACTCGACGCTCCTCGACGCCGTAAACCGGTCGGGGGAAGTGTTCTTGTCGCACACGAAGCTGAACGATCGATTCGTGATCCGCCTCGCGATCGGACACGAGCGCACCACGCTCAAGCACGTCGCGCGCGCGTGGACGCTGCTCCAAGAAGAGGCGGAACGGATCGCTGCGAGGTCCGGGAGCCGAAGCTGAGAGCGGCAATGATCGTGTACCTTGTCCATCACGGTGACGCCGTCGGGCCAGATGTGGATGCTGCGCGACCGCTGTCTGCGGTCGGACAGCGACACGTGGAGGAACTCGCCTCCGAGGCGGCATCGCGCGGCGTCCGCCCGGAGATCGTCTGGCACAGCGGCAAGCTCCGCGCACGGCAGACCGCGGAAGCGTTCTGGCGCGCCTGCAATGCACTCGCGACCTTCTCAGCGACGCGCGACCTCCAACCCAGCGATCCGCCAGCCTGGATCCGTGACCGTCTCAGAGGTGGGACCCAGGACGTGCTGATTGCGGGCCATTTTCCGCATCTGCCCGGATTGCTCGCGCTGCTGCTCCACAGACATCACGGCGAGGGGGTCGAGTTCCCGCCTCACGGTATCGTGGCGCTCGAGAGCTCCGACCACGGAGAGACGTGGACAGAGCTCTGGCGCTCGTCGGGAACGGGCGCTGGCGAGCCCACGCATCGCCGCTGAGTCATGAATTCTCGGCCCGTCTGGCTGGTGCTGTTGTGCGCATGGCTGGCGGCCTGGCAGCCGCTGAATCTCTCCGTCGCAGCGGCTGAGGCTCTCATGGCATTGCCAGTCCGAGGCTGGCCGCTCGGCGTGCTTCTCGTCGTGCGCGTGACCGTTACGGCTCTGGGTATGGCCGCCGCACGGTCGATCTGGGAGCGCCGGGCGGGCGCGCTCCCCTTGGCTCGAACGGCGATCGCGCTGTCAGGTGCGGTCCAGCTGTTCGTGTACGCGACCTCCATCGCACCGAACAACCGGATGCCGGGTGACACGCCCCTCTATGTGGCGGCGACGATCCTCGTGCACGGCGGCTGGTTGATCTACCTCGCCGGGTCATCGCGTGTTCACCGTCTGCTCTCGTGACGCTGGTTGGGCTTCGCGGGCCAGCATCGCGTCACGTTTCGCTTTGAACTCGTGGCCCGGTCGCCATTCGGGGAGACGATCGGCTTCGGCGATGCGATAGCCGACCGCCATGAACACTTTCAGATCCTCTCGCGCGCCCTTCAGGTCCCAATCGTCTTTCACCACATCCGACGGCTTGTGATAGTCGTGCTCGGTCCACTGATCCCGCACGCGTCGCGCAAAGTCCGACGGCTTGCCGACGAAGTCGGTCCCTTCCTCGGGGTTCAGCGCCGGCACGCCCTCACGTGCGAAGGGAAAGTGGTCCGATCGATAGTAGAGACCCTTCTCCGGCTCCGGATCCGGCCGCACGACCCGGCCCTGCTCCCCCACAGCATCACGCACGTAGTCATCGAGCTCCGACGCGCCAGCGCCGATGAGCACGAGATCGCGCGTCCGACCGTACACGTTCAGACCGTCGATGTTGACCACGGCGACGGTCTTGGCAAGCGGGTACACCGGCTTGTGGGCGTAGAACTCCGAGCCCAGCAGCCCCTGCTCCTCAGCCGTCGTCGCCAGAAAAAGGACCGATCGCCGTGGGGGTGTCGGTAGCTTCGTGTAGGCGCGGGCGATCTCGAGGATGCTCGCCGTTCCGATGGCGTTGTCACGAGCGCCGTTGTAGATGCGATCGCCGTCGACCTCTGGTCCGATGCCCAGGTGGTCCCAGTGGGCCGTGTAGATCACCAGTTGGTCGCGGACTGCCGGGTCGCGACCCTCGAAGCGCGCGAGAACATTGCGCGACTCCACGGGCCGCAGCGCGTTCTTCAGCGAGAGCGACGCGGCGAGGCCGAGCGACACGGGCGTGAAGTCGCGCGTGGCCGCCGTGGCCTTGAGTTCATCGAAGTCCTGACCCGCCCACGACAACAGCTCGCGCGCCCGATCGAACTCGACCCAACCTTCAATCGCCACACGCCCCATGTTCTTGTCCGCAGTCGAGAGGTGGAACCTCTCCCCAAGGTTCGACCCCTGTACGACGGTGAACGGATACCCTGCCGGGCCGGTCTCGTGGATGATCAGCGCCCCCGCGGCGCCTTTCTCCGCTGCGATCTCGAACTTGTAGGTCCAGCGCCCGTAGTACGTCATCGCACGCCCACCGAACACTCTGGCGTCGAGCTCGGTCGGGCTGTCAGGATCCGGGATCGGCGGGTCGTTGATCAGCATGAGCAGCGTCTTGCCTTTCACGTCGAGGCCTTTGTAGTCGTCCCACCCGAACTCCGGCGCCACCACGCCGTAGCCGACGAACACCAGCTCCGACGCTTCGATCGCCGCGCTCTCCGCGACGCGCGTGGTCCACGCGACAACGTCGTCCTTCCACGCGAGCCGACGCGCTTCTTTGTCCTTGGCACCACCTTTCACGAGCGCGAGCGGCCCACCTGTTGCGGTGATCCCGACGAGGGGCACCTTCTGCGTGAACGTGCCGTCCGTGTTGCCTGGCTTCAACCCCAGTCGACGGAAGTGATCGACCAGGTACGCGACCGTGAGCGATTCACCGTTCGTTCCGGGTGCTCGCCCCGCGTATCGGTCGGACGAAAGCTCCTTCACGTGCGCGAGCAGCGCATCGGTGTCGATGTCAGGCAGTTCGCCAAGCGAGGTGCGTTCGACTGTCGGCGTCGGGCCGGGGTTCGACCCCTCCACCGCCGGAGCCGAGCTCCTGGAACACGCGGCCGACATGCACGCGAGGCACACCAAGCCCGCCGCAGCCCATGCAACACGAAGAAAGCAGACGGCCATGACCCTCATTATGGCAGGCCCCGCCTCCCACGCTATGATGTGCCGCATGGCCGCACGATCCACCTGGAAGGGCTACCTCAAGATCAGCCTCGTCAACATTCCGATCAAGGTCTTCCCCGCCACCGACGCGGGCGCCACGTTGAGCTTCAACCAGCTTCACGCGGCGTGCCAGACGCGCATTCAGCAGAAACGCTGGTGCCCGAAGTGCGAGGTCGAGGTGCCCAACACGGACATCGTGAAGGGTTGCGAGTTCGAGAAGGGACGCTATGTCGTCATGAACGAAGAGGACATCGAAAAGGTCCGCGTCTAGTCGACACGCGTGATCAATCTCGAGAAGTTCACCGACGACAGCGACATCGACCCGATCTACCTCGAGCGGCCGTACTACCTCGCACCGGATGGCCCGGTGGCCCGCGAAGCGTTCGCGGTGATCCGCGAAGGCATGAGGGGCAAGGCGGGCATCGGCAAGGTCGCCTTGTATGGACGGGAGTAACTGATCAAGGTTCAGCCCCGAGAGAAGGGCATGATCATGTACACGCTGCGGCACGCGAGCGAGATCCGCAGGATGGATGCCATCGAGGAGCTCGCGGACGTGCCGGCCGACGTGAAGCCACAGGAAGTCGCTCGCGCGCGACAAGTCATGCAGACCTTCGAAGGGGACCTAGACTTCGCCGCCTACAAGGACGAATACCAGGATGGCCTGCGCGAGATCGTCGATGCCAAGGTGGCCGGACGTGAGATCGTCGCGCCAGAGGTCGAGGCACCGCCCAAGGTGGTGAACCTGATGGAGGCGCTCCGCAAGAGCCTCGACACCATCAGCGCGCAGAAGAAGAAACCCGCGGCCGCGGAGCCGCCGGCACGCGCGAAGGCGGCGCCGCCCAAGAAGCGAGCGCGCGCGTAGTCGCTCATGGGCGTGCTCGGACCGGGTAGCTTCCTACCATCGGGGCTGGTCCGTTCCCACATGCGCCCGTACCCGGTCCACGGGGCTCACCGGGCCCGGTTGGGCCCGCCCTCCCTGGCTGACTCGGCCTGCCGCGCCCTTCCGGCCTGAGCGCTGCATCCACCAGATCACGCCCGCGAACAGCGCGCCGACGACAACGAGTGTGACGCCGAACAACACGAGCGTGCGGTACAGGATCGACTGCGTTTCCATCCGCACGTCGATCTCGACCGGCACGCCTGCCACGCGATCCGCGAGTGACTGCTCCCACACGAGAATGTTGCCGCGCTTGAGATTGTTCGCAGCGGCGTTGTGGTACGGCACCTTGCTGGGAAGATGCATCCGAAACGCCACGATCTCATCGCCCTGCCAGCGGATGCCGCTCTCTCCCTTGGTCGCGGCACCAACGTGCTGAACGTAGAGCATCAGATCGTTCGTCTGAGAGAACGCATAGCGCGACCAATTGAACGGTCGGATCTCATGCAACTTGCGCACGTCGTCCACATTCATGCGCACGTGGATGTAGTTTCGACTGTTGCGCGCGGAGAACGTCACGCGTGTGACAGTGACACCGGGTCCGCTGAAGAACGCTGCGATGGCACCTCTGTCGAGCGTCGCGTCGAGAGCGGGATCGAATGTCGAGCCGCGTAGAGCGTTGAGCGCCGGAATCGAACTGTTCACAGACAGCGTTGCGCTGCCGTCGAGCGAGAGATAGGTCTCTTCTTCGTATTCGTACTGCTTGAAGAGATCCGCCACGCCGCCGCACGCCATCAATGTGACAGCGAGCGCCAGGCACGTCGCGCGCGCGCGAAGCCGCATCGATGCCAATGATATGCTGGCGCTCTCCATGGGCGCAAAGCCAGTGATCTACTTGATCGACGGCAGCTCGCAAATGTATCGCGCGTTCCATGCGCCCATCCGCACGAGCGAGGGTGCTCCTCTGCGCGACGCGCACGGCCGGCCCACCAACGCGGTCTATATCTTCGTCACCATGCTGCGCAAGCTGTTGAAGGAGCACGCGCCGCGCTACATCGCGGCGTCGTTCGATCTGCCTGGTCGTACCTTCCGCGACGATCTCGCGGCGGACTACAAGGCGAATCGAGCCCCGATGCCGGACGAGCTCGCCGGGCAGATTCCGCTCGTGCACCGCGCCTGTCAGGCGCTCGGCGTGCCGATCCTCACGCACGAACGCTACGAGGCGGACGACGTCATCGGCACGATGGCCGAGCGCGCGAGTGCCGCCGGATACGATGTGGCGATCGTGACGCTTGACAAGGACTTCTTTCAGCTCGTGCGTGACGGAATCCGCGTGTTCAACCCGAGAGATGACGGGATCTGGTACGACGCAGACGGCGTGAAAGAGAAGCTCGGCGTCAGACCGGATCAGGTCGTCGACGTGCTCGCGCTGATGGGCGACACCATCGACAACGTGAAGGGCGTGCCTGGCATTGGTGAAAAAGGGGCGCGCGAACTGATCTCGACATACGGCTCGCTCGACGAGCTCCTGGCGCATGCACCAGAGATCCCGCAGAAGCGATACCGCGAAGCGCTGGTAGCGAACCCGGACGAGGCGCGGCGCGCGAGGGAGTTGTTGCGAATCCACACGTCCGTGCCGGTCGAGTTCGACATCGAACGGTTCCGCTACACAGGGCCGGACCCGGCCGAGTGCTTCGAGATCTTCTCCGATCTGGGCTTCCGCTCGTTGGTGCTGGCGTTCGCGCCCACCGCCGCCACCGTGAAGAAGGACTATCGAGTGGTGACCGAGACCTCGGAGCTGACGGCGCTCGAGTCAGCGATCCGAAAGGCCGTTCGAGTGGGCATTCATGTCCTGGTCGACGGTCAGTCCCCGGTTCGCGCGAACGTGGTGGGTCTTGTGATCGCGACCGCGCCACGTGTGGCGCGCTACCTGCCGCTTCGTCAGAGCGCACACGTACCCGTCGCCCCTGGCGGCCCGAGCGGGTCCATGCTGGACTTGCTCGACGGCCCAGCAGCGACTACGGACGAAGAGGCCGGCCGTCTGAGCGTGACCGGCGCTCTCACGACGCTCGGCCCGGCGCTCGAGGATGAACGCGTCGAGAAGGTCAGCCACGGCCTCAAGCGCGATCTCATCGTGCTCGGTCGAAACGGTGTGACGCTACGCGGGCTCGGGCTCGACACGATGATTGCCAGCTACCTCCTGGACGCCACGCGGTCCGGGCATCCGCTCGACGGGACCGCGTTGGAGTATCTCGGTTACCGCGCGCTGACCGAGGAGGACGTGTGTGGAAGAGGCGCGAAGGCGACGCCCCTGCGGGCGCTGACGCCTGACGCGCTCCTCGACTTCGCGTGCGAGCGGGCCGACCTGGCCCTGCAGCTACGCGATCACCTCGCACCGTTGCTGGCGTCAGCAGGTCTCGACTCCGTGTACCGAGACCTCGAGTTGCCGTTGATACCGGTCCTGGCGGACATCGAGCGTGCTGGCGTCCGCATCGACGCCGCCGCGCTGGTGAGCCAGTCTCAGGCAGTGGAGCGTGAGCTGACGGCGTTGAACGAGAAGATCCTCGAGCTGGCCGGCGAGCCGTTCAACATCGGCTCCCCACAGCAGCTCTCGCGAATCCTCTTCGACAAGCTGCAACTGCCGACCCTGAAACGCAACGTGAAGACGCGGACCGCGTCCACTGCGGTCGAAGTGCTGGAGGAGCTCGCGCTCGTCCACGATTTGCCGCGTCTCATCCTGGAATGGCGCGCGCTGTCGAAGTTGAAGGGCACCTACATCGATGCCTTGCCCCTGCTCGTGAATCCAGAGACCGGGCGTGTCCACACGAGCTTCAATCAGGGTGTAGCCGCGACCGGTCGCTTGAGCAGCAGTGACCCGAACCTCCAGAACATTCCGATCCGCACTGAGCTCGGGCGCCAGATCCGCCGCGCGTTCGTCGCTGAGCCTGGGCATCTTCTCATCTCGGCTGACTATTCGCAGATCGAGTTCCGCGTCCTCGCGCACCTCTCCGGCGATCCGGTGCTAGTGGACGCGTTCCGAAAGGGCGCAGACTTCCACGAGCAAACGGCGCTCAAGATCTTCGGTCCGCACAGCGGTCGCGACCCGCACGAGCTCCGCAGCACGGCCAAGATGGTGAACTACGCGCTGCTCTACGGAAAGTCGGCGTTCACCCTGGCCAAGGACATCGGCGTGACGCAGCAGGCCGCCCAGGAGTTCATCGACGCCTACTTCGCCGGGTTCCCCGCGGTGCGTGCGTTCATCGATCGCACGCTGGCCGAGGCTCGCGTCTCAGGCGTGGTCAAGACACTGTTCGGACGGCGACGGCTGGTGCCGGAGCTCACGAGTCGGAACGGTCAGATTCGTAGTGCCGCCGAGCGCGTCGCCGTGAACCTCCCAATTCAGGGCACGGCGGCGGACATCCTGAAGCGCGCGATGATCGACGTGCACGCCGCGCTCGCCCGGCACCCAGGCGCCCGGATGATCCTCACGGTCCACGACGAGCTGCTCTTCGAGGTACCGGACGAGCAGGCTGACGCCGTGGCCGCGACGGTCCGCGAGCGGATGCAAAACGCCGTCACGCTGGATGTCCCCCTCACGGTCGACGTCGGGATCGGCAGGAATTGGAAGGAAGCGAAGCCGTAGGGAATGGCCAAGCGCTGACGGGCGACGCAAGTCCCCTCGCAAAGCACCAGTCGCCAGTCAGTTCCGGCGCGGTGCATGCGCGGACGGGGCGGAGAGGTCCCGGTGCAACCGATCTCGGGTTCGGGGCTGAGCCGCGATGGATCAAGGAGCCCAGCGGACCACGAAGTCGTCCCACTCCTCCAGCAGCATCTCTGGTGGTTGGGCGTGGGCGCGCGCGCGCGCTGGGGCACGATGATGCGTCGGACCAGCGTGTCGAGCTCGGCGCGCAGCGCCGCGCCGCCATCCTCATTCATCCGAGAGCGAACCCAGCCGGCTAGCGCCGCGTCCCACGCCGCCTGATGGTCGCCCTGCCCGCTTGCCGCAGCCGCCAGCCAGTACGGTGCCACAGCGCTTGCCGGGTTCATTGCCAACTCTTCTCGCATTCGGTCCCTGATACGCTGGTAGATCGGATGTCGATCCAACTTGGCCCGTGGGCGGGCGTCGCGATCGAGCGCGTTCCCCCACCAGTCGAGCACGCGTTCCCGGGCAGCGGTCGAGAGCGCAGGCGACGTCAGCAGCACGTTGTCGAAGACGTTCGCCGCCGCTCCAGCCGCGCCCTCAAGGAACAGGTGCTGGCCGAGCCCCACTAGATACTCGATCTGTTCGGTCGGGTTGAGCCGTCCGGCGTTGATGCGCCTCAGGCGCTCACGCGCCCCATACAAGTCCGCGTCCGCAAAGCGTTCACGAAATCTCTCGAGCAGCGCGCGTGCGGCAATCAGGTCGGCTGAGTCCGACCGTTCAGGCGTGCGGGCCTCGTCGGCAGCCTGCACAGCCAACTCGAAGCGACGCTCATTGTAGAGCTGCCGCGCTCGCGCGAGCCGATCGTCGGCACCAAAGGCGACCGTACCCGGACCGATGACGAGGGCGAGCGCCACGAGAAGACCACGGCGCATGCCGGCATGGTAACACACGACGTTTTTTGCCATAAGTCACTGCATTTCAAGGCGGTTAGTTCCCTCCGTACTCCGTTTTGGTACAATGCCGTCCCGATGACCGAGCCGCGCGTAGTCCCGCGCGACGAGCACTCGCTGTCCCGACGGGACATCGACCCCGATGCGCTGAAGGTCCTTTACCGTCTCCGGCAAGCCGACTACACCGCCTATCTGGTTGGCGGAAGCGTCCGCGACCTTCTTCTCGGGCGTCGGCCCAAAGATTTCGACATCGGGACGTCGGCCCACCCCTACGAAGTCAAGAAGCTCTTTCGCAACTGCTGGATCATCGGCCGGCGATTCCGCCTCGCCCACGTCAAGTTCGGCGCGAAGGTGATTGAGGTCGCCACATTCAGACGTCAGGTCCACGCGGGAGAGGAAATCGCCGACGATGGCGTCCCGGTGCATCGCCGGCAGGCCCACGGCGCCACGGAGCCCTTGGACGGAGGGGATCTGGCTGAAGCCGCCTCGCTCAACGACGCAGAAACGCCGGCGCACATCGCCACGGGCACGGCGTCCGCAGACCAAGGCGACACCGAGAGCGAGCTGGAGAGCACTCACGGTGGGCCCGAACAGGACCGTGAGCACCTGATCCACCGAGACAACACGTTCGGCACGCCCGAAGAGGATGTGTTCCGGCGGGACTTCACGATCAACGCACTCTTCTACGACATTGGAACGTTCTCGATCATCGACTATACGGGCGGACTCGACGACCTCCGGTCCGGCCTCGTTCGTTGCATCGGCGACCCCGAGGTGCGGTTTCGAGAGGACCCGGTCCGGATGCTGCGCGCCGTCGCGTTGGCCGCACGCCTCGACTTCACCCTCGACCCGCCGATTGTCGACGCGATCCGGCGGCACCGCCATGAGATCGCGCGCAGCTCGCCGGCGCGCCTGCTCGAGGAGTACTACAAGATTCTGCGCATCGGGTCGGCCGAAAAGACCTTTCGCGGGTTGGCGGACGCAGGTCTACTCGAGCCGATCTCCGCGGAACTCCACAACGGCGCCACCGATCCGCTCTGGCTCGCGCTCGCGCGGCTAGATGCGTATCGCGCGCAATTCCAGTCGATTCCCCAGACGTTCTCCAATGCGGTTCTGCTCGGCAGCTTGCTACTGCCCTTCGGCCTGGCACCGACTGGGGCGCGCGCCGTGCATCGCGGCGGCGAAGACTTGCTCCGCCATGACGCGCCCACGCCGCGACTGGGTGGCTTGCCGCTCGCGCGACGCGATGTCGAGCACCTTCGGCATCTGCTCTCGATGCAGCGGCGTCTGCACGACATCGAAGCCAGTCCTCGCGCCAAGCACGCGTTGATGGAACGCGCCATCTTCCCTGAGGCGCTCGCTTGGCTCGAGATCCACGGCAATGCGCCAGCGGCGGCTGAACACTGGCAACTCCTGATGGCCGAACCGACCGAACAGATGGGGATCGCGGAGCCAGAGGCGAACCCACCCCGCCGTCGTCGACGCCGACGGCGGAGACGGTTCAGACCGACTGGATAGAATGTGGCTTCAGGCTCTCAGGTCGCTCAACTCGCCCCGTTTCTGCCCGCCTAACCGTTCTTTCTCTCGAATTCCTGCATGAAGGAGACGAGCGCGTCGACGCCTGCCTCAGGGAACGCGTTGTAGATGGACGCGCGCATGCCGCCGACCGCTCGGTGACCCTTCAGGCCGTCAAATCCGGCGGCGGTCGACTCCTTGACGAACGTGTTCTCGAGCTCCTCGGTGCGCAAGCGGAAGGTCACGTTCATGAGCGACCGGTCCGGTTTGTTCGCGGTCCCGCGATAGAAACCGGTTCGATCGATTTCGCCATACAACTTGGCGGCTTTCCGTTCGTTCGCCGCGGCCATGGCCGAGAGGCCGCCGTTGGCGATCAGCCACTTCATCACCAGACCGACGACGTACGCGGCAAAGGTTGGGGGCGTGTTGTAGAGCGATGTGTTTTCCGCCTGCACCTGATAATTCATCATGGTCGGCAGCGTGGCCTTCTTCTCCACCGATCGCGCGAGGAGATCCTCGCGGATGATGACGATCGTCACGCCTGACGGTCCCAGGTTCTTCTGGGCACCGGCGTAGATCAGCGCATGCCGGCCGACGTCGATCGGTTTGCTGAACATGTTCGACGAGGTGTCGCTGACGAGCGGGACGCTGCCGACATGGGGAAGCGTCTTGTACTCGGTTCCCTCGATCGTGTTGTTCGACGTCATGTGCACGTAGTCCGCGTTCGGCGTCAACTGCAGCTCGGACTGGAGCGGCAGACGTGAGTAGTTCTCGCCCTTGGTGGAGGCGACCACCTTCGCGTTCCCCACGCGCTTGGCTTCCTTGTGCGCTTTCTCGGCCCACGAACCGCTGTCGATGTAGTCGGCGGTGCCCCCCGCGCTGAGCAGGTTCATGGGCACCATCGAGAACTGCGTGCTGGCGCCGCCCTGCAGGAAGAGCACTTTGTAGTTCGCCGGGATGTTGGCCAACGCCCGGATGTCGGCCTCCGTCTGCGCGAGGATCGCCTCGAAGGTCTTCGACCGGTGGCTGATCTCGAGGATCGACATCCCGACACCCGGCAAGGCCAGGAGATCGCGCTGGATCTCCTCGAGGACCGACACGGGCAGCACGGCGGGACCGGCTGAGAAGTTGAAAACGCGGTGAACGGTGGTCGTCATGGAACTCTCCAAGAAGCACGTCTCAGATGAGGTGAATCAGCAAGCCGTCGCGCAACTTGGGTTCGAACCACGTGCTCTTCGGCGGCATGATCGCGCCAGCGTCCGAGACGGCCATCAAGTCCGCCACGCTGACAGGATAAAGCGAGAAGGCCACGGCAGCGCTGCCCGCGTTGACGAGTCGCTCGAGCTCGGCGGTGCCCCGAATGCCGCCCACGAAGTCGATGCGCTTGTCGGTCCGCACATCGGTGATCTTCACGATCGGTTCGAGCAGACGGTCCTGCAGCACGCTGACGTCGAGCGATCCAATCGGATCGGTGGAATCGGGCGCCACACGCGGCCGTAGCGCGTGCCACTGCCCGGCGAGGAACATCGCCATCTCGCCTCGCTTGGCTGGCACCGCCGGTCCAGAGGACACGACGAACACGGCCTCGACCGCCCGGAGAAACGCTTCGGGTGTGAGCCCGGCAAGGTCCTTGACGACACGATTGTAGGGCAGCACCTGCATCTGGTCGTGCGGGAATGCGACGGCCAGCACGGTATTGGCGTCCGCGCCGTCACCAAGCGATTGCCCGCTGACCCCTCGTGTGTGCATTTCGGCCCGCGCGCGCGAGGCGCTTGCGGCACGGTGATGCCCATCCGCAATGTAGAGCGCAGGAATCCCGCCGAAGGCGGCCACCAGATCGTCACGCTGGGGCCCGGTCACGACCCAGAGCGTGTGCGCCACGCCGTCGGGCGCTTGGAAGTCGAAGAGCGGCACCGACCGGGTCACTTGCGAGGCGATCGCGTCGACCTCCGCAGCCGCGCGATAGGTGAGGAACACAGGGCCTGTCTGGGCACCCAGAGCCAACATGTGCCGCGTGCGATCGTCTTCCTTGTCGCGTCGGGTGCGCTCGTGCTTCTTGATTACATCCGTGTCGTATTCGTCGATCGAGAAGCAGCCCGCCAAACCGGTCTGCTCATGTGTGCCCATGCGCAGACGATAGAAATAGAGCGACGGCTCTGCCTCCAGCTCGAATGCCTTCGTTGTCAGCGCCCTGAAATTGTGGTCGGCGCGCTCGTAGACGACCGGCGAGTATGGATCGGCGCCATCCGGCAGCTCGATCTCGGCGCGTGACACGCGCAGGAAGCTGAGGGGGTTGTCACCGGCGAGCTGGCGTGCCTCCAGCGTGTTGACAACGTCGTAGGGCACCGACGCCACGCGCGCCGCGTCGGCCGGGCGCGGCCGTAGCGCCCGAAAGGGAAACAATCGAGCCATGAGACCTCGCGGAGATCGGCCCCTGAGTCAGATCGTTCTCAGAGTCAGATCATCATTGATCATATTTCAGAGTGCGCGGCCCGACTCGCGCGCCCATCGACGAAGTGTGTGTTGTCGCTCCCGCGCGACCGGGACGGCATCGAGCGAATCAACCGGCCAGGGCAACTTGAAGCTCCAGTTGCCCTCATGAACCGTCGCCGGTTGGTTGATCCGATCGCTCCAGCCGAAGACGTCCTGCACCGGAAGCACCAACAAGTCAGACCCGGCCGCAAACAGCGACTCGAGCAGGATGTCGCGAACGACGGGGTTGTAGGGGGCGTCGACAATGTCGACGCCGCGTGCGACACGAGCCACCGTGGGCATGACCGCGATCGCCTCGCGCTCTTCGCGTGGCGCCTGCATCCACCAGACCGCCATCGTCTCGGTGTCGTGCGTGCCCGAGTGGGCGACCGAACAGGGCACGTAGTCCGCCGGGTCGCGGAACGGTTGGCCGGGCGCCTGCCACTCGCGTTCCCAGCGTGCGACCTTGAAACCCGGGATGCCGAGGCGGGCCAGCGACTCGCGAACGAAGTCCGGAACGGTACCGAGATCTTCGGCCACCACGTCGGCGCCGGGCTCACGAAACACCCCGAGCACCCGCTCGCCGAGCGCGCGCTGCTGATCCTCCTCCGAAGGCGTGAAGAACGACGCCTTGTCCGACTTGCGCCGACCGTACGTTCGATAGAAACCGACGAGGTGATCGATGCGGAAGCCGTCGTAGAGCTCGGCCGCCCGGCGAGCGCGGTGGCGCAGCCACTGGAAGTCGTCCGCAGCCAACGCCTCCCAACGATACACAGGCATGCCCCAGTCCTGACCCGTCTGGCTGAAGGCGTCGGGCGGCACCCCGACCGATGTGTCGAGCATGAAGTAGGACTGATGCGCCCATCCGTCGGCGCTGTCGCCGTCCACCATGAACGGCAGATCGCCGAGCAGCGCGACGTGGCATCCGCGTGCCGCGGCGCGTGCTCGGTGCCACTGCTCCGCTGCCTGCCACTGGCGATACTGTGTGCGCATGACACGTTCGGCCAGTTGCGCACGAGCGTCCGCGAGCGCGGCCGGGTCGCGTTGCCTCAGCGGCTCCGGCCACTCCATCCAGGCGCGCTCGTCCTCACGCGCGTGGATCGCCCGAAACAGCGCGAAGTCGTCCAGCCACCACGACTGGTCGGCCATGAACGCTCGAAACGCGCGCGCCCGCTCGGTGTCCCGCCGCCACTCGACGTCGATGAAACGCGCGAACGCCGCCCGCGAGGCGCGTTGCTTCAGGCTCCGGACCGTCGCGTAGTCGATCCGGTCCGTGGCTCTCACGTCTGCCAGGCGGCACCGATCCTGCTCATCGAGCGACGCCTCACCCCCGAGCGCCTGAAAGTCTGGCACAGCGGAGAGATCCAGATGGATCGGATCGATGGCCATCGCCGAGATCGCCGAATACGGCGACTGCTGCCCCGGTGCCATCTCGTTCAGGGGGAGCAGCTGGAGGGCACGCTGCCCGGCGGCAGATAGCCACGCGGCCACGGCCGGCACATCGCCGATGTCGCCAATGCCCCAGCTGCGTGTCGACACGCACGAGAACAAGGGGATGAGCAGTCCTGAACGACGACGCGTCTGAGAGCAGGGCATGACCGGGCGTCAGGGGCGTGCCGAAAGATGCCGAAAGATGGTCTGCACGCCGGTCTCGAAGTCGGCCGGTGGCGTCAGCAAGGACACAACCAGATAGGACTCACGCGCGAAGTCGAAGAAGTAGCCCGGATGCACGAGGATTCCGTGCGTCGTCAGGAGCTCGAGCACCAGGCTCTCTTCGCTGCCGAACGTGGGTACATGAACAACCGCGTACCACCCCGCCTCGGTGTCCAGCACGCGACATGACGACGCCTCGCGCGCGAGCGCGTTCAGTCGCCGGAAGTTCGTAACGACCCGCTGGTGAATGGCCCCGCGGACGGGCGCGCCGCGATCGAGCATCTCCGGGAGGGCGACTTGAACCGGCGTGGACACCGAGAGGTACGCGTCGCACGCGAACTCGAGCCGGTCGAGCGCATCGGCGACCAGCGATGGCGGACCGCCCAGGGCGATCCACCCGAGCTTCAGTTGAGGAAGGCCCACCGTCTTCGACAATCCGCCAAGGCTGAAGGTCAGCGCCTCTCGACACGCGGCGGCATGGCCGATGGCGAACGCTCGGTGCCCGTCATCGAGCGGATAGTCGGCGAAGACCTCGTCCACGACGAGCGCGATGCCGCGCGCTGCGCACAGTCGTTCGATCGCTGCGAGCTCCTCCGTCTTGAGGTAGGACCCCGTCGGGTTATTCGGGCTGACCGCCAGCACGGCACGGGTGCGGGGTGACAGCGCCTGCTCCAGCGCGGCCAGGTCGATGCTCCACGTGCCGTGATACTCGAGGTCGTACGGCACCGCAACTACGGCGTCCAGTCGTGTGAGGTGCTCGAAGAGAGGATAACTCGGCCGAGGCACCAGGACCTCGTCGCCCGGTGCGCACAGGACCTTGAAGAGCAGCGAGTACGCTTCACTCGTACTGGCCGTCAGGACGATCCGTTCAGCGGGTACCGACACACCCCGTCGTTCGTAGTCGGCGGCCACGGCCGCGCGCGCGTCGCGGAGCCCCAGCGCCTGGGGGGCGTACTGCAGGCCACGGGCATCGGCGAGTGGCGAGAGTAGATCGCGCGGGTAGGGGATGCCGGCACGCGTCGGATTGGACTGCGTGAGATCCGTCACGACACGACCGTCGCGGCGTGCGCGGCCGAGAGCGGCCGTCAGGCAGTTTGGGCTGAGATCCCGAGGCATGCGGTCGGAGAACACGGATCGATCCTCTCCTAATTGGCGAGGATCTGCACGGATTCGATGACGTCGCCCTCGAGCACACGATCGGCGGTCTCCATGCCGGTCAGCACCTGCGCAAAGACGGTGTATTCGTGATCCAGTCGCGGGTTGTCCACGAGGTCGATGAAGACCTGCGCGTCCCCGGTGTCGCGTCCGCGCGTCGAGATGCCCAGCGCGCCTCTCACGTGCGGCCACAGCCCTACCTCGTCGCGCATGTGATCTGGATACCCGACGTACTCGTTCGCATCCGGACTGCCGCCCTGAAGAACAAAGTTGGGTACCACTCGATGAATGGTCAGTCCGTTGAAGTACCCCGCTTCGGCGAGGCGCGCGAAGCGGAAGACCGTGAGCGGCGCTTCGACCGTGATGAGCACGAGCTCGATCGTGCCGGCGTCGCGAATGGTCATCCGAGCGCGCGCGGCTGCCAGGCGCCGCAACTCGTCGACCGTCGCGTCCACCGTCGCCGGCGGCTTGGCGGTCGCCGCCGGCGTGGGCTTCGGCGCCGCCGGCGCGGGCGCCGCACCGAGCTTCTCGAGGGCAGCCTCGAGCGCGGCGCGCGCGTCCGTCGAGTTCGCGTGGCCTTCGGCGATCAGTCGATCGCGCGCGGTCGTCAGATCCGCCACGAGCTCCGGCGCCACCTGGCAGCCCGCCAGCGCAGTGGCCGCGACACGGATGGCTTGGTAGCCTCGGCGGCCGAGCGCGGCTCGGTACGCCATGGCGGCCTCGCACCCCGCCACGTCCGCGAGGCCCTCGACGGCGGCTTCGACCACGTTGTCGCTCGGGTCAATCACGAGGCGTTGCAGCGTGGCTCTGTCCCTGAGCGCGCGAGCGGCTCGCGCGGCGTACACGCGCACGAAGGGATTTCGGGCCGACGCGTGCGCGCCGAGCGTCTGGGCCGCGCGATTCGGCGACGCGGTCGCCAACGCGACCAACGCGTGCGCGGCGCGATGCCAGCCGCGCGAGGTACTGAGCGACGCCACGTCGGATGCGTAGTCCACCAGTCGCGTCACCGCCTGGTCCCATTGGCCACACGCGGCGAGCTGATCGATGGCCTGCAGCAGGACGTGGGGGTCGGAATCGCCGGTGGCGGCGAGGATCCACGCGCAGACCTCGTCGCCCGAGAGCCCTGACAACCCGCGCAACGCCTCGAGGCGCACCATCGGTGACGCGTCTTCCAACCCGGCCGTCAGAAGCGAGGTGGCCTTGGCGCGAGCCGCCGTGCGCATCGCGAGGCGCCGGACCTGCATGTCTGGATCGCGGCGAGCGTGCTCGAGAACAGGGCCTTCCGCTGCACCCGTCGCGGCCAGCGCTTCGAGCGCCAACCGGCGGACCCGTACAGCGCGGAGCGGATCGACGCCGCTCTGCGTCCGAACCGGCGGCGGCCCACCCAGCGATTCTTGATCGGCGGGAGACGCGACACCAACCAAGCGCCTGAGGATCTCGCGCGCTGCCGGCGTCAACGTGACGGGTTTGTGCAGGCGCACGAGCGCCTCGAATGCCTTGGCGAGTCCGAGCCGATCCGCCACCTCGGCGTGCTGTCCGGCGAGGTCTACAAGTGTCTGTTGCGCGGCCGCGACCGACTCAGGATCCGAGTACGGGAGACGGGCGAGGCTTTCGGCGAGCGCGGCTCGGACGTCGGCGTCCGCTTCCTCGGCGAGCCGGGCGCGGAACGTCTGTAACAAGGCCGCCGGCGGCGGGCCACCGCTCGCGCCTCGCCGAACGCCGCTCGCCGCCTGCGCGACGGCGTTGGCGGCCTCCGCTCGGACGTCGGCGTCGTCGTCATTGAGCGCCGGCAAGATGTCGGGTACGTGCGACGGCCGCTCGAGGCGTCCGAGCGCGCGCACCGCGACGCGCACCGTCAGGGGATCGTCACTCGTGACGCCGGTGCGCAACCGGGCCAGGTCGGCCGGCGTCTGGGCGCGCCGATCCTCTGCCTCGAGAATCGCCAACCGTGCCGGGTTGACCTGCTGCGCTGCGGCCGGTACGGCGGCCAACAGGAGTGCGATCGGGAGCCAGCGCACATCTTCGATCTTAAACCCGGAACCGATAGGCAGTTGCGTTGGCGTCGACGCGTCGCGAAGCCCAGTTCCGTGGCGGAGGCGCCCGCGTTCGCGGTCCGCTGCGTACACCGCCGCCAAGCCGGGCTGCGGAGCGGAGCCTCGAATGACTAGCGCCGCAGCGCGCGCGTGGCGGCAGAGAACTCGAGCATCTGCCGCGCCAAATCGCCGGGATAGGAGATGGTGATGTCCGTGATCGCGCCGTCGGCGTTCTTCGTCGCCTCGAGCTTCGGCATGACGAAGCCGGTGTACGACGGCAATTTGAGCCGGTCGACCCGGGCCACGACCTCGTCTCGCAGCTTTGGATCGAAGTGCACCCCGTAGGTCTCGAAGAGCTCCCTGGCAGCAGCGTAGTCGCCCTCCCCTTTGATCCGTTGGACCTCGGCGAGCAGCTTGCCGACTCCGTCGTGGAAGGCCTGGATGTCGTTGAGAACGTAGTAGGTCTTGTCGTCGCGCGTCCGCACCTCGATTGCCTTCGTGTGCTTCATCAGCCAGTGGATGATCATCTGGCGGTTGCGCATGTGATCTTCTTCGATTTGGGTCCCTTCGCGCACCCGTCGCAGCTGTACCAGCGCGTTGCGCGCGTAGTACTCGTATTCGGTGCGCACGACCGACTCGTGGTCGTCCTTCCCGATGAGTCCCAGCTCGACGAGCTTTGGGTTCTTGATGAAGTACAGCGCGACCAGGTCGGCCCTGGCTTCTTCGAGGGCGGAGAACTGCTCCTTCAACACGGACTGCGGACTGCCATTCAGCCGCTGCGAGACCTTCCCGGAGGCGTGTCCGATCACCTCGTGCATGTTCGTGGTCAGCTCGCCGGAGAACGCGCCCCATTTCTCCGCGCGCTCGGCCTCGTCCGGCGTCCACGCGAACTCTGTGCGGAAGGACGGCAGCGTGGCTTTGTCATTGGCTTCCGTGATGTTCGACAGCGACACGGACTTGCTGCCGTGCTGCTCGCGGACGGATTGATCGTTCGGAAGGTTGATGCCAATCGGCGTGATCGGCCCTGAGTCGCCCGTCTCAATGACGACGTCGATGGCATTGGCGGTGATGCCCGTGACACCCTGTTTCCTGTACCTGGCATCCCACGGCATGCGGTCCTCGAACCACTGCGCCTCCGCGGCGAGTCGCTTGATTCCCTCCGTCTTGGCCTGGTTCACGTAGAAGACGATGCCCTCCCAGGAGCCCTTGATGCCGCGGGCGTCGAGGTAGACCTCGATGAAGCCGTTGATGGTGTCAACTGACGAGGCCTTGTCATCGACCCATGCGATGTCGTACGCCTTGCGGTCGGTGTCCTCACCGGTTTGATACCACCTGACCAGCGCACGCAGGGCACGCTGCATCGTTTCCGGCGCGAATGGCATGGCCGCTTCGAGGTGCGACACGACGGCCGCGATCTGTTTCCCGTAACGACCGTCAATCTTGTAGACCTCCTCGACCAACATGCCGTCGCGCTTCACGAGGCGCGAGTTCAGGCCATAGCGTTCCTTGAAGCTGGCGAGGTCCTGAGTCGACACGCCCGAATACAGGTTGTTCGCGCTCCCGGTCAGGATGTCCTTGCCAGGTGGTGGCGTCTTGGCCGTCACCATCGGATCGACCGCCGGGTCGAAGAACATCGGCTGCAGCCGTGCGAGCAACTGCTCGAGGGTTTCACCGGGCCGAGTGGGAAACGAGGCGCCAGCCTTGGCAGCGACCTGCGCGGCGGCGAGCAACGCCTCCGGTGTGCAGGCAAGGACGAACTTGCGCGCGCTGAGGTTGTTGTAGGGCCCGGAATTGATCCAGAAGAGCTTTGTGTAGCGCTCAATCTCCGCGAGGGTGGCCGAATCGACGGCCGCTGGCGCGCCAGACGCTGGCTTGGCGGCGGTCAGGATCGCCTCGAGAACGTCGCGCATCTCGAGGGCGAGCGCGTGCCGCTGGTCGTAGTAGATGTCACGGCCGGCGATGGCCGCCTGGTACAGGTGCCAGACGAGAATCTTGTCGTTGAGCGACAGCTCGCGGAACCCATCCGCGTACACCTGCACCACCGCCGCATCGTCCACACGTTCGAGCAGGTACTTCCGCTCGGTGGCGTTGCCCGCGTCGCCGCTCGCCGTGCTCGCCACGGTCGTTGGCGCAGTAGCCTCGGTCGCCGTGGGAGTTGCCCCTGGCTGGCCGCAGGCGGTCGCTGTCATGACGCCCATCACGAAATAGCCCCTCACGTGCATGTACCTTCACCCACCCGCCTACTCGCGTAGCTGCCCGAGCCGTTCGCCTACCAGACCTGCTCGGACTGCCCAGGCTGCCAAGAGCAGTCTACAACTCGACCTGCTCCTGGTGCACCGCGACGTGGACCTGCCAGTGTTTCTCCGTGCAGATGCGGGTTTTGAGGGCGTTCAGCGCCTCGGACTCGCCGTGAACGAGGTACGTCATACGTGGTGCGCGTGTGAAGTTGCCCAGCCAGCGGAGAATCTCGTCTGCGTCCGCGTGCGCCGACATCGAGTCGAGCCGCTCGATGTGCGCGTGGACCGCGACGTCCATCCCCTTGATCCGGACAAACGGCTGTCCGTCGACCAGGGAGCGACCGCGTGTCCCGGCTGCCTGGTAGCCGACAAAGAGCACCGTGTTCCGCGGATCGGGCAGTGCTGCACGCAGGTGATAGAGGACCCGACCGCCGGTCGCCATGCCGCTCGAGGCGATCACGATGGACGGCTTCTTCGACGCGACCACTTCCTTCGATTGCTGAGGCGACGCCACCATGGTCATGCGCTTCGTGAAGAACGCGCGAACGCCCTGACGGCCCGTGGCCATGTCAGGGTCGAGCTGATCGGAATGGCGCGCGTAGAAGTCGAGCGCGCGAGACGCCATCGGACTGTCGACGAACACCGGCATCACCGGAATTCGGCGCTGCTCTTCGAGCTTGTCGAGCCAGTAGATGACTTCGTTGACGCGACCGATCGCGAAGGACGGAATGATCAGCTTGCCACCACGATCGAACACGTCCGTGACTAGACGAGCGAGCCGGTCACCGCCGTCGTCGGGATCGTGGCGCTTGTTCCCGTACGTCGACTCGACGAGCAGGATGTCGGCATCGGTGACGGGCGTGGGATCCGGCAGCACCGGACGGCCGTACCGACCGAGATCGCCGCCGAACAAGATCGCCTGCCCACCCGTCGTGATGCGCGCATAGGACGACCCGAGCAGGTGGCCGGCGTTGAGGAACTCCATCTGCACGTCCGGTAGCACGGGGATCGGGCGGTTGTAGCCGACTGGTTGCAGCAATGTCAGTGCGAGCTCGGCGTCCTCGGTCGTGTACAGCGGCAATGCGGGATGGTGTTTCGAGTACCCGTGGCGATTGGCGTCACGCGCGTCCTCTTCCTGAATCCGCGCGGCATCGCTCAACACCAGAGTGGCGAGGTCGCGCGTGCCCGGCGTGCAATACACCCGGCCGCGAAATCCTTGGGCGACGAGCCTTGGCAGGTAGCCGATGTGATCCAGGTGGGCGTGGGTAAGAACGATGGTGTGAATCTTGGTCGCCGCGATGGGCAACGGTTCCCAGTTGCGAGCACGCAGCTCTTTCAACCCGTGAAAGAGGCCGCAGTCGATGAGAAGGCGATGCGAACCGGTGTCCAGGAGGTGCTTCGACCCGGTCACCGTGCCTGCCGCGCCCAGGAACGTCAGTTTGGCCATGGCGGTGACTATAGCCGAGCCTCGGAGCACCCAAGAGGTTCTGCTAAGCTCCTTGCATGCCGTCGCAACACCCGCGCGGAGCGGTGGCGCCCACGATTGCCATCACCTGTGCGCTGGCCTGGACGCTCGTGTGCGGTCTTGTCACCGTCACCCTCGCGCAGCAAAGACCGCTGACGATAGACGACTTGTACGATCCAACGCGAAGAGTCAACTTTGCCGGCGCACCGATACCGCCGGTGTCGTGGATCGATGGGCGGCGGTACGCGATGGCGCGGCAGACGGCCGACGGTCCGGAATGGCAGGCCGTCGACGCCGCAACCGGCACGGCGATGTCGCTTCTCACAGCGGAACGACTCGAGCGCGCGTTGACGGCTGCCGGTGTCGCCGGCGATGCCGCGCGCCAAGCATCGCGCGCACGCACACTGACGTTCGACGGTCGCTTTGCGTCAACGCTTCATACGATCGGCGGCGACCTGTACGTCTACACCCTGGCCACCGACCGAGCCGTGCGTCTGACGACGACGACCGGACCCGAAGAGTTCGCGTCGTTCAGTCCGGACGGCAGGCGCGTGGCGTACGTCAGGCAAGGCAACCTCTTCGTGTCCGACGTGACGACGCCGCGCGAAATCGCGCTCACGGCGGACGGGTCAGACAAGGTTCTGAACGGCCGGCTGGATTGGGTCTACGAGGAGGAGATCTTCGGCCGCGGACAGCCGCGCGCGTACTGGTGGAGCCCCGACTCCGCACTGCTCGCCTATCTCCGGATCGACGACACACACGTTCCGGTCTTCACCGTCGTCGACCACATTCCGTACGACCAGGGCGTGGAGCGATGGTACTACCCGAAAGTCGGCGACCCCAATCCGACCGCGACGCTCGGTGTCGTGTCGGCAAGTGGCGGCGCCACGCGTTGGGTCAACCTCGGGAAGTATCCCGAAGCGGATCGGATCATCAACGCCGTCGCCTGGGCGCCAAACGGCCGCGAGGTCGTGTTTCAGGCACAGAACCGTTCGCAAACGTGGCTGGATCTCAACGTCGCCGACGCGGCAACCGGCGTCACACGCACGCTTTTCCGTGAGACGAGCCGAGCCTGGGTGAGCGACACGACTGATCCAGCGTGGCTCGCGGACGGGTCGTTTCTGTGGCTCTCCGAGCGATCTGGATATCGTCACATCTATCTCTGCGGCGCCGACGGACGCGTGCGGCGGGAGATCACGACCGGCCCATGGGAGGTTCGCGCGCTGTACGGTGTCGACGAATCGGCGGGTTGGGTCTACTTCGCCGGGACGGAACGCAGCCCTATTGGCGTGGACGTCTACCGTGTCCGGTTGACGGGAGCCGCGAATCAGTCGCTTCAACGGCTCACGCAAGCGGCGGGCACTCACAGTGCGACGTTCAGCCCGCGGTTCGAGTACTTCACCAACACCTGGAGCGATGCCACGACGCCGCCGCAGCTCCGTCTGCACGACAGCGATGGAAGCGAGGTGCGCGTCCTCGAGCCAAACCGAGTCGCTGCGCTGGACGAGTTCGTGCGGCCGCGGCCCGAGTTCCTTCAGGTCAAGGCCCGCGACGGCTTCCTGATGGAGGCCATGCTGATCAAGCCATCGGACTTCGACCCGTCGCGTCGCTATCCCGTCTACACGTTCGTGTACGGCGGGCCGCATGCGCAGCGCGTGCGGAACGCCTGGGCGAGCGAGACGCTCTTCCTCCAGCTTCTCGCAGAGCAGGGCATCGTGATCTGGAGCGTCGACAACAGGACGGCCAGCGGCAAAGGTGCGCAGTCCACGTGGCCGGTCTACCGGAACTTCGGCGAGTGGGAGTTGCGCGACCTCGAAGACAGTCTGACGTGGCTCAAGACGCAGTCCTACACAGACCCGGCGCGCATCGGGATCCACGGATGGAGCTATGGCGGTTACCTGACCGCCTATGCCCTGACCCACAGCCAAAGCTTCGCGATGGGAATCGCCGGGGGCACGGTTTCGGACTGGCGCAACTACGACAGCATGTACACCGAGCGGTACATGGGTCCGCTCTCCGAGAACGAGGAGGGCTACACGAAGAGCTCACCCCGATTCGCGGCCGCCCATCTGCACGGGTCGCTCTTGCTCATTCACGGCCTCATAGACGATAACGTTCACGTAGACAACACGATACAGTTGGCGCACGAGCTCCAGAAGGCGCAGAAGCCGTTCGAGCTGATGCTCTATCCGAAGTCACGGCACGGCATCACGGATCCGGCGCTCGTGAAACACATGCGGAGCCTGATGCTCGACTTCGTCCTCAGGACCCTGAAACCGGAGCGAGTGAGCCGACCCGCTCGCGAAACGGCCGGGGCAGGGGCGGTTGCGCCCCGCCAGCCGCAGGGCCGACGGTAGAGCTAAGCTTAACTCCTGTACGTGGTATAGTTTGGGGGCTTGATGGGAGCGGCTGACTCTCCGCGTATCGCTGCACCAGATCGCGGCTCGCGCATTCATTGAACCGTTCAGCGTTTCAGATTATCGTTTGGCGATAACGAGCCCTGTCGTCGGAAGTCTCTATACGAGGTGCTCCTGCAATGCCTGGAACAACAGACGAACACATGACGCACGACACGCCGAGGGATGCGTCGCGACGCACCTTCATCAAGGGCGTCATCGCGGCGGGGGCAACCGTTTCCTCCGCGAGCTATCTCTTCCGCACTGCGGTGGTCTCGGGCCAGCAAACCGCCGGCGGAGGCGTCGAGCGTCTGATCACGTTGAACGTGAACGGACAGAATCGCCCGGTCGACGCCTTGAAACAGGAAACCCTGGCATGGACACTCCGCTACAAGCTCGGTCTGACGGGCACCAAGCTCGGATGCGACCGCGCAGAATGCGGCGCGTGCACGGTGCTCATCGACGACGTGCCGCACTACGCCTGCTCGATCCTCACGCACTCGGTGCGTGGCAAGAAGATCACGACGATCGAAGGGTTGGCTGCCGCGGACGGCACGCTCCATCCGGTGCAGCGTGGCGTCGTCGAGGAGCAGGGCTTCCAGTGCGCGTTCTGCATGCCCGGCTTCGTGATGGCGGCGGTCGGCTTCCTGAAGACCAATCCCAATCCGACGCGTCAAGAGTTGGCGCATGGGGTCTCCGGCAATCTGTGCCGCTGTCAGGACTACGACAAGATTCTCACCGCGCTCAGCCGCGGTGCTGAGCTGATGCGGGGGGCGTAACCATGGCCGAGA
>Ga0194132_10002723_pt1 | contig 32556 bp, 29 predicted proteins | sample TA2KigOf80mmetaG_FD_148612 | JGI IMG/M metagenome (GOLD analysis project Ga0194132, IMG submission 148612) | Freshwater microbial communities from Lake Tanganyika, Tanzania - TA2015054 Kigoma Offshore 80m | ecosystem: Environmental > Aquatic > Freshwater > Lake | place: Tanzania: Lake... | reverse complement strand
AGCCTGCGCTGGAAACGAAGACGGCTCTGAACGGGACTGCCGTGATTCGGTCGTTTATCGCTTACGGTCGCGCGTCTTCTTGGATCGACGACCGGACGGAGAAGATCTACCCACTTGACGGGGGAAGGGCTGATAGGGGTTAGACAGCGGGCCCCCGACGACGGTATGGTAGGTCGAGGTCGCCATGCACAACGAGTTTACGGCGGTATTCGAACGGGACGGCGAATGGGTCATCGCCTATTGCCCGGAAATCCCCGGCGCCAACGGGCAAGGGCGCACCAAAGACGAGGCCCGGGCGAGCCTGGCTGAAGCCATCGCCTTGATTCTCGAGGATCGGCGCGAAGACGGCCTTCGCGGGGTTCCTGCCGACGCGGAACGCGACACGGTTACGGTGCGGTGAAACGCAGCTCGCTGCTGCGCCACCTGCGTCAGCACGGGTGCGTGCTCAAGCGCGAAGGCGGCGCGCACTCCCTGTGGTCGAACCCCACGACAGGCGCGGTAGAGGCAGTGCCCCGCCACACCGAGATCCCCAACGTCCTCGCCAACAAGATCTGTCGTAATCTCGGAATTTCCCTGCCAGGATCCGGCTAGTACCGCTGTCTAACGCTCAGCATCAGCGGCAGCGCGGAGCGCCGTCCGCTGCATGCTGAGCGTTAGCCGGCCGCGTTCTCAGATTCGGCTTGTTCGTCATCCGCCACCTCGGCTTCCAGCCCCGGCATCATCGTGAAGAAGGCCTGCGCGCGCGAAGAGACTTGGTCCATTGACGCGGCTCGAAAGACCTCCGTGTGCAGCTGGTCGCACCCGGTCGTGACGCAGTCGATTGCCGCCCGTTCCCAGACGCGCCGGCAGGGCCATGACGAGACGTACCGAGCGAACGGCGCGGAGCACCGGTGCTTTTGGAGGCGGCCGTCGAGGTCCATCGTGAAGCCCACCTTGAACCGACCAGTGTCATGCTCAGGCTCAAGCTGGATCAGGTAGAAGAAGCCGACGTCATCGGAAGAGAATGCCGCAAGAGTACCTGGCCTGGCACCGCCGCTCGGTGACTCGGAAGACCTCTCGATCTCAGAGCGGATAGGCGCCGCCTCAGCTTGGCTCACCGTGGCAACGTTCTGGTTACCGCGACTTGCCTCGCGGCGCTGCGTCGGGAGAATGCCCAGGCGTGGCAGGATCTTGAATATCCGCTGCTTACGGACCTGCAGATCGTCGGCCAGATCGATGATGGCGATTCGCTCTTCTTCAGTCACGCGAGATGCTGCCTCCATGGCCGCCTAACGTCCGGCGATGACCAGCGCCGGGAGGGACGCGAGAGCGGCCCGACGCGGTGTCTGGTCCATCGCCTTGTTAGCCCGCCCTTCGCTTCGACCCCTGCCGCCGTTGGCTCATGTAGGAGCGAAGCACGGCGTTGATCCGGGACTGGTACCGCGGCCCCTGCGTCTTGAACCATTCCAAGACATCCGAATCGACCCGAAGGGAAATCGGCTGCTTGACCGGCGGCGCCACCACGGTCGCATCCTTCCAGAAATCGTCCGGCAAGTCCGCCAATTCTGATGGAGACGTCGCTTGGATCTCTCGCTCCGACATGCGCCGCAGTCGCGACAGATCAGCCCGGCCGCGTCGGACTGGGCTACTCCGCGCTGGTCGCCTGCTTGTAGGCTTCGCGCTCACGACGGTTACTCTTCCGGGCCGAAATGATTCGTCGATTGATCTCCCCGCCCTTGTCGGCCCGATCGGTGTACACCACAGTCAGCGCAATGCCCTGAGCCGCACCCAGGGCGACTACCCGGCGCTCACCATAGTTGCGGCGAGAATCTACCTGCTCCAGCGTCGCGCTCTCGAAGACCTGCGTGGCGAACTCGAAATCAAATCCACGCTCGCGGAGGTTTCGATCGCTCTTGCGAGCATCCCAGCTGAAGCGCACTCACGTGAGTATACACCTGTATATACAGACCTAGCAAATCACGATTGGCGGGCTAGACAGAATGACTTCGGCACTACGAACAGGCTGACCTCCGGTGGTCATCGCGGGTTAGCCTGAACGGCCAGAGCCGCCACGCCGCATGGTCCGCGGCGTCGTGTTCCCGGAGGTCAGCCATGGCCCAGTCTACTCCGCTGTTCGTCGGTCTGGATGTCCACAAAGATTCGATCGCGGTCGCCCACGCCTTGGGCCAGAGCGCCGATCCGCCCGTGTACGTCGGCACAATCGGTACCCGCCAGGCGGATCTCTCGAAACTGATTCGGCGGCTCCGGGCGAAAACGCCCACGCTGGTGTTTACCTATGAAGCCGGGCCGTGCGGCTACGGCCTGTATCGCGACCTGACCGGTCAGGGCTGCGACTGCCAGGTCGTGGCGCCGTCGCTCATCCCTAAGGCGTCCCGCGTAAATTAGTTTGCCAAGAAGGGGCGGTTTGTGATCTAACACGTGTGGCGTGAGGCGCGACACGGAGATCGAGGCGACGCTCGTGGCCAAGTGGGCCACGATGGGCGCTGTGCTCGATGAGCGCGGGCGCCGCTTGTGGGCGGCCGCCGAGTCGGTGGCGGTGGGTGACGGCGGCGATTCGGTGGTGTCGGCGGCGACGGGCCTCGCGCGTGCGACCATCCGATCGGGACGAGCGGAGTTGGCGGCGGGGGTGACCGCATCGCACCGGATTCGTCGCGCCGGCGCGGGGCGGCCGGGCATCGACCTCACCCAGCCCGGCATCGCCGAAGCACTCGATCGGCTCGTCGAGCCCTTGCTGCGCGGCGATCCGGAGTCGCCGTTGCGGTGGACGTGCAAGAGCACCGCGAAGCTGGCGAGCGCGTTGACGACGCAGGGCTTTCGCGTGAGCGCGACAACCGTGGGTCGGCTGCTGCGCGACTTGGGCTACCGGATGCATGCGTTGGAGAAGGCGCGCGAAGGCGCCGCGCACCCGGACCGCCATGCGCAATTCGCGCACATCAATGCGACGGCGACGGCATTCATGGCCGCCGGACAACCGGTCATCTCGGTCGACACGAAGAAGAAGGCATTGGTCGGCGATTTCACAATCGGCGGCCGCGAGTGGCAGCCCACCGGCGCGCCCGAGCGGGTGCGCGTGCATGATTTCCCCGGCGACGCGGTGGGTAAAGCCATGCCGTACGGTGTCTACGACATGGCGCGGAACGAAGCGTGGGTCAGCGTCGGGCGCGACCACGACACGCCGGCGTTTGCGGTCGCCTCGATTCGTCAATGGTGGACGATGATGGGCCGTCGCGCGTATCCGACGGCCGAGGCCCTCTCCATCACCGCGGATGCGGGCGGCAGTCACGGCTACCGGGCGCGCGGCTGGAAGCTGGCACTTCAGCGCCTCGCGGACGACCTGCGGATCACCATCCACGTCTCGCATTTCCCTCCCGGCACGAGCAAGTGGAACAAGGTCGAGCATCGTCTGTTCTGCCACATCACGCAGAACTGGCGCGGTCGCCCGCTCCGGACCTTCGAGACCGTCGTCGAGTTGATCGGGCACACGCGCACAGCCGCTGGCTTGCGCGTCAAGGCCAAGCTCGATAAACGACGCTACAAGACCGGCGTGGTGGTCACCGCCGCCGAGATGCGCCAGCTGGCGCTTCATCGCCATGCGTTCCACGGCGACTGGAACTATGAACTCCGCCCTCGATCAACTTGATCATCTAATTTCGATCGGACTCCTTAGCCGGACTTGGCGCGGGCACGACGACGATGAGATCATCACGTAGAACATCGTGCCGAGAGTTGGGGACATTCCGGGACCATACCGGTTCTATTTCTACAGTTTCGACTGCGCCGAGCCGATGCACGTCCACGTCCAACGTGAACGGAATCAGGCCAAGTTCTGGCTCGATCCCGTGGTTCTGGCGTGGAATCGAGGTTTCGGCGCACGGGAACTGAACGAGATTCGGCGCATAATTGTTGAGTACGAGGCTCGCATCAGCGAGGCATGGCATGAGCACTGTGGTCCTGACGGAAGCGACGATTCGGAGCGTTGAAGTCACCGACGAAACGATCACGGCCCATCTGGCCGACGGTCGAGTCATCAGTGTTCCGCTCGCGTGGTCCTGGCGCCTGTCGGACGCCACGCCAGCCCAACGCGCCAACTGGAAACTGATTGGTGACGGCTACGGCGTCCACTGGCCGGACATCGACGAGGACATCAGCGCCGAAGGCATGCTCAACGGTACGCCAGCACCTCGCCCGAAGGGCACCCGCAAAGCGATACGGCCGGCTTACAAGCGGCTGCAGCCGACGGCGGCGCGCCGGGTTGCCAAGAATGCATCACGCCGCCGCGGCTGAGCCGCAGGCGTTAGACCGAATTCAAGACGATCCTCAACCACGATGAGAGTGGCTGGATACCAGGCGCCTCTGCTGCCCAGCGGATCCGTGGAGGCGATTGGGCTCATCGCGGAGCAGGTCAAGGTCTGCGAGGCGGCCGGCGTCGAGATCCTCTGCTGTCCGGAAGCGGTAATCGGCGGGCTCGCCGACGACAGCGACGATCCAGACCACTTCGCAATCGACGTTGAGAGCGGGCAGCTGCGTACTCTCCTGAGTCCTCTGGCCAGTGACTCCGTCACCACAATTGTCGGTTTCACCGAGGCCGGAGCCGACGGCCGCTGGTTCAACTCCGCCGCCGTCTTCTCTCGCAACAAGGTCGTCGGTGTGTATCGGAAGATGCATCCGGCTATCAACCGATCCGTCTACACGCCTGGAGCCGCTGCGGACCTGTTCAAGGTTGGCGGCCTGGTGTTCGGCATCGCGATCTGTCGAGACTCGACCTTTGCCGAGTTGGTGCAGGGCATGGCCGCTCGCGGGGCGAGTGCCGTGTTCGTGCCGACCAATAATGCACTGGCTCCAGCGAAGGGCGGGGCCGATGTCGTAGCACAAGCGCGCCAGACGGACGTGCAGCGAGCAACCGAATGCGGCATCTGGGTAGTTCGGGCCGACGTCACTGGACGCATCAACGGTCTCGAGTCCTACGGGTCCTCCGCGATCACTGGGTCCGACGGAACCGTCCGGCAGGTCGCCAGACAGTTCGAACCAGATCTATTGATCGGGGCCATCGACGTCCGCCGTCGTCGTGAGTATCTGGTTCGTCCGTCCCGGCGAGACCGTGCCGCGATTCGTCACGGCGTATCCAGGGGGCCGTCCATGACGCTGCGGAATCTCGATGTCGTGGTGCTGCGGGACGACCTGTCGTCGCAGGGACTGAAGCAAGGCGACTTGGGCACCGTCGTCGAGGTGTACGGCCCCGACGCCGTCGAGGTGGAATTCGTCACCGCCTCCGGTCGGACCCAGGCACTCGTGACGTTGCCGCCCTCGGCGGTCCGCGCGGTTGGGGACAACGACTTGGTCGCCGTGCGCCCCGTCACGAGCCGCGACGTCTAACACGCGATCCGGCCCCCTGCGCCGGGCCATGGCCATGGCCGACGCGGAGCGCGTCGCCAGCCTGGCCGACATCTACGGCGTCGGCCGCGATCGCATCGAAGCGCGGCTCGCCAGGCACCTGACGGCACGTGCCTGAACGACAGTCGCGGAGGCCGGCCCGATCATCAGGCTTGGCACGGCCGTGGCGCAGTGACATGATGGCCGCGCCTCTGGACCGGACGTCCCCTCCACACCGGTCGGCGCGCAGCATGGACCGACTCACATGAGCATCGACGTGCGCGGCGTCTATACGTTCCTGCAGGTCTTCGACATGCCGACGTCGGTCCGCTTCTGCTTCCAGTGGCCAGTGACGTAGCTGGCGCCTGGTGGCGGTTCTCGATCGGCCTCGCGAGCGTGTTCGCGCTCTTCGAGGCGAGCGCGAGGCTGCTTCCCGGTCGCCTGGATCGTGGCCAGCCTGGTCGTTCCGTTCGTCGTGTTCAGCGGACGATCGCGCCGGCACTCGGCCGCATCCGGCTCCCGATGACGTGATCGCTGCCGGCGCCGGCCCCAATCGCCAATCACCAATCGCCAATCGCCAATCACCATTCACCAATCACCAATCACCAATGCCCTCGTCCTTCCGGTCCCGCGTCCTTTCCGCCGTCCGGCGGATTCCCACCGGGCGCGTGGCCACCTACGGCGACATCGCGGCGCTGGCGGGCAGCCCGCGCGCACACAGGGCTGTCGGCACGATCCTGCGCGAGTGCCGCGACCCGGGAACGCCGTGTCACCGGGTCATCGCCGCGGCCGGCGCGCTCGGCGGCTACGGCGGACTGCTGCAGGTGAAGCGGGAGCTGCTGCGAGCGGAAGGGCTGGAGGTGACGGCGACGCGGGTGCGCCGGTTCGAGGAAGTGCGGTGGCGACCCGGCGCTCGGACCAGCTGACCGCCTTCGCCTTGGCTGCGGCGAGTCCGCCGAAGCTTCAGCGGCGGCGGAAGCTGGCCGGACTCCTGGCGCCGACCGGTACCTCTAGAGTCCGACGGAGAAGGCGATCAGCTCGCGGCCGGAGCCTTCGGCCGGGCCGACGATACGCAGGACGTAGACAGCCGGCGCCAGGCTGGCCAGTGGGAGCGTGAACCGGGTGCGACCGTCCCCGAGGCTGGTGCCGTCGAGATCGACGAGCCGCGTGCCTTCCGCGTTGAGCAGGCTGGCCTGCAGGCTCGACGGGGACGCGTCCGGCGCGTAGGCGTCCACGTCCACCAGCACCACGTCCGAACGCCGGAACCGGCGCGTCGCCGTGGGCACCGGGTCGGGGTCCTCGCGCAGCCGCCGCGCCTCGAACGCGGACTGCGCCCGCAGCACGCGCGGCGTTGCCAGCGCCGGCACACCAGGCGCGAAGGCAGGGACATCGACCACGCGCGTCCAGCGATCGAGCACGTCGCCTTCAATATCCCGGGCCGTGAACAGCAGCGTGGTCGGCGCGCCCGCCGCGACACCGAACACGGCCGGTGTCGACGCGCTCATCGTCACGACGGTGTCCGTACCATCGGCTGCGAGGGCACCCTGCTGCACCTCCACGTCCAGCCGATCGACGTCCGCCCCGCCCTGCGCGCCAGCCGCCTCCCACACCAGGGTGAGGCGGGTCAGCGCACCCGTCAGGCGCGACGCCCCGATCCAGACGCCAGCCGCGCGGCCACCCTCCGGCGTCGCCAGCGCGGACAGCGCCTCGGACAGACCGGGCTCGGCGGGGACCACCGGCGCGGGAGCGGGCGCGGGCCGGTCCGCCCAGTAGCCTCGTCGAGACCGCACGTCCAGCCCCCGGCGCTTCACGCGCACGTCGATCCGCCGGAACCCGCCGTCTTCGACCGGCCGTTCCGGCTCGTAGCCGAGGAGGTAGTAGGCGCTGGCGTCGGCGACGGTTTGCGCGAGCAGCCGATCCGGCTCGTTCACGTTCACGATCCGGCGGCCTCCCGTCTCGGCGGCCAGCCGCGCCAGCGTGGTCGCTCCGCCGAACGGCGCGCGGCCGAGCGGCCTGGGATCGAAAGCGTGAATCGTCACGTTGCCGCGATTGGCAGCCCGGAGCACCGCCTCGATCCGCTGATCGCTCTCGGCCCTGAAGCGGCCGACCGTCGGCCCCTGGCTCACGAACAGCACCGACTTGCGCCCGTCGCCGAGGCCGCCGAGATACGTGACCAGCGCTTCCAGCGCCGACAGCGACACCTCGCCGCGTACCTCCCAGATGTCACGCCGCATGAGCTGCGCTTCTTCGATCGCACTGCGGACCGGGTGTGCCTGGAAACGCCGTCCTTCGAACTCCGCCATCCGCTGCGCCACCTCATCGAGATCCCGCGTGAAGCGGAGGTGGCTGAGCGGCGTCAGCGGATCCATGACCGCCACGATGTCGTTGGGACCGAACTGTCGCACGAACGCCTTCATCGCCTCGCGGGCGCGGATTGTGATCTGCGGGTGCTTGTCGACGTGGTAGTCGTCGAGAAAGATCGCGAACGCGCGGACGTCGTCCCGCCGGGCCTCGCGTGCCGCGTGTTCGGCCGACCGGATCGTCATCGAGTCGGTCCGATCCGACCGGCGGACGCCGTCGAGGCGGATGAACTGCGCCGACTGAATCCGCTGGATCACGCCCTCTTCGCGCAGCTCGAAGTCCGGGGCCTGCAGGTCGGCCACCGCCTGGCCGTCACGGCCGGACACCGACACGTCCACACGCACCACGTCCACGCCGGTCCGGAAGACCGGCGCGGCGTCCTGCTCCTGCGACTGTGGCCGGGCGCTCGCGGACAGGTGGCCCGCGCCAATGCCGGCGACGACAGCGAGACACACGAGGCGGGAGGGACCCGTCATGGCGCGATCACGGCGCCCCGGACGCCCAGCCCTCGAAGTCCACGGACAGGTCGCTCCCGGACAGCCCCGGAAAGAACGCATCCCCTGGCGTGAACCGGAACCCGCTCCGGCCGGGCGTCACGACGTAGTGCACCCCCGCAGCGAGTCCGGGAAACAGGAAGCGTCCCAGCGCGTCGGTCGACGTCACGTGATACCGCGCGCCTGTCAGCGTCACGGTCACGCTGGGCATCGCGGCGCCGAGGGCCATGTCGATGATGCGGCCGCCGAGCTGGTACGCCGTCGTCGAGCCGCCGCGCTCGTCGGCGCCGATGTCGTAGCCTCCGCCGGCCGGCCTGGCTTCGCCGTCCATGTCTTCGGTGACCTCGCTCGTGACCGTGCCGCGATCGATGGCGCTGGCCGCGGTGGGCGCCAGGTGGAGATCGCCCGCCGCGGCATCCACGAACAGATCCCCCTGCACGCCTTCGACGTTGGTGACCAGGCGTCCGGTCGCGCCGTCCCTCGCCCGGATCACGCCGTCGACCAGGTTGTTCGCGATCACGACACCGCTGGTCTGCGCGTAGCGGTATTCGATCGGCGTCGGGTAGGTACCGGACAGGTACACCGTGTTGTTGAGGACCTGCGTGTTCGCCGACGCGGCCAGGTGGATGCCCACGTCACCGGCGACCGACGCCGCGCGGAAGATCACGTTGTTGCGGATGACGCCGCCCGTGTGGTCGCCGCCGGGCCGGTTGATCAGCCCATAGCTGATCGCACGCGCGCAGTTGATGAACACGTTGCCCTCGGTGACGGTGCCCGCCGAGTGGTTCCACATCAGCACGGCCGGGCCGGCCAGATCGCCGGGCGCCACGATGTTCCGGAACAGGTTGTGGCGGATGATCCAGCCAATCCCAGTGTGCACGTCAACGCCGTTCGTGTAGCTGTCCCCCGCCACGGTCGTGTACTCGATGACCGAGTACTCCACGATGCCGCCGTTGACGCCCGTGCCGTTGCCTGCCGGGTTGCTCTTGATGAACTGGTCGCCCGCGTCCACCAGCCGCACGTTGTACACGCGCGGACTCTCGGTACCCGGATTCAGGATGATGGGGTGCTCCGGGAAATCGCGCAGCGTGAGGTTGGCGATGGTCAGACGCACGACGCCGCCACCGGTCCAGACGCCGAACGGCGTGCTGCTGCTCGGCTGACGCATCCCGGGCCCGAGCAGGACGACGTCGTCCCGATCGTCGGTCGCACCGCGGAGTGTGACGTCGCGAATCGCGCGGTTGAAGTACAGGGTGCTCGTGAGACGGTACGTGCCGGGGGCGATCAGGATGGTCGTGTCGGACCCGACGTCCTGGACCGCCCGCTGCAACTGCCGTTCGGTGCTGACGCGGACGACGGTGTTGGTGGGTGCCGGCAGGGGCGGCGCCGGCGTGGCCGGGCGGGCCCACGCCGGCCCTGACGACACGACAGCGGCCGCGACCAGGAGGCCGGCGCGCCGGGCCCACACCGTGCGCGTCATCGTGAATCCGCTCCGCGGATCGACACGGGATCGCCGACGCGCACCACACCTTCCGTCAGCACCCGGGCGTACATGCGGTTCCACCCGGGATGGGCCTTCGGCGACACGCGCATGAAATCGCCGCCCAGGAACGCGTACGCGATGTTCCGGCACGGGTCCACGGGCTCGGTCACCTGCAGCCGCACCTCGCCGACGTCCAGAATCCGCCCTTCGGTGACGTCGGCCCACCGGATGCCCATCAGCGTCAGATTCTCGCCGATCTCGCCTGGAGCGATCGGATGCCCTTCGGCCTGGAGGGCGCGGATCAGCTCGCTCGAGAAGAGGCACACCGCGCGCTCGGGCCCGCCGTGAACACGGAGGTCCCGCTGGCGGTCACCGTCGACTCCGGACGTCCGCACCCGCGCGGACGCGACGGCCTTCTTCGGCACGCCACCGTCCGAAACGTTGATCGCCACGACGGAACCCTGTCTCATGCCGCACCCGCCTCCACCTGGACCCCATCCTCCCACAACCGGCCGAGCAGGATCCGCACATCCTCGATCGATCCGCTCGTCACGAAGCGTTCCCGCCCCGGAGCCGTCCCGCCGCGCGTCAGGCCTTCGACACGCAGCCGCCGCGTCAACTCGCGCGCGACCGCCTCGGCGGGGTCCACGATCGTCACGCCCGGACCGGCGACCTCGGCAATCAGCGCCGACACGAAGGGATAGTGCGTGCAGCCGAGCACGATGACGTCGGCACCCCGATCGCGCAGTGGGGAGACGAAGCGCTCCACGAGGCGGCGGGTCTCCGGACCGTCGAAGTCGCCCCGCTCGACCTGCTCCACCAGGCCGGCGCAGGACTGGAGCACCACGTCCACGCCGGCGGCGTGCTTGGACAGCAGCCGCGCGAACCGCTCCCCCGCCAGCGTCCGGCTCGTGGCGAGGACGCCGATGACGCCGCGTTTCGTCATCGCGGCCGCCGGCTTCACGGCCGGCTCCATCGCCACGATCGGGAGCGCGAACCGGGCCCTCAGCGTCTCCACGGCCACGCCGGTGACCGTGTTGCAGGCGACGACGATCGCCTTGGCGCCGCCTCTGACCAGGAAGTCCACGACCGCAGCCGCCCGATCACCGATGAACGACTCGGGCCGATCGCCGTACGGCGCATGGCCGGAGTCGGCGAAGTAGATCAGATCCTCGGCCGGCAGCGCGCGCCGGATCTCCCGCAGCACCGAGATGCCGCCCACGCCGGAGTCGAACACGCCGATCGGATCCGCCGCAGTCATCGCGCTTCCGGCAATCCAGGTCTCACGCGGGTGGCGCCGGGAGAGGCCTCCCCACCCCGCGCCGCAGGCGCCTCTCCCGTGAGGGTGCTTCCGGCGCCGGGCACGGGGTGGGGAGACCCGGCGACAGGACCCGCTACGGTCATGTTGAGGGCGGTACCGCTCTAGCCGATCGCCATCAGGTCGAACTGCTCATGGTGCAGCAGCGCGTCGCCGCGGACGGCCAGGTCGCGGCCGACGACCTGCTTCAGCTCCTTCAGCACCCCGCGCTCCTCTTCACGGAGCGCCCGCGCGATGTCGGGGTTCACCCGCAGCACCAGGCCCTGTCCGTTCAGGTCGACGCTCAGCTTCCGGATCTCCGAGAGGATCTCGTAGCAGATGGTGGAGCTGGACTTGATGACCGAGCTCCCGGCGCAGTACGGACAGGGATCCGTCAGGACGCGTTCGAGGCTCTGCTTCACGCGCTTCCGGGTGACGATGACCAGGCCGAAGTCCGACACCTGGAGCGCCTTCGACGGCGACCGGTCCTTGCGCAGCTCCTGCTCCACGGCCTGGAAGACCTTCTGGCGGTTGCGCTTCTCGTCCATGTCGATGAAGTCGAGCACGATGATGCCGCCGAGGTCGCGCAGGCGGATCTGCCGCACGATCTCCTTCACCGCCTCGAGGTTCGTCTTCAGGATCGTGTCCTCGAGCCGGCCGGCGGTCTTCTTGCCCACGTAGCGCCCGGTGTTGACGTCGATCGCCACCAGCGCCTCCGTCTGGTTGATCACGATCGACCCGCCGGACTTCAGCCACACCTTGCTGCGCAGCGCCTTGTCGATCTCCGCCTGGACGCCGTACTCCTCGAAGAGGGGGAACTCCTTCGCGTAGAGCTTCACGCGGGAGGCGAGCGCAGGCATGATCCGCTCGACCAGGTCGAGAATCCGCCGGTGCTCCTGCTCGGTGTCGATGCGGATGGCCGAATATTCGTCGGTGAGGAGGTCGCGCAGCAGCTTCGCGACGAGGCTCGGCTCCTGGTACACCACCACCGGCGCCCGGCCGCCTTCGGTCTTCTGCCGGATGTCCGTCCAGATGCGGTGGAAGTAGCTGAGATCCGCGACGATGTCCTCCTTCGGACGGCCGGAAGCCGCGGTGCGGATGATGACGCCGCCGGTGAAGCCGTGCTGCTCGCGGAACTCCCGGACGATGCCGCGCAGCCGGCCCCGTTCCTCGCGCGTGTCCACCTTCCGCGACACGCCCACGTGGTTCACCGTAGGCATGAAGACGAGGAACCGCCCGGGCATCGTCACGTGCGACGTCAGCCGCGCGCCCTTCGTGCCGATCGGCTCCTTGGCGACCTGCACCAGGATTTCCTGCCCTTCCTTCAGCAGGTCCTCGATCTTGACCTCGGGCGCGCTCTGGCGGTCGCGCCGCGGCCCGCGCCCGGCGGGCGGCCTGAGGGTGCCATTGCCCGCCAGGGGCGCCCCGGCGTCCTCCTCGTCGGTCTCGAGGCGATCGAACTCCTCCATCGTGTCGATCACGTCCGACACGTACAGGAAGCCGGCCCGTTCGAGGCCGATGTCAACGAAGGCGGACTGCATGCCGGGCAGCACCTTCGAGACCCGGCCCTTGTAGACGTTGCCCGCGACGCCACGCTGGCGTTCGCGCTCGATGAAGACCTCGGCGACCTGATCGTCCTCGAGGATGGCCACACGCGTCTCGTGGGCGCTCGATGAGATGATCATCTCCTTCGTCATGCGGACAGCTCCGTCGGCTCCACGCCGTCGCGGACACGACGCGGCCAGGCCGCAGGCCGTCCCGGCGCGGGGCGGTCCGGCGGCGCTCGCCAGGCCCGGACAGGGGGCGGCGCGGCAGGTCGTCGGTCAGCAGCATGGCGTGTGGACCGGGTCAGACTAGTTGGTGAACCTCCGCATCCGCACGTTGAGAATCAGGCCGAACCCCGCCAGGGTGGCGATCATGGAGGAGCCGCCGTAGCTCATGAGCGGAAGCGTCAAACCCTTGACCGGCGCGAGGCCGGCCGACATCGTCACGTTGTACATCACCTGGAAGGCAAAACCCGCCAGGACGCCGAGCACGAGGTAGGCGCCCAGCCGATCCTTGGCCAGCCTGGCCGCCTCCAGTGCCCTGAGAATCACGAACAGGTACAGCCCCAGGGCCACCAGCACTCCCACGAAGCCCTGCTCCTCGGCCAGCACCGAGAAGATGAAGTCGTTGTGCGCCACCGGCAGGAACCGCAACTGGCCCTGCGTGCCGTTCATGAACCCCTTGCCCCACAGTCCCCCCGAGCCCACCGTGATGCGCGCCTGGATCTGCTGGTACCCCGCGCCCTGCGCATCCTGCTCCGGGTTGACGAACGTGGACAACCGCTCCTTCTGGTAGTCCTGCAACCCGTAGCGCCACACGACCGGCGCCGCGAGCAGCCCGATGAGGGCGATGATGCCGAGCAGTCGCAGGGGAAGACCCGCCACGAACGCGATGGCGAGCAGCACCGGCAGCAGCGTGGCGGCCGTGCCCAGGTCCGGCTGGCGCGCGATCAGGAGCACGGGCACCGCCGTCAGCAGCCCGCCGACCAGCAGATCGGCGCGCGTGAGCCCACCGCGCTTCCCCTCGCCGAAGAACTTCGCCAGCACGAGGGCGGCAGCCAGCCTGGCGAACTCGGACGGCTGCAGGTTGAACGCGTACAGGTCGATCCACCGCCGCGCCCCGCCCCGCACGGCGCCGAACACGAGCACGTAGACGAGGACGGCGATGAGCGCCCCGTAGATCCACAGCGATCGATCCGCCAGCGTGCGGTAGTCGATCGACAGGCACACGGCGCACGCCACGATCCCGATGAGCAGACCGTAGATCTGCGTGACGTAGGCGCCGGTCGGCCCGCCCGTCGTGCTGTACACCATCGCAAGACCCATGAGGCAGAGGGCGAGGATGGCGCCCACCAGCGCCCAGTCGATGTGATGGTAGAGGCGGCGCTCGAACACGGCTACCGGGCTTCCGGGCCGGGAGCGGTGATCGCCACCAGCCGCGGCTCCTCGGGGGGCGCGGGCACCGGCGGGGTGCCCGGCGGCGCAAACACCGGCAGCGGACGCCCCTCCGCCCTGGCGTAATAGGTTTCCAGCACGTGACGGGCGATGAGCGCGGCCGTGGACCCGTGTTCGCCGTGTTCGGCGAACACCGCCCCGGCGATCTCGGGGTTGTCGCGCGGGGCGAAGAAGACGAACCAGCCGTGGTCGCGCAGGTCCCGATCCGTGCGGCCCGCCAGGGCCCGCGCCGCGTCGAGCGAGATGACCTGCGCCGTGCCGGTCTTGCCGGCGACGTCACGCCCCTCGATCCGCGCGTTGCGTCCCGTCCCGCGCTGGTTGACGACCATCCACAGCCCGTCGTGAATCGCCTGGACCGCCTCGGGCGCGAGCGCGCGCTCGGTGCGTGGCGGCGGCGCATCCACCGGCTCCCAGCCGCTGCCATGGTCGATCGCCTTGACGAGGTGCGGGGTGACCCGCGTGCCGCCGTTGGCGATCGCCGCGGTCATCACCGCCATGGACACCGGCGTGACCGACACCTGCCCCTGACCGATCGACACGGAGATCGTCTCACCGGGATACCACTTCTCGCCGGTCGTCTCCTGCTTCCATTTCGTCGACGGGACGAGGCTCTCGACTTCGTTGGGCAGGTCGATGCCGCTCTTCTGCGCCAGGCCGAGCGCCGCGGCCCACCGGTGGATCGCGTCGATCCCGACCATGTTGCCGACGTTGTAGAAGTAGGTGTTGCACGACTGCTCGATCGCGTGGCGCAGGTCCATCGGCCCGTGCCCGCCGCGCTTCCAGCACTGGAAGAAGTTGCCGAACAGCCGCGCCCCTCCGCGGCACATCACCGTGTGTTCCGGCGTGATGACCACCTCCTGCAGCGCCGCCGCCGCCACGACCAGCTTGAAGGTCGAGCCCGGCGAGTAGCGGCCCTGCAGCGCGCGGTTCTGCAGCGGCCGCAGCGCGTCGGTGCTGAGCGCCGCCCAGGTGGCGCGGCTCACGCCCCCCGATGCGAAGTCGTTGGAATCGTACGACGGCAGACTGGTCAGCGTCAGGACCTCGCCGTTGCGCGGATCGAGGACAACGGCCGCGCCGTTGTAGCCGAGCACCCTGAACGCCTCCTCCGCGGCGCGCTGCATGTCGGCGTCCACCGTCAGCTGGATGCGCCGCCCCTCGACCGGAGGGACCTCCTCGATCGTCCGGATCTCGCGCCCGACGCTGTTGACGACGACGAGCCGCGCGCCGTCCTCGCCCATCAGCACGTGGTTGTAGGTCCGCTCGATGCCCGACTGGCCGACGATGGCGCCGAGCGACACCTTCTCGGCAGCCATCTGCGCTTCGTTCGCCTCTCCGACGTAGCCGAACAGGTGCGCGGCCATCGCCTCGGCCGGATAACGCCTCGTCGGCACGCGCTGGACCAGCACGTCGGGCAGCTCGAAGTCGAGCCGCCGCGCCGTCACCGCCGCCACCTGCGCCAGCGTGGCGTCCTCGAGGATCACGATCGGCCGGTACGACGGCTCCCCGCGGTGCCGGTCGACGATCGCCTGCACGCGCGCCTCGTCCACGCCGACCGCCGCCGCCAGCAGGCGCACGGTGCGCGCCAGATCGGTCGTGTGCTCGCGCACGATCGCGATGGTGAACGACTCGCGGTTCTCGACAAGCACCCTCCCGTGCCGGTCGAGCAGCACGCCGCGCGGCGCGCGGAGGGCGAGCGTCCGCTGGTGGTTGTGCTCCGCCATCTCGGCGAAGCGCGCGTGCTCCACGACCTGGAAATACCAGAACCCCACGGCAAGCGAGAGGAAGACCGCGACGATGGCGCCCTGCAGCAGCAGGAGGCGTCCGGTGATCCGCTGGCGGGACTCGCTGGGAAGGGACATGGAGATTGAAGATTAGGGATTAGGGATTAGGGATTGGGGATTGGGGGTCGCTCATCTCCGTTTCGATCGGCGTGACGCACGGCGGCGTTCCAGCGCGCCGGGCAGCGACTCGGCCAGCGCGAACGCCGTCACGCCGATCACGGCGTTGCCCAGCGCCTGCGTGCCCAGCGCGGCATACGGCGCGTCGAAGGTGCGCAATCCCAGCACGGCATAGGTACCGAGGAACACCAGCGCGTGCAGCGCTGTGGCCCCCACGAACATCACGAACCGCGGCAGCAGGGCCGTCACGATGAACTGCTGCCCGATCACACCCGCCAGAAACCCGACGATCGACTTCGCGAGCCCCCCGACGCCGACCACACCGGACGACAGGGCGTCCTGCATCAATCCCGCGGCGCTGCCGGCAAACATGCCGGCGACAGGCCCCAGCACCAGCGCCACGGACACGACGACGACGACGACCAGATCCGGTGCCGCGAGCCCCCCGATCGCCGACGAGGCCAGCGTGGTCTGCAGCACGAGCGCCGCGACGATTGCCGCCAGGACGCCTGCACTTCTCACTCGTCGCCCGCAGCGTCCGCCCCGGCGGGGGGTGTCAGCACGACGAGGACATCTTCCAGTCTCGAGAAGTCCACCGCCGGACGGATGGTGATGTCCCGGAAACCACCGGCGGTCCCTTCGAGTGATTCTATCTGACCTACGACAAAGCCCTTAGGGTAGATGCCGTCAATACCAGACGTCACCACCCGATCGCCGACGCGCACGTCGGGCCGGCCGGGCAGGTATTCGAGCCGCAGCCGGTCCTCGCCGGTGCCGACGACGACCCCCTGCACCCGGGAACGCTCGACCAGCACGCCGGCGGCGGCGTTGCGATCGATCAGCAGCTGGACCCGCGCGGCACGCGCGCCAGGCACGATGACACGGCCCACCACGCCCGAGGGCGCGATGACCGCCATCTCCGACCGCAGCCCCTGGTCGGTTCCCTTGTCGATGGTCACGGTCCGGAACTCGGGACTGGCGCCGCTGCCGATCAGCGTGGCCGCCACGGTCTCGAGCGGCGTGCTGTCGCGGAGATCCAGCAGCTCCTGCAGCGTCCGCGCGCGGGCCGCGAGCGCCTCCTGCTGCTGGAGTTGCACCTGCAGGGCACCGACCTGCCGCCGGAGCACCTCGTTCTCCTCCCCCACGTTGGTCAGCGCCACGTACCGGTCCCAGGCGTGCCCGAGGCCGTCGAACGCCGCGCTCGCGCCGCGCTGCACCTCGGCGAAGAGGCCGAGCACGGCCTGTTCGAGCAGCGGCACGCCCTGGCGCGTCGTCACCTGGGCCGAGATCACGATCACGTGCAGGATCGTGAGGCCTCCGAAGAGGGTGCCGGCGCGCTGGCGGAGATCGAGCAGCGACATGGAGCTGAGACGCGGCCCAGATGGGGGACGCTAGTCGATCGAGATCTTCCGGAGCAGGTTGAAGTCCGACAGCATCTTGCCCGCGCCCAGCACGACGGACGACAACGGATCTTCGGCCATCGCCAGGGGCAGCCCGGTCTCCTCCCGCAGGCGCTTGTCGAGGTTGCGCAGCAGCGACCCGCCGCCGGTGAGGACGATGCCGCGATCCACGATGTCGGCCGAGAGCTCGGGGGGCGTCCGCTCGAGGGCCACACGCACGGCGTCGACGATGACGTTGACCGTTTCCGCGAGCGCCTCCCGGATCTCCTCGTCCGTGATGGTGATCGTCTTCGGCACGCCCTCGATCAGGTGCCGTCCCTTGATCTCCATCGACAGCTGTTCCTCGACCGGATAGGCCGATCCGATCTCCATCTTGATCTGCTCGGCGGTGCGCTCGCCGATCAGGAGGTTGTACGTCTTCTTGATGTACTGGATGATCGCCTCGTCCATCTCGTTGCCGGCCACGCGCACGGCCTTGCTGTAGACGATGCCCGCCAGCGAGATGACGGCGATGTCGGTCGTGCCGCCGCCGATGTCGACGATCATGTTGCCGGACGGCTCCGTGATCGGCATGCCGGCCCCGATGGCCGCCGCCATCGCCTCTTCGACGAGGTGCACCTCGCTGGCCTTGGCGCGGTACGCGCTGTCCTTGACGGCCCGCTTCTCGACCTGCGTGATCTCCGACGGCACACCAATCACGATGCGCGGGCGCACCCAGACGTTCCGGTTGTGCGCCTTCTTGATGAAGTAGGTCAGCATCTTCTCGGTCACGTCGAAGTCCGCGATGACGCCGTCCTTCATCGGCTTGATCGCCACGATGTTGCCGGGCGTGCGGCCGAGCATCTCCTTGGCGTCGCGGCCCACCGCCTCGACGCGGCCGTTGATCTTGTTGATTGCCACGATCGACGGCTCGTTGACGACGATGCCCTTGCCCCTGGCGTACACACAGGTGTTGGCCGTCCCGAGATCGATGGCCAGATCGCTCGAAAAGAGCGAGAAGACCGAGCCGAACGCCAAGGCTGTACCTCTCCTTCGGGCCGGCGCCTGGCGCCGCTGCCCTGCTCGTGATTCCGCCGCCGCTCTAGTGTTCGGCCGTCCGGCGTGCGCTCAGTAGGGCCTGACGCGAAAAACCTGCGCCCTGCCGGATCCCGGCGCGCACCAGGGCACGGAGCGGGGAACCGCACGGCGACGGGAACAGAACCGGAGCGAACCTGAACGCGCTGTCAAGTGGGCGGGAATCAGAGCAATGAACGCCGCTAAGTGCTTGTTTACCACGCAAATATAGCATACTGAGGCTTCCGGCCTTCGGGAGCCGGTGCCGGGTTGCGGGCGCCGCGGCGGTAGCGTACGATTCGCTGTTCAGCGCCCAAGACGAGACGCCCCATGGCGTCCGCGAGGACCTTCGTCATGACCATGCTCGATCGGATGCGGCGGCACAAGGGATGGCTCAAGTGGAGCCTCGCCCTGGTCGTGCTGGCGTTCGTCGTCTTCTACATCCCGGACTTCCTGAGCGACCCGACGGCGGCCGGCACGGGCACCGACGCGGACGTGATCGCCTCCATCGAGGAGCACGAGATCACCGCGGGCGAATTCCGCCGCCGGTACCAGATCCAGCTCCAGACGTATCAGGGCGCCTACGGCGACGCCATGAACCCGCAGTTGCTCAGGAACCTGGGACTCGACCGCCAGATCCTGCAGCAGATGATCGACGAGCAGGCGGCCCTGGCCGAGGCGGAGCGCCAGGGCATCACCGTGAGCGACGAGGAGGTCGCCCGTCAGATCCTGACGATTCCCGCCTTCCAGGAGAACGGCCGGTTCATCGGCGAACAACGCTACGAGCAGGTCCTCCGCAGCCAGCGGCCACCGGTGACGAAGGCGCAGTTCGAAGCGAGCGTGCGTGAGGGGCTGATGATCGATCGCCTGCGCGCCGCGGTGACCGAGTGGCTCACGCTGTCCGACGCGGAGGCCGAGCGCGAGTACCGGCAGCGCAACGAGAAGGTCCGGCTGCAGGTCGTCCTCGTCGCGGCCGCGCCCTTCCGTGCCGGCGTCACGGTGACAGACGCGGACGTGCAGGCGCGGTACGACGCCCGGAAGGAGGACTACCGCGTCGGCGAGCGGCGCAAGGTGAAGTTCCTCGTGCTGGACCTCGAGCAGGCACGCAGCCAGACGCAGGTGCCGGAAGCGGACATCCGCCGCTTCTACGACGATGGGATCGAACAGTATTCGTCACCGGACGAGATCCGCGCGAGCCACATCCTGTTCCGGACCGACGGCACGAACGATGCCGCCGTGGAGACGCGGGCGGCGGCGGTGCTCGAAGAGCTGCGGGCCGGCGCGGACTTCGCCGCCCTCGCCACGAAGCACTCCGAAGACGAGGGCACGAAGGCTCTGGGCGGCGATCTCGACTACTTCCAGCGCGGCCGCATGGTGCCCGAGTTCGAGAACGTCGCGTTCAACCTGCAGCCGGGCGACATCAGCGACCTGGTCAAGACCCCGTACGGCATCCACATCATCAAGCTCGTCGATCGCAAGGACGCCAACGTCCGCCCGCTCGACGAGGTGCGCGCCGAAATCACCGAGCAGCTCCGCTTCCAGCTCGCCCAGCGCGCCATCGCCGCTCAGGCGCGCGCCTTCGACGAGGAGATCGTCACGCCGGCCGATCTGGACCGCGTCGCCGCCGAAGCCGGGCTGGCAGTCACCGAATCCGGGTTCTTCACGCGCGACGAACCGGTGCCCGGCCTCGGCGGCGCGCCGCAGGTGGCGCAGGAAGCCTTCCGCATGGGCGACGCCGAGGTGAGCGACGCCCTGGTGTCCCCGCGCGGGCCGGTCTTCATCACCGTGACGGGAAAAGAGGAGCCGTACGTGCCCCCCTTCGACGAGGTGACGGATGCCGTCCGGGAGGATCTCATCGCCGAACGGGCCGCCGACGCCAGCCGGCAGCGGGCAGGGGAGCTCGCGGCCCGCCTGCAGGGTGCCAGCGACTTCGGCGCCGCTGCCAAAGCGGCGGGCTTCGAGGCGCGCGAGACCGAGCTGATTGCCCGCGAGGCGCCGATCCCCGACATCGGCATCAGCGAAGGAGTCGATGCCGTCGCGTTCGACCTGCCGGCGGGCGCCGTCAGCGACCCGATCGAGACGGCTGCCGGTACGGCGATCGTCCGGGTGGTGGAACGGGACGATGTCACGCCGGCTGAGCTTCTGGGTGCCTTGGCGGCGTTCCGCCGGGAGCTGGAAAACGAACGGCGCGGCGAGTTCTTCAGCGCGTACGTGGCGAGGGTCAGGGCCGACCAGCGCATCAGCGTCCGCGAAGACGTGCTGCAGCGCGTCGTGGACTCGCAGTAGCCCTGCCCGATCAGTCACCACGGCCCGCCGCGCTTCCGGCCGTTCCTGCCTGGGCGCCATCCCACTTTGGAGGGACGCAAACGCCCATATCGGGCTGCTGACCGAAGTTGCGACAATCTGGCGTAGATTTTGCGCATTCGGGGTTCTTGCGCGTACAATCAGGCAATCAGGTGGTGACGTATGAAGCTGGGATACCTTCCACTCCAGTCGGTCCTGATAGTGGCCGCCATCGCCCTGGTCAACCAGCCCGAGTTGCGGCCGGCCGCGCGGGCGGAGATGCGGCGTGTGTGGCGCGCAGAGGGACCGCTGGCTCAGTCGCGCGATGTCTCCGGGGATTCGCGCTTCCTGAGCGCGCAGGCCGCGCCCGACCCGTCCGGCACGTCGTCCGACACGTCCGCGCGCCGACGCACTGCCCGCTCCGGCAGTGCGGGGCATACGTCCTCAACGTCCTCTCTGTGGAACGGGACAGGATCCGTCTCCCCGACAGCGGCCAGTTCGGAGCACCCCACCCACGAACTCCGGAACGCGTCGATCGTCGGTCAGGCGCGGACCACGTCGAACGTGCCGGTGCCGTTCGCGCAGGTGGTCTTGCGGGATCCGGCCACCGGGCGGGTTGTCGATCGCGCCGCGGCGGACCAGTTCGGTCACTTCGTCTTCCGCGGCATCGCCCCGCGCCGATTCCTTCTGGAACTCCTGTCCGCGGACGGCAGCCGGGTACTGGCCACCACGACCGCGACAGCGGAGCCGGCGACGGCGTCCGCAGTGCTGGCCGGCGTGCCCGCTCGTCAGGCGACCCTGCTGGTCGCATCCAGCGGCACCGTGACCGCCGTGTTCGGCAACGTCGTGGCCGCCACGGCGCAGCAGACCCTCCGGGCCGCGGTGGACGCCAACATACTCAGGGTGGATGAACCAGCCGCCACACTCTCACCCCGCAGGTAGCGTGTCGCCGGAGACGTCGACGCATCTGGAGGCCGCCCGGACCGGCGCACCGGCACCTGCGCCGGGACGGCCCCTTTCCGGCCCATCCCGCCAGGTGCACCTCTTCGACCGCCTCGCCGTCGTTCTCAAGTACCACAAGATCGTACTCATCATCTTCGTGCTGGTCGTGTCGGGGATGATGTACCAGACCTACACGACGACGCCGATGTACCAGGCGTCTGCGCGGCTTCACATCGAAGAGGAGTACACCGCCGACGTGGCGAACCTGCGGGAGTCGTACTACGCGCAGGATCCGGACGCGTATTACAACACCCAGTACCGCATTTTGCAGGGACGCGATCTGGGGCGGCGCGCGGTCAAGCGCCTCAGTCTGGCCGCCGTGCCCGAGTTCAACGGCACGGGCGCCACGCCGACGAAGCTGTCGCAGATCACCGGCGCGATCAAGGCGGCGCTCCTGGCCCCGTTCACTGGCGGCGAGGACCCCGGTGACGAGGAAGCCGAACTCGCCCTCGATCCGGAGCCCGAGTCCGCCCCCGGCGAGGACACGGCGCCCGAAGACGACGACACGAGCGGTCTGGTCGATGCGTTTCTCGCCCGCGTGGACGTCGAGCCGGTGCCCAGCAGCCGGCTGGTGGACGTCTCGTTCGTGTCCGCGGACCCCGAATTCGCGGCCCGCGCGGCGAACGTGCTGGCCGAGGAGTACGTCGCGCAGAACCTCGACTTCCGCCTGCAGAATACCAACAAGGATCTCGACTTCCTCGAGCAGGAGGTCGCGCGCCAGCAGGCGAAGGTGCAGGAGAGCGAGCGCCTGCTCGCCGATTACCGCGAGACGCGCGACGCGGTGTCGCTCGACGATCGACAGAACATCGTCGTGTCCCGTCTGAACCAGTTGAACGACGCGGTCACGCTGGCGCGGACGACGCGCATCCAGCGCGAGACGATGTACAACCAGGTGGCCAACGCGCGGGATCGCGAGTCGTTGACCGCGATCGTCCAGAACCCGCTGATCCAGAACCTGCGGGCGCGGCTGGCGGAGCTGCGACGCGACAAGGCCCGGCTCTCCGAGCGCTACGGCGAGATGCACCCGGAGATCCTGCGCGTGGACAGCCAGATCGCCGACACCGAGCGCCAGATCGACGCCGAGGTGGATCGCACGGTCGATGCCATCCGGAACGACTACGAAGCGGCGCTCGCCGAGGAGCGGTCGCTCACCCGCGACCTCGATCAGCAGAAGGGCGCCGTGGAGGACCTGGGACGCAAGAGCGTCGACTACTCGGTGCTGCTGCGGCAGGCCGAGAGCGATCGCCAGATCTACGACTCGCTGCTGGCCCGGCTGCAGGAGCTTCGCGTGGTCGGCAACAGCCGGGCGAACAACGTCCGTCTCCTCGATCGCGCGCGGGTACCGGGAGGGCCCTTCACACCGGATACGCGGCGCGCCTGGATGATGGCGCTGATGCTCGGCCTGGGCCTTGGCATTGGCGCCGCGTTCGCGATCGACTACCTGGACGACACGGTCAAGACGCCCGAAGACATCACGTGGCGCCTCAAGCTCAACTACCTGGGTCTGGTGCCGAAGGTGCGCGGGGGACGCAATCCGATGCTGTCGGGACCGGTCCCGCACGACTTCGGCGAAGCGTTCCGCGCCCTGCGCACGGCGCTGGTGCTGAGCCACGCCGGGCAGCACGCACACATCCAGGTGTTCACCAGCGCCCAACCGCTCGAGGGCAAGACGACGACGGCGGTGAACGTGGCGCTGGCGCTGGCAATCGGCGGCTCGCGGGTCCTGCTGATCGACGCCGACATGCGGCGTCCCAGCGTGCACAAGCAGTTCAATCTCACCAACGACAAGGGGCTGTCGCACCTGCTGTCGGGGCAGGCGAAGATGCGCGACGTCGTCCGCAACTCGCCCGACCAGAACCTGCTCGTGATCACCGGCGGCGCGACGCCGCCGAACCCGTCCGAGCTGCTGGCCTCGGACACGATGAAGCGGTTCCTGAGGCAGCTCGAGACGGGTCCCTTCGCCTGGATCATCATCGACACGCCGCCCGTGCTGGCCGTCACCGACGCGGTGATCCTCGCCCCATCCGTCGCGGGCGTCACCTTCGTGCTCGGCGCCGAGATGACCCGCTGGCGGCTCGCGGAGCGGGCGATCGACACCCTGCAGGCGGGCCGGCCCAGGTCCGTGAGCGCGATCCTGAACCGGGTGGACACGGATTCGAACCGCTACTACTACTCCCGCTACTACGGCCAGCACTTCCGCAGCTACTACGCAGACTCGCAGGCGGCCAGTTAGCGCCCTGGCCGGAATAAGGTTGCCATCTCGCCCGACGATGCATCCCGCCTCGCGGCGTTGCTCGTCGGTCACAGGCACCCGGCCTGCTCCCGCCTCGCGCCTGGCGATCCGGGCGCCTCGCCGCCCGGGAGTCGGCAACCTTATTCCGGCCAGGGCCCTTAGTCCGCCGGTGAATCCCGAGGACGGCACCAGCCCCGGCGGCGGCACCACGGACCCGACAGCAGTGCAGGCAGCCCCGTCAGACGCGATGCCCCGGTAGCGGGATGCGCGATCGTCTGCTGCCGCTCGTGGTGGTCGCCGTCCCGGTCGGCGCGTTCGCCGCGCTGGGTGGCGCCTACTCCTCGTCCGTGCTGCCGCTGCTGGCCGCCTCGTCCGCCGCGTTGCTGCTGAGCGGTGCGCGGATCGGCGCGCGAGGCGACGCCCGGCGGCTCGACGTCGCGCTCGTCGCGTTTCTCTGCGCCATGGCGCTCCAGATCGTGCCGCTCCCCGCGACACTGGTCGCCGCCCTCTCGCCCGGGTCCGCCGTCCTCCAGGCCGCGCTGAGCCTGGACGCGGGGAGCGCGTGGCGGACGCTGAGCATCCACCCGGCCGCGTCCCGTGAGACCTTCGGGTCGGCCGCATCCGTCGTCTTCCTGTACTGGGCGGCGAGCGCCGTCTTCACCCGCCACGGCGGCGTGCGGCTGACCACGCGCGTGCTCGCGTGGAGTGGCCTGATCGGCGCACTCGTCGGCCTGGCGCAGCGCGCCACGGCGCCGAACCTGCTTCTCTGGATCTGGGAGCCGATCGACCCGGGCGGCCGCCCCTTCGGTCCCTTCGTGAACCGCAATCACTTCGCGATGTGGCTGCTGATGGCGGGAGCGGTGGTGGCGGGAGCCGCCGTTGCGCACTTTGCGGTCCACCGCGTGATCGAGCGCCGTGCCCTCCGCTACCGGGTGCGCGACCTGCTGGCCGACGGCACCGGCATCTTCCTGGCCGGCGCCGCGGGCCTCATCTGGCTGACGCTGATCGCGTCCACGTCGCGCGGCGCCATCCTCGGGCTGATGGTCACCGCCGCGGCATGGGTCATGCTGTCGAAGCCGCGCGCCCGCTCGGGGCGCGGCCTTCGCCTGTCACTCCTCTTCCTGGCGGCCCTGCTCGCCGCCGGCGTGTGGGCCAACGTGGGGGCGCTCGTCGATCGTTTCACTCCGGGCAGCGGAGCCCTTGCGCGATCGGCCGTGTGGCACGACACCGTCCCGATCCTGCGTGACTTCCCGCTGACCGGCACCGGCGCCGGCACCTACGCGCACGCGATGCTCCGATACCAGCGTGCCGAACGGCGGGTGCTCTTCAACGAAGCCCACAGCGAATACGTGCAGCTGGCGGCGGAAGGAGGACTGCTGCTCGTGGTGCCGGCCCTGCTGGCCATGGTCGCCGCCGGCCGGCTCGCCCTGGTCCGCCTGCAGTCCGACCTGTCGCAGATCGTCTGGATCCGGGTGGCCGCGCTGTCCGCGGTCGCCGGGGTCGCCGTACAGTGCCTGTCCGATTCCGCGCTGCGGATGCCGGCCAACGCCATGCTGTTCGCACTGCTCGTGGCGCTGATCTGCCATCGCACCGGGCGCACGTCGTCGCGGTCGCGCGAACGGGGCCTGGCGCAGTCGGGGTGAGAGGGCGATCGACGGGGACGCCGGACTACCAGGTCGAGCCGCGTGACGACGGGCGGCTCCCCGCCCCTTCGGCGCGCGCCCCCCGTCCCCATCCGGATGGAAGCCGGAGCATGCGCCCCGACACCCCCGCCGGATCTTCCGCCTGCGCGAGGTTCATGCCCACGCGCTGCGCCAGGGCCCCGATCAGCCGTACCTCGTCACGGGTGAAGGCACCTTCGCCCTTCCGGTAGACCGTGAGCACACCGGCCAGATCGCCGAGGACGAAGACCGGCGTGCTCACACAGGCGCGGAACCCGCGGGCCAGCGCGGCTTCTCCAAGGTCGAGATCGGCCGAGGAGTTCACGATCGTGTGGCGGTGCGCCGCCACCCATCCGGACAGCCCCGCTCCAATCGGGAACGGGGAGCCGTGGGCGGACTGACCCAGGTCGGACGACACGAATGCGGTCACGAGCAGATCTCTGGCCGGCGCCCGCGCGAACAGCGCCACTGCGGAACCCGGCAGCGCCCGCCGCAGATCGGCCTCCGCGACCGGCCCGGCTGCTTCGAGCAGGGTCATCACCAGCGGAGACACCGTGTCGGCGTCGGCGCCGGTTGCCTGCACCGGCAGCACGGGCTCGGCGAAGGAGGCCGCCTCTCCGGCAGACCGGGCATCGATGACCGCATCGACGCGGCGCAGCTCCGGCACGAGGCGGATGAACGCCTCCACCACGGCAGGGTCGTACATCGTGCCGCTGCGGTCCAGGAGAATCGCCGCCGCCTCCTCGTCCGTCAACCTCCGGCGGTAGGGGCGATCGGACGTCACGGCGTCGAAACAGTCCACGACGGCCAGGATGCGGGCCCCGAGCGGGATCTGCTCGCCTGCAAGCCCGTCGGGATAGCCCCGTCCGCACCACTGCTCGTGATGATGGCGCACGATCGGGACCACGGGGTACGGAAACGTGACCGCCGACAGGATCTCGGCGCCCTTCGTCGCGTGGCGCTTGACCTGCTCGAACTCCGCTTCGCTCAGCGCCCCCGGCTTGTTCAGCACGTAGTCGGGTACGGCGAGCTTGCCTACGTCGTGCAGCAGGGACGCGGCTTCGAGCGCCTTGAGATCGTGCTCGGCCGTGACACCGAGGGCCCTGGCCAGGGCGACTGTGTGGCGCTGCACGCGCCGGATGTGGCCGTGCGTCACCTGGTCCTTGGCGTCCACCGCGATGGCCAGCGTCTCCACGGTAGCCCGATACATCTGCTCCACTTCCCGGGCGTGCCTCGTGGCGTCGTCGACCCGGTCGGCGGCGGTCTTGTATGTCAGGTACGACAGCACCAGCACCGGCAGCACCAGACCGCCGAGCACGAGGCTCGCCGTGCCGCCGCTCGTCACCACGAGCACCGCCAGCCCCGCCGCGGCGCAGTCGTTGACGGCCAGGTACAGCGCGTGCCGCGTCCACAAGCGATACGGCGACCCGCCGTTTTCGAGCGCCACCGCCAGTGCCGTGAGCCAGCTGTTCAGGGCGAAGTAGGTCAGCGACATCGCCATGGTCGCCGCCAGCAGGCCTGGCGTCAGCGCCCATGACCCGGTCGTTCCGGCGTCGGTCAGAGACCGGAACACGAGAGCCGCGGCAAAGGTGGACAGCGCCGGCTCGGCGACGTTGAAGAGGGCCCGATACCACCGTCGATCCCCCTGCAGCGCCGAGACGATCAGCCCGTCCAGTGCGACGGTCAGCACGGCGGGTGCCGGGCCGTAGCGCAGAACGAGCAGGAACACGAAGGCTTCCGAGACGGAGACGGAGGCCGGGCGGCCCGGCACCTTGACCCGATACCGGGTACTGAAGAGCGTCAGCAGGATCAGCGGCGGCAGGAACCAGTCGAAGGCGATCTGCGGCACCTGGCTGCCGGCATGCAGGATGACGCCGGCGCCGCACGACACCACGACCGACACGAGGGCGTGCAGTCCCAGCGGATTGGGCTGGCCCTCTGGCCCCGGCTCCGGGGTCGCGTGCACCGGCGGGGACATCTCGTGTGGAGTACTCACTCGTCGACGCTGGTCATCCGCGCGCGATACCAGTCCTCGGCGAGCAGCGACCACATCACGTGGTCTGCGGTGTAGGAGCCGCGCCGGAAGCTGCGGCGCAGCCTGCCCTCGGGCTGGGCTCCGAGTTTCCGGAGCACCCCGACGCCACGCAGGTTGGCCTCGAGCGTCCGGGCTTCCAGGCGCTGAACGTCGAGCCGACCGAAGGCGAAGTCGAGAAAGAGCCCTGCCGTCTCCATGAACAGCCCGGTTCCCCAATGGCGGTGATCCAGGGCGAAGCCCCACTCGGCGGTGGACAGGTCGCCGGTGATCCCCCACAGCTGGACCAGCCCCGCCGCAGACTGTTCGCCTGAGGGCACGATGCCGAAGCACACGTGGAGACCGAGGCGCTGACGCCGCAGCGTCCATCGGATGAAGTGCCGGAAGCCCTCGACCGAGTCGGGCGACGGAGCGATGTACTGGAGAACGGGACTGGCGTTCATGGACGCCAGGAGCGAGGGTGCATCGGAGACGCGCAGCCCCCGCAGCGTCACGCGCTCGCTGGCAAGGACGGGCAGCGCCGAGCGCCAGACGACGTGCCGGCTCGGCTGCGCCCCCGCTTCGCCAGTGAGCCAGCCGGAACCGCCGGGCTGCTCGAATGCTGTCCGCCGTGCCAGCGTCATACTCAAACGGCGCCTCCTCCTTGGCTTGTTCCGCCCCTGCCGCCCGCCCCTCGCGGGTGGCCTACTTGTCGAGCTTCCCGAATCCGAACGGATCGCCCGGCGAACTCAACGAAGCCAGATTCGATCGGGTCGGATCACCGAAGACGATCCCGGCTGGATCACCGGTGGCCACCCGCGCGACATCACCCCAGATGACACGTGCGGCCGACGGGTCGCCATCGACGTAGCCGATCAGCGAGTCGCCCCAGATGACACGCCTGGCCCAGAGGTCCCGGGCCGCAGGATCCCAGACGGTGCTGTCACCCCAGATGACCCGATCACCCCAGATGACCCGATCACCCCAAATCACCCGGTCGCCCCAGATGACCCGGTCGCCCCAGATGACGCGGTCACCCCAGATCACCCGGAGCCCCCAGATCGGATCGTTGTAGTAGACCAGGTCGCCCCAGATCACACGATCGCCCCAGATCACACGCTGGGCCCAGGCATGGCTGGTCCCCGCGATCGTCGTGAACGGTGTCACGCCGACCGTCTGCCACCAGGATCCCGGCGGGAGGCGCGGGTCGAGCGACCGCGCAAGCGCGACGGCGCCAGCGGCGTTGAGCGCACCCGCCCCCTGCGTCAAGGCGTCGTAACCGTTCATCGGAAGGGCAGTGAACTGCAGCACGGCTTTGATGGCGTTGGGCGTCAACGACACGCCGAAGCTGGTGCGACTGGCGTCGATCACCAGCGCCACCGCGCCGCTCACCGTTGCGGCCGCCATGCTGGTGCCGCTCAGGCGCATGAACTTGCTCGAGCTTCCCGAGTAGCTCACGAGGAGTTCGGGATAGCTGGCCGCCAATGTGCTCTTCTTCTCGCCGTCCGACACCATCCGGTGTCCCGGTGCCACCAGGTCAGGCTTCTGAAACGCGTCGTACCACGTCGGGCCGCGGGAGCTGTACCAGGGGATCGTGTCATCGTCACGCCCCGCCGTGCCGGCCGTATCGACGCCGCCCACCGTAATCGCGGAAGGCGCATTGCCTGGCGAGCTGATGCCACCGTAGCCGATCTCGCGAGTGACCGGGTCCCCGCCGTTGTTGCCCGCCGACACGACCACCACGATGCCGGCGGCGACGGCGCGCTCCACGGCCTGGACCAGGGGATCGCTCTCCGCGGGCTCGTACACGGGATGCCCGAGCGACATGTTGATCACATCGATCCCGAGCGCGGCCCGGTTCTGCACCACGAAGTCCAGCGCGTTGATGACGTCGCTCGTGAAGCCGACGCCCTGGGCGTCCAGGACCTTCAATGGGACCAGGTTGGCGTCCGGCGCAACGCCCTGGTACAACCCCTTGCTGGCAGAGCCGCGACTGCCAATGAGGCCGGCCACCTGCGTGCCGTGACCGAAACCGTCGCTCGCCTTGGCAGCCTTGGCGGTCCCCTGCTCCGTGAAGTCGAAGAACTTCAGGTTCTTCTGATCGAAGTCCTGGGACAGCGCGGCCGGATCGAACCCCGAATCGAGGACGGCGATTCCGACGCCCTTGCCCGAGACGTCACGACTGTCGAGTCCCAGCGTGCTGAGCAGCAGGGCGCTGCTGAGATCCTTGAACTGCCCCTGCCCCGACGAGAGATCACGAACCGGCGCGTCGAGGGACACGCGGACCACGTCGGGATCCGAGGCCAGCCGCGGGATGTCCGACCGCTGGATCGTTGCCGTCAGCAGGTCTGGTGTGTGCAGCTGCCGAACCGCACCCGTCCACCCTGCCCCCAAGCGCGCGGCCAGCTGCTCGCCCGCCCGTGGCCGGGCCCGCACGAGCGTGCGCACGGAACCGCTTTCTGCTCCTGCGACCTGTGCCTGGAGCGCCCAGTCGAGCTTCCCCACCCACGTCGGCGCGGGGGGAGAGACGACGATTCCCGGCGCAAGGAGCAGGCCGGCGAGAAACGCGGGGAGTGTGCGGACGCGCATGACAGATGCTCCTAAACGCAAGGAGCATACCTCTCGGACACCTTGGATTCCGCGAGGATTCCTGACATCCCCCTCCGCTCCGTGCGGCTCTGTCACACAGATGTGTGACACGGCGGCACCCCCGCACGCTGGGCGTCCTGACGGGGTCAAGGGCCCTCGACCGCGCCCACCGCGTCGTCGAGCCTGCTGAATCCGTACCGATCGCCGGGCGTGTTCAGTGAGGCCGTCTGCGACGTCGTGAGGTCACCCCAGGCAATCCGCATTGGATGGCCCGTTGCGGCGCGGGTCACATCGCCCCAGATCACGCGTGTCGCCGCCGCATCCCCCTCGACGTAACCGAGCAGGCTGTCGCCCCAGATGACGCGCCGCGCCCACACATCCCGCGCCGCCGGGTCCCAGACCGTGCTGTCGCCCCAGATGACCCGGTCGCCCCAAATCACGCGATCGCCCCAGATGACCCGGTCACCCCAGATCACGCGATCACCCCAGATCACGCGATCACCCCAGATGACCCGATCGCCCCAGATCACCCGGAGGCCCCAGATCGGGTCGTTGTAGTAGACCAGGTCACCCCAGATGACACGGTCGCCCCAGATGACGCGCTGGGCCCACGCATGGCTGGTGTCCGCAATCGTCGTGAACGGCGTCACCCCGACGGTCTGCCACCAGTTGCCGCTCCGCGCCTCCGGGTTGAGCGTCTCGGTCAGCGCCAGGGCGCCCGCGCCGTTCAGCGCACCCGCACCCTGGGTCAGCGGGTCGTAGCCGTCCATCGGGATCGCCGTGTACTGGAGAACCGCCTTGATGGCGTTCGGCGTCAACGACACGCCGAAGATCCGGCGGCTGGTCTCGATCATCAGCGCAACGACCCCGCTCGTCACCCCGGCCGCCATGCTGGTGCCGCTGAGGCGCATGAAGTTGCCGACGCGCCCGTGATGGGTCACGACCAGCTCGGGATACTCGGAGTACAGCGTGCCGAACCGATCGATGTCCGAAACGAGCCGGTGTCCGGGCGCCACGAGATCGGGTTTCTGGAACGCGTCGTACCACGTGGGACCGCGCGAGCTGTACCACGGGATGGAGTCGTCGTCGCGGCCCGCGGTGCCAGCCATGTCGAAGGCACCCACGGTGAGTCCGGACGGCGCGTTCCCCGGCGAGTTGATGCCCCCGTATCCCACTTGACGGGTCTCGGGATCGCCACCGTGGTTGCCGGCCGAGACGACCACCACGATGCCGGCGCGCACCGCCCGCTCGACCGCCTGCACGAGCGGATCGGTCGCCGCCGGCTCGTACACCGGATGACCCAGCGACAGGTTGAGAATGTCGATTCCAAGGGTGGCCCGATTGGCAATCGCGAAGTCGATCGCGTCGATCACGTCGCTCGTATACCCGACCCCTTCGGAGTCGAGCGCCTTCAACACGATCAGTTTCACACCCGGCGCCACGCCACGGTATTCACCAAGGCTGGCGATCCCGTTGCTCAGAGCGAGGCCGGACACCTGCGTGCCGTGACCGTAGCCGTCCGCCCAGCGGGCGGGCGTGCTGCGATCGAAGTTCGTGAAATCGAAGAACCTGACCGAGGTGGGGCGGAAGTCGTTCACCGCCGCCGGGCGGAACCCTGAGTCCACGATGGCCAGGCCGACGCCGCGGCCCGTGACAGGCGGATGCTCCAGGCCAAGCGTGGCCAGCAGCGTGTTGTCGTCGAGATCGTTCTCGAAGAAGGCTCTGAAGAACGCTGCGCGATCCAGCAGGCTCTCCACACGGGCGTCACTCGAGACCCGCGCCACGTCGGGATCGCCGCCGATCCGCGAGAGCGCCGCCACCGGCAACTCGGCAACGAGCAGGTCAGCAGCGCCCGAGGCCCGCAGCTCGACGGCTGGATCCGCAGCCGCCCGCGCCACCACCTGATCCCGGGTGCCCTCGCGCGTCTGAATCAGTGCCCGGACACGGTCCTCCGCTCCCTGCTCGGCAACCCGGAGGACGAACCGGTCGAGCTTGCCCACCCACGCCGGCGGCGGAGGTGGCGCGAGGATGCCCCACGTGAGGAGCAGCCCTCCAACAAGCCCTGGCAGACCAGGCACCCGCATGCTCGGACCGCGTACGCAAGGAACATACCCGCGCGAACTGCGAGCAACGTCGAAGAAGCTCAACGAATCCGCGATCGAATGCCCAGAATCGTGCGATTCTGGCACAGTCTGCCTGGCACACATGGGCCTGGATCGCACAGGCTCCAGCACGACCGGGCCTTTCGCGCCTGGCCGGTCAACGGAGGGAACGAATGCGGAAGCCGGCCCTGACCTAGTACCTCATCGCAGGGATTTTGACTGATTCACGCGGCGGCCTCCCTGCCGGCAACAGCCGGGTACGCGTGACCAAGCTTGACGCGGGCTTGCTCGATGCCAAACATCCAGCGGACGCGTGCGCC
>Ga0194132_10002722_pt1 | contig 32563 bp, 34 predicted proteins | sample TA2KigOf80mmetaG_FD_148612 | JGI IMG/M metagenome (GOLD analysis project Ga0194132, IMG submission 148612) | Freshwater microbial communities from Lake Tanganyika, Tanzania - TA2015054 Kigoma Offshore 80m | ecosystem: Environmental > Aquatic > Freshwater > Lake | place: Tanzania: Lake... | reverse complement strand
CATCAGAGCCTCCTTGTGGACAGTTTTCTGCTAATATACCTCAAGGAGACTGACCTACAATTGCTGTCACTTGACTGACCTACAATTGCTGTCATCTGGCTGTTGAAGCATTGAAGAAACGCTAACAGCCGCTCGTACCGATCTTCGTATTTGCCGAGCGGTTTTTGTTTTGCCTCTTGATCCTGGCGCTTCAACCTTCAGGTTTTTTTACCTCTGCTCTCCAATGTATGCACCGGATCGTGTCGCCCTGCCGGGTGTGGTAGTCAAGTGCAGACTTGTCCCACCGGATCACTTGAAAACGAGCCAGGAGTACTTCGGCCTCCTCGCGGTCCGAAAAATGATGAAGAACACCCGAAACGGGTAGGAAGGTGTTGGCTTCCACTTCGGCTCCGCGTCCGTAGCTACCGTGTTCGGGCGTGGCGAGGGTCAGGTAGAGCAGACCGCCGGGCCGGAGGGTACGATATGCTTCGGCAAGAGCTTTTTCCATGTCGGCACGTCGCGTGTGATATACCACGTTAAACGCTACGATGCCGTCAAACCTGGCGTCGGAAAATGGGCTGCCCAGCATGGAGGCGGCGACCGGAAGGAAGCCGCCGGGGTTACCGGCGACGGCGGCGGCAAGGGTGGGAAAGTCGATATCTGTGGCAATGACGCAAAACCCCGCGCGGGACAGGGCGAGGGCGTGGCGACCGGTGCCGCAGCCTATATCGTGAATCCGCCATGCGCCGTGTGTCTTTAGCGTCTCCCCGAACCGGAGAATCTCCGGATCAGGGTCACGCCAAGGGTTCACTTGGTTTTGGACTGGGTCGCGCGAGCGGATGAAGCGGCGCGGCGTCTTGCCGGCGTGGCAGGGACGGCAGCGAGGGCGGCCCCTACGATACCGGCTTCGTTGAGTAGTTGTGCAGGGACGATTTCGGTTTTGAGCGACAGATACGGGGCAAATTTATCGAAATTCTTGCTTCCCCCGCCTCCGACGATGATCAGGTCCGGCCAGAGCAGTGCCTCCAATCGCTGAAAATATTCGTTTACACCTTTGGCCCATTTTTTCCAAGTCAGGTTCTTGCGGATACGCACGCTCTCCGCGGCCCGGCGTTCAGCGTCCTTGCCCCTCAATTCGATATGCCCCAACTCGGTATTGGGGATCAGCGTCCCATCGACAAAAAAGGCGGTTCCGATACCGGTTCCAAGCGTCACAATGGCGATAAGCCCATTGCGTCCTTTGCCTGCGCCGAATCTGAGCTCGGCCAGCCCGGCGGCATCCGCGTCGTTGAGAAATACTGCGGGTTTTCCGGTAAGTTTTTTGAGCGTAGCCACCGCGTCCGCGCCGATCCACGAGGCGTCCACGTTGGCGGCGGTCTGCATGACACCGTTTTTGACGACCGCCGGAAACCCACAGCCGATAGGACCGTTCCAGTTGAAATGTTTGATCAACTCGCCGGCGGCCTGCAAAACGGACTCCGGTGTGGCGGGCTGAGGCGTCAGGATGCGATGCCGCTCTGCAGTCAGTTCGCCGGTTTCTATATGGACCGGCGCGCCTTTGATGCCTGTGCCGCCAATGTCGATGCCGAGAACTTCCATCTGTGACTCCTTTCGATAGGTTTTAAACCGTTTTCTCGGAAAAGATGACGTACGGCCACCGGTCGGGCACGTGCATCTGAATTTTGCCGTGTTGACAGATCGACCAGTCGCGTCCTCGGAGTATATTGCCTTCTTCGTCACGCCAGTGCTCTACACGCGAGCAACCTATGCGTCAGACATCTCCGTCCTTTGGCGGGATTGAGCGCCGTCCTCTGGCAAGATCGGTCCACCCAGACCAGGGAAGCGCGATCTCTACGGACCATTCTCGATCGCGGATACGCCGACAGTTGAGCGCCCCATCGATCCATACCGCAGTTTGTATCCCCGGAAAATCCCAGTCGAAACTGCCGTGTCTGCCCGGATAGTCGTCGGTCAGACCACCGTAGGTCATGCGCCGCGTCTTGAACAGTTCGTCCAGCGTCGCCAGATCGTTTCTTTCCGCCAGCGACTGAAACCATGTCCAGAAAACTTCGTAGATCGTGTTAAGTACGCTGAGTTCGAGTTCGTAATACACGCCTTCGCCGAGGATAAAAAGTTCTACTTCGCAGTCGCCGCCTACGCCGCCGTCGCGTTTGGTTTCATAGCCGAACACATCCGGCTCTTCAAGCCGGAATCCGGTATAAAAGTAGGTATCTTCCCACAAAAAAGCGACCTGCGTATCGTATTCGGTGGGAGTTCCTTTTTCCATATCTACAAACGGTCCCAGCCATTTGGCGCGCTGCCAGACGGCCTCGTCGAGTCGACCGTCTACAGCCAGCGGTTCCGGTGTTAGGTAGCAGAGATAGTCGGGCGGGCGGGGCAATCCCCTGCGCCCTTTGTGACCGTTTTCGATTTCCTGACGCTTTACCGTCTCCGGAATTTCGTCGGGAATAAATTCCAGTGGCTGCTACATGATCGGTCTTCCCTGTTACGGGTTTGGAAACGAAAGTTATGCGTAATGCTTATTTTGTTTAAATGGAGCGCGATATAGCCGCATCGGACGAAGACTCATCCATAACCTCGTCTTAGTCTTCGGAAATAGCGATCTGTTCAGTCAACTGGCGTGGCGAGGAGATGCGCCAGTAATACCCGTCGGGGTCCAACAAACGAAAATCCCGCGCCCCCCAAGGTTGTTCCCTGAGCGGTTCCTGAATGACAAGACCCGCGTTTTGTATGGCCGCGTGAAACTCGTCGATGTCGGATACTTCGAGGACCAGTTCTGTCCCTACGCCGCGGACCAAATCGCTTGCCGAACGATCTTTGAGCGCCGGATGCCAGAGTAGATCGTCCATTTTTAGTCCTAAAACCAGTGCCCCCCGTTGCACAAGGGTGTATCCGGGGTGTTCGGCAACCTGTCTGAATCCGAGCGTCTGCACATAGAAACCAACCGATCGAGACAGATCGCTTACCGCGAGATTGACCTGCAACTGAACCGCCGATGCAAACATCTGCAGGTTGCCGGCACGCGGACCTCGATCCGTATGCTGTAAATCGTATGTTACGCGATCGCCGATCTGCAACTTCGAAAAAGGGGTGTCCCTGACGTTGGTCCGGTGAAAAAAGAGATCGTTGCCTTCGGGATTGCTTACAAAACCGAATCCACGTGCCGGGTTCAAACGTGTGATGACACCCTGTGGCATGGACTATGGCTTCCGTTACAGAAGGGTAGATTTTTCCCATAGACCCCGAAGTCGTCTGATTTTGAAGACCTTCCGACTCTCCGGTGGGCTATGTCTGTTTGAGGTTGCAGGGCAATGGGGTTATTTTAGACGGAAACGCCGGAAAGTCAAGCCGTTTCTTTACCGTTCGCCGTTCCGATTTGACGCTTGACAGGCCGGGGCGGTCTTTCTAAACTAACCGCCGGTTCTGTGGATCGGAGTAGGCAGGATGTCTGCCATCTGCCGCCTATACACGCCCTATGGTAAAGACGGGAGACAGGATGAGCGAAAAACGCATACTGCATGTCGGTCTCGGCGGACGCGGTCGGTACTGGTTGAGCCAGGTACAGGCACACGCGGGGGTTGTGTCCGCCGCATGGGTGGATCCGTCCGAAGCTTCGCTACACGCGGCCCAAGAGGCGGCGCCGAATGTTCAGGTTCCGACTTTCTCTTCGGTGCGCGAGGCGGCACAAACCGTACAAGCCGACATCGCCGTCATCGCGGCGGCGGCGACCGGTCGCCGGGAAAACTGTATGGAAGCGATAGAGGCCGGTTTGCACGTCCTTGTCGAAAAACCGTTTGCGTTGACGTTGGCGGATGCAAAAGACATCGTCCACGCCGCAGCACGCGCCGGCGTACAGATCGTCGTGGGACAAAACTATCGCTATATCGTCAGTATCGCGGAAATGGAACGCCAGATTCGCGACGGCAGACTCGGCGATCTGGGAATCGGCTGTTTTTTCCGAACGCGCCGACGTTTCGGTGCAGGCACATACCAGCAACACATGCGTCACAACTATCTCTGGGAGATGAGCGTCCACGATTTCGATCTGATCCGGTTTTCGCTGGGACTTCGGCCTCGGACCATCACGGGGTGGAGTTGGCAGCCGCCGTGGGGCGACTTCTCCGGGGAGACGTCGGTACAGGTGCTTATCGAGTTCGAGCAGAACGTCCGTGTAAACTATCTCGGCGCGTGGGCTTCGTGGGTAGGCGAATACTTTTGGCGCGTAGACGGTAGCGGCGGTGTGCTTCGTGCCGCAAATGACCTGCAGTTCGGCGATCCTGAAACGGGCAAATACAGCCCCGTTCCGTTGTCGGAACAACCCAACAGCGAGTGGCCGCTCATGGAAGAACTGCTCGAAGCCATCCGCACCGGCACACCCGCTCGGACCAGCGGACAGGACAATCTGTGGACCATCGCCATGCTCGAAGCCACCCAAAAAGCCACCGGCCAAGATGAACCGGTCGATGTCGCGGCATTGGTGGAACCCTAAGGGCGGATCACCTCCGCTTATGAATAGAGACAGCAGGGGCGAATCACCATCCGTCTTAATGTGTCGATAAGAGAGAAAGGAGCAGAATATGGGTTCGGTCAAAATTGATTTTTTGGGACACGCCTCGTTTCGTTTTGAGGCGGACGGCACGATCATCTATTTCGATGCGTGGTTGGACGATAACCCGGCGTGCGGTCTTAAGGTGGCCGATGTAAAGAAGGCGGACATCGTCATCGCTACACATGGACATATCGATCATGTGGGTGATTCGTTCCAGATCACCAAACAGACCGGCGCTACGTTTGTCGGCAACTACGAGATGTGTCTGGTGGCCGAAACCGCAGCCGGCATCAAACTTGACGAACAGTCGATGACGCTCAATCCGGGTGGAACCGGACGGGTCAAAAACGTACAGATTACGCTTGTGCCGGCGCATCATTCGCTTTCGATGATGCATGGCGACGTTCCTGCAGGGCACTATTTCCGCCCGGACAGCGCCGTGACCGGTGTGGTGATGGCCTTCGACAACGGCATCACGATCTACGACACCGCGGATACGGCCCTGTTTAGCGACATGCAACTGATCGGCCAGATGTACGGCCCGCAGATCGCCATCATGCCGGTCGGCGGCAAATACGGCATGGATATCCGGGCCGGTATTCGGGCAGCCAGTTTTATAAGACCCGACATCGTCATCCCATGTCACTACGACACGTTTCCCAATCAGCGCGCCGATATCGCAAAGATGCAGATGCTGGCCGAAGAGATGTGTCCGAATACCAAGATCGTAAAGGTGATTCCGGGACAGTCGCTTACCTATCATGCGAGCCACTACGCGGTAGGGTAGACCCCGGTTCGCCCTGCCCTGTCATAATGCGTAGCAAACCCAGAGGATAAAACAATATGAGGATGGACGGAAATTGGTGGGTTGCAGTGGTTTTTCTGGTCGTAGCGGGATGTGACCAGCATGTGGCGCCGCTTCCGGAGCATGGCGGCCCGGTGTTCCCTTCTTCGCGCACGATGGGCGGCATATCGCCCACCCCTGTGCCGTCCGTGTCCGGTGGCGGCTCGATACTTTCAGGAACGATCTCCATCGCACCCGATCTGTCCGCAAAACTCGACGGCTCCGAGGTGCTGTTCGTCATGGCGCGGCGTGGCATGGGCGGCCCGCCCATGGCCGTCAAACGTATTCAACAGCCGAAATTCCCTCTGACCTACACCCTGTCCGCCGCCGATCAGATGGTGCAGGGACAGCCGTTTTCCGGTGAAGTGTCGGTCGTCGCCCGTATCGACCGGGACGGGAGCGCAGGGCCGCCGGGACCGGGCGACATGGAGGGTCTGATTCCCCAGACGGTGATCGGCAATACCGGTGTTGATATCATCATAGACAGGGCTTACTGATGAGCCTATCTCCCGATCCGGCGGAAGAGGCATACTGGGGACGGTTTCGCAGCGAACTCATGCTGGACCCTGCCGCCACGTACCTCAACAACGGCTCGTTCGGTCCGTCACCCAAGGTGGTTTTCGAGGCGGTCGTCGGCTACATGAAACAACTCCAGAGCCAGCCCATGCAGCAACTGCTGCGTGAGTTTCCGCCCATCGTTCGGGCGTCAAAGGAAAAACTCGGCGCCTATGTCGGCGTCTCCGCCGACGATTTTGCCATGGTCATGAACCTCACCATCGGTATGAACATGGCAGTACACGGTCTCGACCTTGCGCCGGGCGCGGAAATCCTTTCTACTGATCAGGAATATGGCGCGGTCAACAACTGCTGGGAATACGTGGGCGCGCGAAAAGGCTGGACCATGCGCCGGGTGACACTGCCTGCGCCACCGGAACATCCGGATCAAATCGTCGATCCTGTCGCGCAGGCCATCTCGCCACAGACAAAAATCCTTATGTTTAGCCATATCACCACACGGACCGGTCTTATTCTTCCGGTAAAACGATTGTCCGCGCTGGCACGGGAACACGGACTGATCTCGGTGATCGACGGTGCGCACGCGCCCGGTATGATTCCCGTAAATCTCCGAGAAATCGACCCGGATTTCTATATCGGCAACTGTCACAAGTGGCTGATGGCTCCGATGGGTAGCGCGTTTCTCTACGCCCGTCCCGACATGCAGGAACGGTTGCAACCTTCTACCATCGGGTGGGGATTGAGCCGGCAGACCGGAACCTCGTATATGCACCGCCTGTTCGAGTCGCTCGGAACGCGGGACTTGTCTCCGTTTGCCGGTGTAGGCGCGGCGGTCGATTTCCAGCGCGGCATCGGCATCGAACGGATCGCGGCGCGAGGCCGCCACGTAGCGGCCTATCTGCGGGAGGGGTTGCGTACCCGTTTTCCGGAGGCGCGTCTGCTTAACGCCTCCGACCCGGCGCTTTCCAACTCGCTGACCACCTTTACGCTGACTTCCGTAAAAAGCGATCAAGTGATACAAGAGTTCTGGGATCGCTATCGTATTCAGATCGCCGGAGGCAGGATGGAAGGTTCTAACGAGACCCGTATCCGCATCTCGACGCATTATTACAACACCTGCCACGACGTCGACCGTTTTCTCGACGCACTTGCGGACTATCTTGCCGGACAGTAAGTCGCTATGACGAAACAGTTTTTCCATAGCTTCCTACGTTCGGGTGGGTGATACAAGCCTATTGCAATGTCTGGCTACTGTTTGGAGAGGGTTTGGGCGGGTGTTGAAACCCGTCCTTAACGATAGGGGGAGGGTATGATCAGCGTGTTTCGTGTTTCGTTGTTTGTTTTGATGCTGTTCTGGGCCGGATGTGCCTCCAAACCGCCGCCGTCGTTGGTTGCGCCCGGCGCGGATCGGGTTGTGTTCGAAACCGTCTATACCTATGCCTACACGCTTACCGGGCCGGTTTCGCACAACTTGCTTGAGTACCGCGACACGCTCGCTTTCTGCCGGTTGATTCCCAGAGAAAAGGAAATCGGTGTCGAAGTCTACAACCTGAGCGACAACCCGGTGCGAATCGACTGGGACGAGGTACGGTTTGTCGATCCGGAGGGCAACGCGCATCCGGTGTTGCACGAACTGGTTCCGCTGGCGGACGGCGTTCGGCGTCAGACCCCGTCGGTCATACCGCCGCAGGGTATGCTCAGCGACGCCATCACACCCAAACCCTATGTATATGCTGATATTACGGGGTGGGAGCGGAAGTCCATTTTCCCGCGTTCCGAAGCCGCCATGCGGATGAAAGGGCAGACGTTCGGGGTAATTTTGCCGGTGCGGCAAGAGACGGTAGTCACGACCTATTCGCTTTCTTTTGCCGTTTCCGACGTGCGGTCATACACCGTAGAACGGAAGTAGAGAGGACGTTGATGGATACAGAACAACTTCTGGCGTCCGAAACATTGCGTCACATGGTACTCGATCTGCGCCAGATGCAGACGTTTATCGAAGATCCCCTGGTTATCACCAAGGCGGACGGAGTTTGGTACGAGGATGTGCATGGCCGACGAATCATGGACGGTCTGTCGGGTATTTTCGTGGTGACAGTAGGGCACAACAACCGACGCGTCATCGGGGCCATCAAAGCCCAACTCGATACGATCGCCTTTGCGCCGCCGCTCCATGCCACCAACCCGCCGGCCATCGAGTTGGTTCGCCGACTGGGGGAAGTCACGCCCGGCAATCTGAATACGATAAAACTGCTGTCCGGCGGGTCGGAAGCCACCGAAGCGGCCATGAAATTAGCGCGTCAGTACCACAAACAGACTGGGCATCCCAACAAATACAAGATCATCGCCCGGTACTACGGCTATCATGGAGCTACGATGGGCGCCTTGTCCGCCACAGGCACGCGTCGGCGCAAGACGATGTTCGAGCCTATGTTACCCGGTTTTCTGCATGTCCATCCGCCGACCTGTTTCCGGTGTCCGTATGAAAAGACGTATCCTGCATGCGATGTTTTCTGCGCGCGCACCATTGAGGATATGATACAACTCGAAGGCTCCGATACCGTAGCCGCGGTGATTTTAGAGCCGATCGGCAACACGGGTGGCGTCGTGACTCCGCCGGCGGAGTATCTGCCGGCTATCCGGGAACTGTGCGACCGACACAACGTGTTGCTTATCTTTGACGAGATCATTACCGGGTTCGGACGGACCGGTCAGATGTTCGCTTCGCATACGTTTGGCGTTACGCCGGACATTCTGTGTATGGGAAAGGGAATGTCCAGCGGGTATATCCCCTTGGCGGGTATCGCATTTCGAGATACGATGGCGGAAGCGTTTTGGGGTAGCGACGAGGACGAGGTCGAGTTTTCGCACGGACACACTTATGGCGGAAATCCGGTGGCCGCGGCAGCCGGGCTGGCCTGTCTGGCCGAGATCGTGGAACGCGATCTGCCGGCGCGGGCAAGAGAGATGGGCGCCTATCTGCGAAGCCGTCTCGAATCGCTTGCCGAACTGGGCATCGTCGGCGAAATCCGAGGCAAGGGGTTGCTTGTCGGTATCGAGTTTGTCAAAAATACGGAGACAAGAGAGCCGTTTGGGCCGGATGTCAAATTTGGCGTACAGGTCGGCAAGACCGCGCTCAAAAAGGGACTGCTTACCCGTTTCGATCCCAACTGGATCGCTTTTGCCCCGCCGCTCATCGTCAACCGTGAGCATATCGACTACATGATGGACATCTTTACCGACAGCGTCAAAGAGACGCTGAAAAAGGTAAGGGGATAGACGATGGCCGCAGACCTGACCGTAGAGGTGTATTCGATCGGCACCGAACTGATCATGGGGCGTATTCAGGATACCAACGCGCACTGGATCGCGGGTCAGGTCGCCGTGCTGGGTGGGGCGTTGCGCCGCATGACCGTCGTTCCGGACGACATGGACGAGATCGTAGCCTCGCTCGAAGATGCGTTGTCGCGTCGTGCCCGTGTCGTGATAGTCACCGGCGGGCTAGGCCCGACACCCGACGACATGACGGTCGAGGCGCTTGCGCGGCTGGCCGGCGTCGACCCTGTGTTGGACGAGGCTACGCTGGAAGATTTTATGCGTCGACGCAACCTGACCACCCGAGAAGAAGCCACGCCGCCGATGCTCAAGATGGCGACCGTGCCGGAAGGCGCCGAGGTGTTTCACAACCCCGTAGGCTGGGCGCCGTGTATAAAACTCGTCAAAGACGAGGTCACCTTTTTTGTGCTTCCCGGCCCGCCGCGCGAGATGGAAGCACTGTTTAACGGCTATGTGGCCGAATTTATCTCCGCTTCGGTGCAGACGCGCAGCGCCGCTTTGCGTGTCATCGTCAACATGTTCGAATCGGAAGTGTCACCGCTTTTGGAAGCCGTCATGGCCCGATATCCTACCACCTATCTCAAGGCGTATGTCGCTATGCGGCATGCCTTGGAACAGGGGCTTCCCGTAGATATCGTGGCAAACGGAAAAGATGCGGCGGATGCGCAGCATATCCTCAACGCCGCCGTCGAATATCTATCCATCCTTGTCGCCGAACAGGGCAAACAGATGGAACTGTACGACGCATAACCGTATGTCCCCCCTTGTCGATATCGTAACCATCGGTACGGAACTTATACTGGGCAGAGTTGCCGACGTCAACGCGGCGTGGCTGGCGGGTCGCGTGGTGGCGGTGGGCGGACGCGTCCGCCGTATCGTCACGGTGCGCGACGACCCCGCCGATATCGTCGCCGCAGTTTCGTCCGCCGCCGCGCGCGGGGCGACGCATATCATCACGACGGGGGGGTTGGGACCGACGCCGGACGATCTTACGGTGGAAACGGTGGCGCGGATGATGGGGCGCGGCGTAGTGGTGGACGAGGGGCTGGTGACGCATTTCCGCCACAAGCTAAGGCTGGCGGAAGACGCGGAGATTGGCCCAGCGATGCGCAAGGTGGCGACAGTTCCGGTTCGGGCCGCCGCCGGCCCGAACCTTGCAGGCTGGGGGCACTGCATCACCGCAGACTACAGCGGAATCACGCTGTTTATCCTGCCCGGTCCGCCCAAAGAGGTGGAAGGGCTTTTCCCCTTGTATATCGAACCCGTGTTGCGGGGTGGGGGCGCATAGCTTATGCGCCCCCACCCCCTATGCGTTTCTATTCCCCAAACCGTTCGGCCAACGCATACTTTTTTTCCAGCCCGATCAATTCGTTAAACCGGGAAAACGCCATCAGCCGATCCGCTTCGCTCAGCGACGTGCCTTTTTCCTTGAGCGTTCGGTACAGGATGGACAACGCCTCGGCGGCGGCGTACAAACCCGTAAGCGGGTAAAGGATCAGGTCGAAGCCAAGTTTTTCCATTTCCTCCTGGGGTAGCACGGGCGTTTTTCCCCCTTCGATCATGTTGGCCACGTTGGGACGCGGGGAACGGCGCCCTACCTCCGCCAGTTGCTCGCGGCTACCGGGCGCTTCGACAAAGCTGGCGTCCGCCCCGGCTTCGCGCGCGCCGACTACGCGGGCTATCGCCTCATCCATACCTATTACCGCTTCGGCGTCGGTCCGCGCTACGATAAAAAAGTCGCGGTCGCCACGCGCATCCACCGCCGCGCGTATCTTCTGGATATACGACTCCCGCTCGATCACCCGCTTGTTGCGCATGTGACCACATCGTTTGGGCCATACCTGATCTTCGAGAAAACATCCGGCGGCGCCGGCAGCGATAAGCTGGGTTACAGTCCGATGTACGTTGAGCGGGTTGCCATAGCCCGTGTCTGCATCCACGATGATGGGAATCGACACACTGGCGCAGATCGACCGGGCCCGGTCGATCATCTCGGTTCCGCTCAGAAGTCCAAAGTCCGGCTCGCCGATGGCTGTAGCCGACACGGCGTACCCGGAAATAAAGGCCATGCGAAAACCGGCTTGTTCGGCGATTCTGGCGGAAAGCGTATCGTAGACGCCGGGGAAGACAACCGCGCCGGATTGCAGAATACGATGTACACGGGTGGTGGGCATGGTAACTCCTATGCAATACCAATGGACAAAAGGGTTGAAGCCTCCCCCGGAGCCTTCCGAAGGCAGCTTTACGCCTTCCACCTGCGGGGAGTATGCTTGCCAGTGGTACCACAAGCTATCTTCGACAGTTATGGACTCGCTGTTCTGTTCAAAATCTAAATCCAAATCGGTATTACATCAAGGTAGCGCGACCAGCCCTCGTACGACGCTTTCCACCTCTTTCCATGCCGGCGTAAACGGCGCGATCGGTTCGAAATGCCCGGCGTTTTGTATCGTCAGCAAGCTGGCTTCGCCTCCCTTCGACCGCGCTATGTCCCGGAAACGGCGGCTTTGTTCGACGGGCACGATAACATCTTCCGTACCATGCACCAGCCACACCGGCACGCCGGACAGTGCGAGTTCGACGGGATTGGCAAGCGCATAGCGCTCCGGGACCTCGGCGGGCGTTCCCCCCATCAGCGGATAAACCGAAGCATTGCAGTTTCCCGAGCCCGTGCCGTAAGCCCTCAGATCGGTAATTCCCGCGAGTGCCACAACGCCTTGCACCCGTAGCGGATCTCGCGAGAAAAGTGGATGTGTCTTCAGGAAATTAGGTCTTGCTGCCGTCCACAACGCAAGATGCCCGCCTGCCGAATGACCGATAAGAACCACCCGTTTTATATCCAACGGAAACCGCGTCGCCAGCGTACGCAGATGGTCGGTTCCGGCGGCGACGTCTTCGAACGTGCCGGGCCAACCACCGCCGGGGTTGCCGATCCGTCGATATTCGAGCGTCCATGTCGCCAGACCGGCGCGGTTTAACGCGACACTCAGATGTCCTGCGTGTTCGAGATCGATCCGGGACAGCCAACATCCGCCGTGGATAACTACTGCCACGGGATACGGACCGGTCCCTTCGGGCAGACGGAGGTCTCCAAACTGAAACGCCCCATCGCCATAGGGGATGCGAAGCCCGGCGGCGGGGGCAGGCAGCGCGGCGATGTCATTCCATGTGAGCATAGCGGGATTGCGGTCCTGAGCCTGAGTGGGAAAGATCAACATGATGCTGAAGAAGAGAAGCAAGGGATCCTTCACCGTTCGTTGCAACGGAGAAAGAATGCCACCAAGGGTTGAGATCGCACTACGCATACAGTCTCCTCACGGGCCGCCACTACGGATGGGACAGCAGGTCCGTGTTGTCGCTAAACAAGTCGATCCGCTAACGTCCGTCGCCTGCCGCCGGGACATGTCCTATCAGTTTTTTCAGGGCGGCAAAGGTTGCGATGGTCTCCTGCGCTTCCCACAGCCGCTGCCCGCTTGCCGTTTCGATCATCTGACACCGCAACAGACCGGAAGGAAAGGAGATGGAAATCGGTGTGTAGCCCCCAGATACCTGAGTGTCCTTCGGGCTGGGAGATTGCCCGCTCTGGCGCGCTCGGATGACCGCTTCGGTTTCCGATTCGAACCGATATGCGACCCCCGATGGCGTAATCGTCGACCGATGGGTCACGATGATCGCGTCGACTCCTATTGTTTTTCCTAATTCGAGTTGGTCGCGCAACGGCAGGGCGGCGCCTATTTGGCGGGCAAGGGTCAGCGCCCGGTCGAATTCGGGAACCAGACCCGCATGGTAGGCGACCAAGACGTAATCGTTTCGTTCGGCGAGCCCCGAGGCGATTTCGCGTGCCATGGCATCGGACTCTTTGGCCGACACCCCGGTCACGGGCAGCACGAGTACGCGGCGCAACTTCGCTTCGCGGTATGCAGGATCGACGGTGACGGGCGGTTTGGTGCCGCATGACAGTTCGAGACCGGCCAGCAAGAGCAAACCAGCCAGTAGTGAGAACCCGGAAACAGGACGTCGCATGGCAAGTCTCTCGGAGGGGAAGCGAGATTTTTCCCTGCACAAACCCATTGATTCTGTCGGCCAGTGCCATATCTTGGGAACAGACCCAGGACTACCCATCAACCCCCCCGGAGCACATCCATGCTCTCCAGCCCGATCAAAAAAGGCGAAGCGTATACACCGGAAGAAACACAGCGTATTGTAGAACAGTTTCACCGTGACGGGTATTATTTTTTTGGTGCTGTACTCGACGACGACGAAGTCGATGCCTTGCGTAGCGCCATGATACGCAAACTTGCCGATCCCCGCATCCGCGAAGACGAACAAGGCGACCATATCCGTGGGATGAGTTTGATGCGGATGTTCGAATACGATGTCGCTTTCCGTGATCTGATCGTCCGTGAGCCGTTTGCCGGCATCGCCGAGGCTATATTGGGGGGCGACTGTCACATGATGTCGCAAAATGCGCTCTACAACGCGCCTAATCCGTCGCAGACCGCGGACGGACCGGGGGGGTGGCATGTGGACGACGTACTGTTCTGGCCTCTATCGGACACTGTCGTTCGGCACGACGCGACGCTGTTGCCGCCCTGTTTTGTCGTCAACCTGCTGATCCCATTAACCGACGTAGAGACCGTCGCGTTCGGACCGACACAGGTCGTTCCCGGGAGTCATTATTCGGGGCGACAACCCTCCACGCAGGACCGTCCGTCGTTTGAGGGACAAAGCCCGGTATCATTGCTGACAAAAGCCGGGGGCGGGTATATGTTCAACAACCAGACATGGCATCGCGGCGCGCCCAACGTATCGGACCGTACCCGGTATCTCGGCGGAGTAACCTACGCGCGGCGGGTAATCACCCAACGGTTGTATCCGTTTATCGATTACCGGATGCCCGCCCATGTCTGGGAAGGTGCGGACGAACGGTTGCAACGCTTTTTAGGCCGTCATTCCAAAGGACCGTACGGGTGATGCAGGGCGCAGTATGATACGCCCCATTGCAGGGTCCGGCATGTCGTGACTCTATCCCTCATGCCCCTATTTACCGGGAGATCTTTATGTCCCATCGCCTGTTCGAACATCGCGTCGCGTTGGTAACGGGCGGCGCGCGCGGCATCGGACGCGCCGTGTGCGAAATGTTGGCGCGCAATGGCGCATCGGTGGCTGTCAACTACGAAAAAAACGAGGACGAGGCGCGCAAAACCCTGTCTCTCATAAAAACCGTCGGAGCCGACGGCATGGTCGTTCAGGCCGACGTTTCGCAACCGGATGCCGTGGAGCGGATGGTAAACGAAATCCGGACGCGGCTTGGCCCGGTCGATCTTTTGGTCAACAACGCAGGGGTGGCCGTCAGCACGGACCATACCAAGGTGGACTTCGACCAGTGGAAACGGATGTTTGCCGTCAATGTGGACGGTCCGTTTCTGACCACTTGGGCGGTCAAGGACGAGATGATCGAGCGTGGGTACGGCCGGATCGTCAACGTAGCATCTTTGGCTGGCGTCGTACTCAAAAAAGAGATGATTCCGTATGCGACTGCCAAGGCGGCGGTGATCTCGTTTACCCGGCACTGTGCAGTAGCCTTTGCCCCGCATGTACGGGTCAACTGCGTCGCACCGGGGCTTACCGACACCGACCTGGCCCGCTCCTCCAACCCCGGCGCCGTCGAAGCCATCATCGCGTTACTCCCATGGGCCGGATGGCCGACCCGTCCGAAATCGCCTCCGTAGTCGAATTTCTGCTTTCCGACGCTTCCTCCTTTGTCACGGGACAGACCATCGTGGCTTGCGGTGGACGGACGTAAGGGAGAAGAAGGATGCGCTTTATGTCTTTCTTCACCCTTCAAGCTTCCTTCTTGTTTATCCTCTCTGTTCTTTTTCTCCCGCACACCGGTCTCGCCCAACATCCGGTTGCGGGTGTTGTCCACGATGCCGTGACCGAAACACCGATCTCCGACGTCACCGTGCAGGTAGACGGAGGGTTTGACGCCGTCGTGACCAACGCCGAAGGCAAATTTGTGTTGACCGTCCCCCGTTTACCGGTGACGATACGGATCAGTCTGATCGGGTATTTTTCGCAGGAATTTCTCATAGAATCGGCAAGCGGGTTTCAAGCCGTAAAACTGGTTCCCGCCGTATTCGATATGGACCCGGTCATCGTGACCGAACACGAGTCGGTCGAGGATATCGTTCGCAGGGTGATCGAACGAAAAAAGGAATGGAGGTCTCGTCTTCTGTCGCTTACGGCGGAAGGCTTTGCGCGTCTTACCGTGGAAAACGATTCGGACATTTTGTTTCTTTCGGAAGGCATAGCCGACATCACTTGGACCCCCAAAGAAAAATGGAAAACGTATGTGAAATACCATCGTCGGAGTTCGAACCGGTTTTTCGACGAGGATATGGACGATGTAAAGACGCTCGATCAGTTGGGTGGCGATGCGGCGACATTCAACCTCTATGACGATACGATCTATATGCTCGGGCACCGGCTTATGGGACCGGCTCATCCGGAGGCGTTGAAATATTATCGGTTTGAGATGATGGGGCAGCGACTTCTCGACAAACGTATCGTATACGACATCGGCGTGACGCCTAAGAGCAAGCTGCACACGGGAATCGCAGGACGCATTTCCGTGATCGCCGGTGACTATGCCATGATCGAGGCGGATCTGAAACCCAGTGCAGCGGTTTTGTTTCCGCCACCGGTTCAAGAGTTTGTCCTGAACGCCACCCAGCAGTTTGCCCGGTTTGGCGAAGGGTTCTGGCTACCCGTAGGGCTTCAGATGCAGGGGAGTTTGAAGGCGGGCATCGTAGGGCTTTCTTTTCCTCGGATGAATATGCGACTGGTGACGCGGTTCTCCAACTATCGCGTGACCGGGCGGTCGCGCGATTTTCCCGACAGCCTGACCGCTGTACGTCGGCCAAGCCCGTCTCCGCTTCCGGTGTTTACGCCACCGGCGGAACGGACGTTGCTGGCGAAAAACGACAGTCTGGTACAACGGAGTCTGATCCCGCTTACCGAACGTGAAGAACGCGCCTATGCCCAAATCGACTCCAACAAAACGTTTATTCAGGCATTCGAACCCAAAGGGTTTATCGCCAGCGCGCTCAAAAAAAGCGGCGCTTTCGACGACGACCGGCCAAACGGCGAGCGAGACGGACGACCGAGTCTTTCGGGGCGCCGACGTCAGGGGGACGGATCGAGAAACGTCCCGATCGTGGAACCGTATTTTACTTATTTTTTGCGTTACAACCGCGTGGAGGGCGGACACGGGACGATCTCCGCGCGGTTCTGGTTTCCAAAATCGAACCTGACCCTCAACACCTCCGCCGGATATGGTATCGAAACCCGGCGATGGTCTTATGGCGGCGGCATGGCATGGCGTTTCGGGCCGAGGAACCGATATGGCGTTTCGGCGCAGTATCTGCGGGATACGGCCACACGGTTTTTATCGCTCTACCCTCAAAAGTGGACCGCCATTGCCAGTCTTGTAGGACAGGACGACTATTTCGACTACTATTACAACGAGCATCTCCATATCGACTTGAACATGCGTGCCGGGAAAAACGGGCGCTGGAGCCTGACTGGCGGCTTCCGGATGGAAAAACACCGTCCGCTTGCCAAAAAAACCGATTATGCGCTGTTTGGTATCGACCGAGTTCAGCGTCCCAATCCGGCGATACAGGCGGGCGATCTTCGTTCCGTGGCCATAGAGGCGTATTGGGGCAGAGCACCGCAGGCGTTCCGTTCTCGCGCCTATCGTCATATCATGTTGTCTGCTGAGTTTAGCCATCCGCGTCTTGCCGGTAGCGATTTTTCTTTTGCCCGCTACTCGGCAAGCTATTCGCGCCGATTTCCTACATGGCTCAAACGCAGGATGCTTCCCCTTACGCTCGATCTGCGGGTAACGGGTGGCGTATCGCACGGCACGCTCCCACTACAACGCTACGGGTCGGTGGACGGTAGTCTGGGGCCGGGCAGTTCGATGGGGGTATTTAAAACGCTGTGGAACAGACCGTACGAGGGAGAGCACCACGCAGCGATATTCTGGGAGCACAACTTTCGAACTACACCCTTCGAATTGTTTGGATGGAACGCTTTGGTAAAACGCGCGATAGGGATGAGCGTCTTTGGAGGACACGGCAGGACATGGCTATCTGCTACCACCCGAAACCGGCTTGCCCTGCAGGGGGTTGTGCCAAACACCCCGAACCGATATCATCATGAGGCAGGTTTGTCGATCAATGGACTTTTGTATATGTTCCGTCTCGATTTTACGGCGCGGATCGACCGCCCCGGTTTTTATGCAGGACTGGGGCTGGGGCCGGGGTTTGTATGGTAGATAGAGAGGCAATGCCTTGCGGCCCTATCTACTGAACAACCAGCCGGCAAATCCGGTGATTGCCCGTATCGGCTACAAAGACGCGACCGTCGGGTAGGACGGCGATATCGTTCGGCGCGCGAAACGTGCCGGGTCCCTTTCCTTCGGCTCCGAACGCCACTAATATCAGGCCATCTCGACTAAGCGCCACGATCCGGTGATTGCCCGTATCCGCCACGTAAACCCACCCGGCCTCGTCCACCGCTACGCCTTCGGGCGCCTTGAGCGTCTCTTTGCCAAGTTCGCCCACATAGCCGCCAAAAGCGTCGAATACCGCGATCCTATGATGCCCCGTATCCGCCACAAAAACGTTGCCGTCGCGGTCTACGGCAACACCTGACGGTCTGCTCAACCTGCCCTCGCCGTCGCCGAGTCCGCCAAAACGTGCTTCCACCTGTCGGGATGCGCCAAGACGGACGATCTCCTCGTTTTCCGTATCCGATAGATAGATATCGCCTTCGGTGGATACCGCAATACCGCGTATACATCCAAATCGGTTTTCCGGGTCGTCCCCCATCACCATGCCCAACAGGTTGAGTTTGCGGTCCATACGGATTACGCGCCGATTTTGGGTATCTGCCGCGTATACATCCAACCCGGTTGCCGCAACGGCCATCGGGTTGGTGAATTGCCGGGTTTGCAACCCGAATCCGCTGGTTTCGGCGACAATCTGCCCGTCACGGTCAAAACTCCGAATCCGGTGGTTGCCCGTATCCGCTATATAGAGATTGCCTGCCGGGTCTGCGGCGATCGAGGAGGGATGGGAAAACGCGCCGGACTCTTCGCCCTCACGCCCCAATACCCCTTCCCATGTAAACCGGAGGGTTTGTGCGGAAACAGGGTCGCATAGAAGACAAAACAACGTAGAGAGGAGGAGAAAGAGGGAGGAGACGTTCATCGCGTCGGTTTTATCTGCGGACGTCCGGCATGTAGCGCCTATTCTCCGGCGAGGAGCCACGATACGATCCCCTGCACCTTTTTCGTGTCGCCGGCGTCGGCTGCGGCTTTCAACTGGCGCAGCGCCAGCGGCGGCGTGGCCATAAGAGCCTCGGCGCCGCTGGACGCCCACTGCACCAGCACATAGTGGACGATTTCCTCCGGAGACAACCCCACGTTCCGAGCCAGTTGCCGTACCGTTGGCATAGGATCGACACCGGCGGCGACTTTTACCGCATCTATAAAATTCTGGTCCGGATGGGGGGTGTCGGCTTCCGGCATGGCAATTTATCCGCAGTGCTCGTCAAACGCTTCGACAAGACGCCGGGCCACATCCTGCGCCGTGCGCCCTTCGATGTCGTAGCGTTCGAGCATAAACGCTACTTCGCCTTTTTTCATGAGCGCGATCTGCGGCGAAGTGGGGAAATACCCTTTGAAATACCTGCGGGCTTGCGCCGTGGCTTCCAAATCCTGCCCCGCAAACACGGTAGCGACCTTCTTGGGCAGTTTATCGTGCTGGAGCGCAAGCGCTACACCGGGACGGGCGTGCGCTGCCGCGCATCCGCAGACCGAGTTGACGACGACCAGCACCGTCTCGTCATCGCTGGTAAGCACTTTGTCCACCTCGGCGGCGGTACGCATTTCTTCGACGCCAAGGACAGTAAGTTCTCTGCGCATCGGCTCTACAAGTGCCGGATCGTACATGGTAAAACCCTCCTTTATGAGATATGAAAATGGATGAACAAAACACCGACAAAACCGCCTACACGGCAACACCGCTCTTTACAGTCGGTCAGGGAGACATCCCTGCCTTTTCGAACGCGGCACTGAGCGTCCGATACGCCAAGTCCGCCGACGCCAGCGGATCGTAATCGGGCCGACGTTGGACCATCACGCTGACCTCGACCGTGATATATCCGTCGTACCCCGCCGTTTGCATGGCTTTGAGATATTCGACATAGTCGAACGTGCCTTCGCCCGGAACCAGAAACTCGAAGTCGGGTACTTTTCCTCGCTGGTCTTTGACATGGGTATGGACCGTATGGGGAGCCAGCGCCGCAACACTCTCCTGTGTGGACACGCCCGCGACATCGAAATGGCTGATGTCGAAATTGAGCTTGAGATAGGGGGAAGGAAGCTGTTCCAACAGCCAGAGCGTTCGTTCGACGGTACACAGACAACAGCCTACGTGTGGCTCCATGGCGATGACGACGCCGCGCTCCGCCGCGTATTCGATCAGCGCTCCGGTTTCTTCGACCAAGCGATTTCTGACTTCCTTCCAGTCTTCGGGTCTGGCCCCGGGCGTGGTGTCGATACAGGGAGGCGTATCGCCGAGGGTCAGTTCGACGGCGAGGTCCACCGACGCGCGCAACCGGTCCATGTTGGCGGCATGGCGCTCCCGATCGGTTTCGAGCAAGCTGGTATGCGCGGCGATGGCGGGCATTTCGAGTCCGTGCTCCGTAAACAGATCACGGATGTGTCGCCGGACATCGGGTGTCAGGGTGCTGAGTTCGGAGGTATAACCGGGAATCACGGTGATCTCTACGCCGGCGTATCCGGTCCGAGCCAGATGCGGAATCGCCGTGTCGAGCGGAACCTTTGGCATGCCCCATGTGGAGTATCCTGTTTTCATAAACCGAGGCTTTCGTTTATTTCCGATTGATAGGCGTTTGTGCGGTCGGTTATGACCTCTTCCACGGAGACGACATGTCCCGCATAGCCAGACTCCAGCATGCCGTACGACACCGCGACCGAGCGGGTTCCGGCTTCGGCATCCACCTCGGGCGGTCGTCCGTCGCGTATGGCCTGTCCGAAGTCCGCGTATTCGATGGCGATGATTTTGCGGTCGGTTTCCGGGAATGGAAAAGCGTACCGCCACAGCCGATCGCCGGCAAACAGCACGGATGTCGCATCGTCCAGCCGAAACGACGGGACGAAATCGAGCAGGGAGGCGCCGTCGTGGACGGTTCCGTCGCTCAGCGTGAGCGTTATCGGGTTGCCGGAACGGTCGCCGGGCAGATCGAGCGAACCTGCGGAGCCGTAGATGGCCCGATGCCAGAATCCGCGTCCGTGCGCCGCATGATCTTCGAGATACTGGCATACCGCGCCGCTGGCAAAAACCAACACGGCATGCGCCGCATCTTCGGCAGTGGCCGCGAACTCGGCAGGCATCTGGGTCTGCCACTTCTCGTATACGCCTGCCGGCGAGTTTTTCGGAAGCGTATCCGGATCTTTGCCCGAAGCGGGATTGTATCTGATCTTTTCGTGAAGCCGTGTCTGCGCATATACGGAGACGACCGGTCCGAGAAAGTATTCGAGGATATCCGAGTAGTGCACACCGACGTCGAGCAAGATACCGCTGGCGTTTTTCTGATGCCGCCATACCGAGATCAGCATCCGGTTGCCGCCACCGGCGGAACTGTGTATCATTGACCGGGGACTACCGATGACACCCGTGTCGAGCAAGGCTTTGGCAAGACGGTTGACCGGGTCACGGCGGTAGTTTTCGGCGACCGACAAAAGACGCCCCGTGCGACGCGCAGTCTCCGACATGATCCGGCAGGCGCGCACCGTAAGCCCCATGGGTTTTTCGGTCATCACATCCCAACCTCGCTCCATCGCCTCGACAGCCATGGTATGATGGTGACGCGGGTCGGTGCAGATGTCTACCGCCTGAAGCTCCGCCTTTGCCATCTCTTCCGGGTTGCGGGCGACAAGCGGGCGTACTCCGAAATGGTTTTCGACGTGCGAGGCAAGCGACACCGCGTTTTCCTCGCGCGGGTCGCACACCGCAACCGGATCGAACGGACACAGTCCGGCGCGATGCAGTTCGGCAAGCCCGAACAGATGCCGGTGTCCCATCCCTCCACAACCGATAAAACCCAGACGTATGCGAGACATCGGTTTTTCCTTCGGTACGGTAAGCACACAAAAATCGACGTTTCAATCGTCTGTCGGGCCGTCCCGACAGGCCATAACGTAGGGCAAAACGAGGATTCTGTCAAGCGCGATCTCGACGCCCGTGACACAGGAATCCGTCCTTGACAGCCTCGCCGCTTCGCCGTAGACTCGCAAGCCATCCGCAAAAATCGGACCCTCCTCTTACCCCTTTCATCGCGCGGGCCGAGTAACGCTTCCTAAGACGTCCCGCCATTCATCGGGAGACAGCGTCATGTTCGACAGCAGGGAACCGCGTCGCAAGCGACGAGAACCGGTTGGAAGCCCGCTCGTTAACCCCGCAGCCATAGCGCAGCCATCGAAGCCTCTTCACGCTTCTACCTGCGGGGGTTGCACTCGCTGTTCTGTTCAAGGGGGCCTCATGCTTGGCATCCAAAATCTAAAATCCAAAATCGGTATTATACGATCCGTCCTTGTGGCGGCCCTGCTGTGTCTATCCTGCGGCGGAGACGGCGGGGAGAAACCCGTCGGAAACAGCCTCGTCTTTGCCATTCACAACGAACCCGACAAGCTCGACCCACCCAACCAGACCGACAACACCACCGAAGACGTGATCCGTCATCTGTACAACAACCTGGTCGAGTTTGACGAAAACCTCAACCACCTTCCCGGTTTGGCCGAATCGTGGGAGGTCAGCCCCGATGCGAAGACATGGACGTTTCATCTGCGACGCGAGGTGGTGTTTCACGACGGGACGCCTTTTAACGCGGATGCGGTCAAATACACGCTCGACCGTATGCTGGATACCGGACGCCCGACCAAACGCACCTCGCTCTACGAGCCGTTTATAGATACCGTACGCGTGGTGGACGAATATACCATAGCCGTCGATTCGGAAAAACCGTTTGGCCCTATGTTGGCGCACATGACGCACGCCGCTGGTGCGATCATAAGCCCGACCGCGCACCGAAAATTCGGAGACGACTTTGGTCGCAATCCGGTAGGAACCGGCCCGTATCGGTTTGTCTCGTGGACTGCGGGCGATCGGGTCGTGCTGGAACGCAACGACGGTTTTTGGTGCGAAAAACCCAAGATCGATCGTATCGAGTTCGTCACCGTTCCGGAACCTTCGAGCCGGATGATCATGTTGCAGAAACGCGAAGCCAACGTGGCGCTCAACATAGACCCCAACGACGTACAGCGGCTTGAGGACCACCCGGAAGTAGAGATATCCAACGCGCCTGCCAATGGCTGGTATTATCTGGGTATGAACAATCAAAGACCGCCGTACAACGACGTGCGGTTTCGTCAGGCGCTCAACCATGCGGTGGACAAGGAAAAACTCGTCAGCGTCTTTCTCAAGGGGTACGGACGGGTATCCGACTCGTTGTTGGCGCCGGCCAACTGGGGATATGCGCCCATCTTTTCGTATGGCTACGACCCCGAACGGGCGCGGCAGTTGCTCAAAGAGGCGGGCATCCCCGAAGGATTTACCGTAAAACTCTGGTGTCCATCGGGGCGATACACAGCGGTCGTGCCCGTATGTGAGGCGATCGCGGGGTATCTGCGTGATGTGGGGCTGAAGGTGGATTTTCAGACCTTTGAGTGGGGAACGTATATCGACATGATCAGCAAGCCGCTCGAAGAGACACAGGCCGAACTTTTTTATATCGCCCATGCGCCTTCGACAGCAGATGCGGACTGGGGCATCCGGCCTATGTACTATTCAAAAGAATGGCCTTTGCCCGGTAACCCTGGAAACAACCGATATTTCTATGCCAACCCCAAGGTGGATGCGCTGATCGAGCAGGGTATGGTCACAGCGGATCGGGAAGCGCGTCGTCAGGTTTATGCGGACCTCCAGCGTACTCTGGTCGAAGACGCGCCTGTGCTCATGCTCTATGAGATCAATCAAATCGTCGCTTACAGCCGGGGTCTCGAAAACCTCGTCATTTCTCCGCTGGCGCTGGTATTCGGGTATAAGGCACACTGGAGCGCGCCGTGAGTTTTGTCCTGCGACGACTGGCGAGTTTGATCCCCGTGTTGTTCGGAGTGACGCTCGTCACCTTTTCGCTGTTGCATCTGATTCCGGGCGATCCGGCACAGATACTGGCCGGGGCGGATGCGTCGGCGACGGATATAGAGGCGCTACGACGCGAAATGGGTCTCGATCTTCCGGTGTGGCGGCAGTATCTGCGTTATGTATACGGGCTTTGCACAGGAGATCTCGGTCGGTCCATAAGCACGGGACGTCCGGTAGCGGACGAACTGATGGATCGGTTTCCCAACACGGTAATTTTGGCGGTGGCAGGCGTCGGTGTGGCGGTGATAGCGGGTTTTCCCGCGGGTATTGTAGCCGCTATCCGCGCCCGATCGGTGTTGGATCATGCGAGCACGGTCATCGCGCTTCTTGGCGTTTCCGCACCCGCGTTTTGGCTTGGATTTGTATTGATGATGGTATTTGCCGTATGGCTCGACTGGCTTCCGTCCACCGGATATCAGAGCGCCGCGCATCTTGTGTTGCCCGCGATCACGCTTGGCGCGGGCGCCATGGCGATTGTCGCGCGCATGACACGATCCAGCCTGCTCGAAGTGCTACGGCAGGATTATGTGCGTACCGCCCGTGCCAAAGGGTTGCGCGAGTCGTGGGTGGTGCTCAAACACGCACTGCGCAACGCCCTGATTCCGACGACTACGGTCGTAGGGCTTAGCTTCGGATCGCTGCTTGGCGGTGCGGTACTTACCGAGATGGTTTTTGCTTGGCCCGGTCTGGGACGACTTATCGTCTATGCCATCGGTGTCCGGGATTTTCCGGTGATCCAAGGGGCGGTCCTGTTGCTGGCCGTCGTCTTTGTGCTGGTCAATCTTGGCGTGGACCTCTTGTACGGACTGATCGATCCGAGGGTAAGGGTGAAAAAATAAATCAATCCGGGTGCAAGGGGTGGCGTGACAAAGGAAAAGGCTGAACGATGTCAAAACATACGACCGGTTTTATCGGGGGTGGTATCGTCGCGGCGGGCGGGCTGATAGCGCTGTTAGCCCCTGTACTTTCGCCTTACGACCCTTTGGCAAATCATCTGGAAACCACGTTGATGCCGCCCGGCGGCGCGTACTGGCTCGGTACCGACGAATTGGGCCGCGATGTGTTGAGTCGATTGCTCTACGGATCACGCTATGCGCTGATCATAGGGGTGACGGGCATGGTCGCCGGACTGATCTGTGGCGTACCGTGGGGCATGATTGCCGCCTACTTCCGGGGAAAAACGGAGACGCTCCTGATGCGCGTGGTGGATGTATTGCTGGCGTTTCCCGGTATACTGCTCGCCCTTGCCATCATCAGCGTACTTGGCACAGGTGTTGTCAATGTCGTCGTGGCGGTCGGGTTGTTTTCGATGCCAACTTTTGCACGTATCTCGCACGGTGCGGTAATCGCCGTCCGCGAAATGCCCTATGTGGAGGCGGCGATGGCGACCGGCTGTCGGACGTCGCGCATCCTGTTTATCCACATCCTGCCCAACACGCTGGCTCCGGTGTTTGTACAGGCCAGCCTGCGTATCGGTGCGGGGATACTGGTAGCGGCCGGGCTTTCCTTTCTCGGTCTTGGCGTACAACCCCCCACGCCGGAATGGGGTGCCATGCTCAGCCGGGGACGCATGTATGTCCAGAGTGCGCCATGGCTGGCCGTTGCCCCCGGTCTGTGCATCATGGTGATGGTGATGGGATTCAATCTGCTGGGGGATTACCTGCGAGACCGGCTGGATCCGAGGATGAGAGGAGAAGATAGAACATATAAGACGTAATCTTTAAGGAGGGTGTCTGTGTTCCTCAGTTGTACCACGCCTCTACGAGGCCACTTTTGCGCCAATTAACGTAGGCCGCCACGACAATCGCTCCGGATGTCCGTCTCATGCTGCGTCAACGCCCTAATCACGATCCATTGCTTGACGCCAAGACGCATGAGTCTGGAGACCCGTCTTCAATAGTTCGCGCTGTCAATGTTAAAAGCGATGTGATCATAGCGGCTATCGTCTACGCGTTCTGCGACTGACATCATCCACGGTTGTGCTCGTGCCGCCCAGCGTGGCGCTCACCTGCTGTCGGAAGCCGGAGCCAAGCGTAGGCTGTAGGCAGTCAGGTGCAACGCGTGGGTTAGGCTGCTTGGCGTTGCAGGATCGTCGTGAGATAGACCGCATAAAGCACCAGCAGCAACACGCCCCGCCTGCCTTCGATGAAGCCGGTGCGCGTGGGGTACGTGCACACCAAAGCCACGAGGCCAAACACCAAGGTAACCACCACCTCACGCCAACTGATGGTGATCGGGGAGAGCATGGCCGCTACGGCAACGATAAAAACGCCGTTAAAGATATTACTGCCCAGGATGGTCCCCAAGCTCACCTCATCGTGTCCTAGCAGCTTGGCAATGACGGTGGTGGCGAGTTCAGGCACGGATGTGCCCACCGCCACAATGGTTGCCCCAATAACAAAGGCATCGATCCCCAAGGCCATAGCAATGCCTCGGGATCCCGCCACAATGAGCGTGCCTGCAGCGATCAGGAAGCCGAGACCGACAATGCAGGACAGCACAGCAAACCACCCCCGATGCTCACCAAGAACCTCCTCTGTGACACTGCGTTGTTTGCGTGCCTCAATAACCGCGGCCACCAGCCACGCGAAAAACATGCTCAACATGAGGCCGCCGTCGAATCTGGACAGCATGCCGTCCAGCATAAGCACGCCTGTGACAACCGGGACCAACATGGCCACAGGAAAATCTCTTTTCACGCTGTCACGAGGGCTCTGAATACCGGAAATGACCAAAGCAAGCGCAAGGATCAGCGCGACATTCACCACGTTACTTCCGAGCACATCGCCGAGGGCAATTGGTGGTTGTCCAGCCATCCCGGCATTGATAGCGACGGACAGTTCGGGGCTCGAGGTGGCGAAGGCGGCAACGGTTACCCCGATAATACCCGGAGAAACTCGCGCCCAGTGCGCAAGACCGACGGCGCCTCGCACAAAAAGCTCCCCGCCCATTCCGGCACATATCACACCCAAACTCACAGCAACATAATCGTTCATTGTAGTCTTTTATTGCAACCGAGATGGAGTGAGCCGCCGCGCCACGGACGATGGACTGGCAGCACCGACTGTCATTGGTGCGGTCGGCTCCAGTGCGATGTGTTAGGCGATGTGCAACGGCTTAATCTGTCGTACATCCTTCTTGATCGCGGCTTCCGCGTCCCAAAGATCCACTGCGCGTTGTAAGTTAAGCCAGAATTCCGGGGAGTTGCCAAAAAGACGAGACAGACGTAGAGCCATCCCTGGGCTGATTGCACGACGCTCACGAAGAAGTTCGTTAACCGTTTGTCGGGAAACACCAAGGGCACTTGCCAGCCCGATGACGGTCAGATTGTTGTCAGGCATGAAGTCTTCGCGCAATATCTCGCCTGAATGAGTAGGCCGACGCTTCATCCGTCTGGTGTTGGGAATGCTCATTATGCCTCTTTCCTAGTGATAGTCACAGACCTCGACCTCATAGGCATCGCCATTTTCAAACCTGAAACAGATGCGCCATTGGTCATTGACGGAAATCGAGTGTTGTCCGTTACAGTCGCGTCCAAGCTCATGGAGCCGGTTGTCTGGTGGTGTTTTCAAGTCATCAAGTACAGTGGCAGCATGTAATTGTTCGAGTTTACGTACAGCACGGATCGCAATTTCTCGTGGAAACCGAATTCATTAGGCGCAGCTTGGTTTAATGCAACAACTTCTTACATTCGAAAGGCCAGCAGCATGGTAGGCGTCGTTTCTCTCATCGAAGTCGCTCGGCCCCAAGTGGCCCTACCATCCAAAGGCATTTGCCCACCTTTGTACATCTGGGCAATTATGCGATTCCCGGTGCCATCTTGAATGTCCCATGTCCCCCTAACGCCCTGCCGTTGAGCGGATTGGCAAGCGCAGCGCCACTCGCTCCATGCTGTGTTAGGCTGGCTACTCAAGATGTTCCTGCCTGCCGACCCTGTACGCTTCGCTGATGAACCCCTGAAACGTCTTGTCGAAGTCGTCCTCCGACCGGAGTAGAAACACGTGTACATGGTTGCGAGGCGAGTACGTCTCAATCCTCTCGAATCGCTCCGAAGTAACACATCGCGCCAGAACCAGATGGCCCTTCAGCGCATCATTCTGCGGCATCAGGGCGGCGAACCGCATTCGAACCTAGAGCGCGATCCGCGTTTTCTGTGGAATGACCGTCACGGGGCCTGACTCGTGGACGATCTCAAGGAATCGCTCGTAGAGGCGACGCACGACTGGCTGACTGCGCGCGAACAACGTGTCGAGGTCAAAGGACCCGCATGCGTGCCACTGATTCCGGGTCGTGAAGCGCTCGCCGCACTTGGGGCAACGCCACAGCGCCGGTCTGCTGTTCGTCCGCTTCCTTGTTTGGCTCATCTCACGACGACCCTAGCGACATGGCGCTCGGCCTAACGACCTTGGTTTAAACAGCCGGTGTGACCGAAGCAGACGCCAGTCTGTTTCAAACCGTTGTTGGGTGGAAATATTCTTTCTGGATAAGAATCCCGGCTAATGACTATCTCAGAGTCAAGGCTTTGGATAGGGCCCAATCACGTTCAGAATCGGCCATCTCTCAGGTGGAGGACAAAGTTTTGGAGCCTTCCTGAAGGACCGTCTCAATCAAAGCTATATCTTTACGTATCCAATCGTTGACGAGCTCTTCCATATCAACCCCTTTGGATGCCGCAGCTTTTTGAACAAAAGCCGCCACCTCTGGATCCAGATAGATAGGAATATCCAGCTCTGCATCAGGAAGATAAAACTTCCCCCGCTCACCTTTAGAAAAATCATATTCTCGTTTCATGATTGCCTCTCTAAATATTGACGTTGCTCACGTCTGGTTGCTTTGCGCGTGGAGATGACGAATGCGCGTAGTCTCTTGATCAACATCATGAAATGTGTGTACAACCACCAGCACAACGCCTTCACGGTCCAGACCCAGGGTAATCCAGCGATCCTCATCCTTGCTGTGCTCCGTATCATAAATCGATAGGGCTTGCGAATCACGAAAGACCGTAGCCGCTCGTTCAAAGCCTATCCCATGTTTATGCTGATTATCTCTTGCTTTCTGGGGATCCCATGCAAAAGAATATCGCACACATCACCTCTTTAGGAACCGATAGTTGGCTAATAACTGTTTGTTGGCGCCATTTCCCAGGCCTCAAGTGATATTACTTTCGCACTGCCGCCTCGGGCAAAAAGCGCGATACCCAGACTGTCGCCGCGGGTAGGATAGATTCGTTGCGTGATGCACTGCCGCCCGTTCGCGAACACCTCAACTACCGATCTGTCCACAAAGATACGCAGTTTCAGATTTTCCCCGTCGCGAAGCTCAAACGGCGCTTCCTGGGCTTTCACAGGTGGTCCGTTACCTCGGTAACAATGGTACCGTTCTCTGATGGCTTCGTCGAGCGTCGATTTGCTTATGTCGATTTTGAGCTTATGGGCAGAAGGCTCGCAAATGATAAGTGTCTGTTCTGTCCCGTCTTCCGAGCAGCGAACTTTCAGGCCGAATTCGCTAGCGCCTGTCGGCTGGATTTCCGCGGCCAGTTCGAGGCTATCACCGCTGATATCATCAAGTTTGATTTCAGCATCCGCGGCCATATGGATATTCTGACGCTTACGCGGTTTGAAGCGGAGAACCTCGAGTTCAGGCGCCGGCTCGATTAAGAGCGTACTGCCGTCGGCGGCGAGTGAGAGTATTCTCGGCACCGTCATGACCCCGGACCAGCCGAATGCCCTTTCGCGATCCTTGCCTTGTATCTCCCATATCCAGTCGAAGTAGATGCGGCGCCCTTGGTCGTCCAGCAGACTTCTCGGTCCGCCCATGTGCCCCCCGGGCCAGTGCATCCAACCATGCGTTTCCGCTCCAAAAGAATCCTTTCCATTCCAGCGTCCGAGATAATATTGGCTTCCCTGCAGGTGACTGCAGAACAGCAGCATGTGCTTATTCCCGAGGCGGAAGAAGTCGGGGACGGCGCAATCCTCGCGGGCGTCGGTCCAACGGCGATCGGATTTGTAGAACGACCCGACGAACTCCCACTGTTCAAGGTTTTTGGATTTGAACAGCGCTGTCCCGTCACCTTCGATACCGGGTATGCGGTTGCCGATCAAGGCAAAATAGGTATCGTCTTCGACCCAGGCGGTCGGATCAAAGACTACGTATTTGCCATGTCCCGGCTCGCCCTCCTTGGGTACGCGAATGACAGGGTTTGCCGGATGTTTGGTCCAGTGGACGAGCAGATCATCATCTGCGGTAGCAATGCAGGTGCCGTCGGGAACGCCATGGTAGATGAACGTTGGCACCCCCTGTTTATTGACAAATGCTCCGCCGCTGAAACACCCATCTCGGTCCGGGCCGTCCCGGTCCGGCGTGAGGGCGATCGGATGATGTACCCAGTGTACGAGGTCCACACTGGAAGCGTGCCCCCACTGCATCCATTTCCAATAGCCGCCCTCAGGGTTATACTGATAGAAAATGTGGTAGCGACCCTTCCAGAAAATTGCCCCGTTGATATCGTTCATCCACGCTTGGCGCGGCATAAAGTGATACCGGGGGCGGTGCGGGTCGTCCCACAGTTTCTGTCTCAGTTTGTCTGTCGCGGCGATCAGTTCCTCCGTTCTCTTTATGGCATCCGCCGTATTCTGCTCCTTCACTGTTGAAACATTCGCAAGAACCAGCAAGAAGACCGACCAAGGCGCGAACATGGCAACAAATTGATCTGCCCCAGAAAAAAGCTCTGTAGCCCACGCACAAGAGAGAAAAACGCCAAAGACGCCTAAAACACTAACCGAAAGAGCGATTTTCTTGTTCATATTTGTTCTCCTAATGGTTCGGACAGTTTTACTGGTGATGACGGCGTTTCTCGCCGAACTTAGTCCTGAGCGGCGTCTTTTTCGGTGGGGGCGATCCAGTGCAAGTATTTGTCTCCTCGGATCTATGTCGGGCTAACGGTTTGCGTTACCTGCGTGTGGGCGGGCGTGGAGAATGCTTGGAAGCAGGAATAACTCGAAGCTAGAAAAGTGCTTGAAAATTCGTACTGTACCCACACGTCAGATGCACGCTTGTTAGCCGTCATTTCTTTAGGTTACGATGTTGCCTTACGGCGAGTCGTATAGAATTCAGATTTTTCCTTTTCGCCTGCCGCTTCATAAAGCAGTTCAAGTTCTTCAAAAACATAGGGGTCAGGTTCGCCTGCTACATCACACTCTTTTTCGAGGCGTAACTGAATCTCAATTGCATCATTCAACCGTCCAAGAGATCGTAATGTCCAAGCAATCATCCAATGCGCAATTCGGATGTTTGGGGGATTTCCGCCCTGCTCATGTGCGGCAAGGGCTAGTTTGAATTCTACCAGCGCGTCTTCATTACGTCCTAAAAGGTGAAGTGCGTATCCTGTATTGTTGTGGAGAGCGCCTGCCCACTTCTTTGCTTCTGGCTGGGATGATGATTGCATGAGCACCATCGCCTTGCGATTCCATTCAATCTGTTCTTCGGATGCGGTGTCTATAAAGGTCATCATGTGAAGCGCGTCAATAGCCAGGCTGTCGAGTTTTCCATGTTGCGCAAGTTCAGCCGCCTGCAAAAAAGCAGAGCGAGCCAGTTCCCTGACTTCGGCTGTCTGCGACTCAGGTGGATGCGTGGCAGACGAATAGGTCCGTCCCAGCTCGAGATAATAACGCACTCTCGCTTCAATGCTGGACTTTTCAAGTTGCGGCTCAATGTCTGTAAGGATTTGTTGGGATTTGGAAAAATCGCGACGAAGCCCGTATGTTCGAGCAATCTGTGTCTGAAGTATTAACACGTCATCACCAGACGCAGTTAAAAGCGCTGAGCGGAAGCGTTCCTCGCTTACATCGGGTTTGTTGAAATCCCAAAGTTTTGCAAGGTCAATTGTCATGAAACATCTCCAAGATTGCTGGTTTTGCGTCTGGCTTTGACGGATAACGGTAGGCACACCTGCGAGGCCAGCTCTGGATTACTCCGTGAGTGTCGGGACCGGTCGCCCAAGGGGGGCGCCCCATCGCGAAGAGATGCGGAGTGCCGGCCTCGTCTGGCGCGTGTCGTGTTAGACGGTTGCTTCTTTCGGATTTGCACCGTATTGGTTCTTCCCAGGCTTGCTGTCTTGAACCATGAATACCAGTAGGACAATTGCGCCGATAAACGGAACCAATGCGATTAGAAGCCACCAACCGCTACGCTCAGTATCGTGAAGTCGGCGCACGGCTACGGCTATGCTGGGAACGAACACGGCAAGCGTGTAAATCCCTCCTAGTAAGCCCATTCCATCTTCCCGACTGTAGCTTCCGGTAACACCATCGATGACTGAAAGAACAATGAAGATGATGACATAGAATAGGCACAGAAATACCAGTATTCCTTCCTTCTTGCCCGTCCATTGAAGACTGCATACTTCCTGAGAACTTCCAGATGCCAATTCATGTTTCCTCCTTAAAAGCCTGTTTGATCACGTTTCGTCCGGAATTGCTTGCGCCATGAACCCCTCTTTTTCAGACGGATACTCTCCGGTGCATCCGTCGTACGCCCCGGCTGCGGTCCGCACCCGGTTATCGACCACGCAGATGCCCGTCCTACTTGAGCAGGAGCATCCGGCGCGACTCGACAAAACCGGTGCTGCTGGCAAGTCGGTACAGATAAACACCGCTGGATGCTGCCTCACCTCGCGTGTTGCGCCCGTCCCAGGTTACGGTATAGCGGCCTGCTTGCTGTACGGCATCCACGAGGCGCACAACCTCCTGTCCCAGCACATTGTAGACGATCAGCGTGATGTGAGCCTGCTGGGGAACCTCGTACGCAATCTGCGTGGACGGGTTGAACGGATTGGGACGAGCCGCGTGAAGCGTGAAGGAGGTGGGGATGGCGCTGGCCTTCACCGGCGCGCCGATGGTGACCGGAACCCGCTGGGCCTGCGCCGAGGCGACAATCACATCGGAGAGTTCGAGCGATGGCGGCCCACCGGAACCATCGCGCAACATGACGGGAATGAGCAAAACCGCGCCGGAACCCGCCGCG